>Ga0315282_10005619_pt1 | contig 21282 bp, 30 predicted proteins | sample YL17G07_20_MG_FD_203693 | JGI IMG/M metagenome (GOLD analysis project Ga0315282, IMG submission 203693) | Sediment microbial communities from Yellowstone Lake, YNP, Wyoming, USA - YL17G07_20 | ecosystem: Environmental > Aquatic > Freshwater > Lake > Sediment | place: USA: Wyoming | collected... | reverse complement strand
TTTCAACAATGAACCGATTCAACTTTGGAAAAGCATAAAGGAGAGTTAGGAAATGGTGAAGTATTTTGTTGCCCACTGGAAAAGACACATCCTAAAGCTGACCGCCAACTTCGCCGAATTTTGCGGTTTCGTTGAAGGTTGGAATTTTGAGGCCAGTCCAGACTTAATCGTTGAAATCAAAGCAAAGGAGACTTAGACAAAATGAAGGAGAGAATGGTTCAAACTGAAGAATTCAAAACTGTATCGCAATTTTTGGAATATTGCTATCATCGGTGCCAAATAGGACAAAATGAAGTAACAAAGTTAGGTTGCATTCTTAGATGTGAACTTCGCATGGAACTGCGTAAATTGCATCCAGAATGGTTTGGAAAGGCGAGATTGAGATGAGTGATGGTCATGGTCACTGGTTTCGTTGCAGAAAGTGCAAGGTCAAGTTTTGGAGTTGCTTTCCAGATTGTCCATATTGCGGTGGAAGAGGAGATAGAACATAATGGTTGAAGAATGTGAAACAAAAGTGGCGAATCTTTTGGCAAGCATGGCTAATTTGCCCCTTGACGGTAAAATCATGGTTCTACTCAAAATCATTGAGTTGCAGCAGAAGCAGATTCAAGATTTGGAACAAATGCTTAGCGAGTTGCCCGAAGTTTTCGAGTTAAAAGAGAAGATGTTGACGGTTGAGGAGGCTGAAAAACTATGACAACTCACCAAACATTCAAGGATGGAAAATGTGGACATTTTAAGCCAATTCGAGTTAAGATTTGGGATTCTGGATTCAGCATCAAGTGTATGAAGGGAAAGAAAACCATTGTTGGAAGACCATATTACGAGGATACGTTGCAGTTTGATTTGAAAAGTTTCTGCGAAAATTGCAGGGAAGTTCAGCCTAAGAAAATTGATGTTGTTCAAACAATGGATAAGCAAGAGCGAAGGGAATCACTTGAAGAAGGAAAGAAACCATGAAGAAATGTGATGTAAAAGGTTGTAAAAATAAAGCAGAGGTTTTCACGCGGACAGGTGGTTTATGTCAAAAACATTGGGATATTCTAAGAAAAGAGAAGGAAGCTCGACCATGACAAAATTATTCCATGAAGAAGATTGTCCTGATTGTAGATTCAACCACGATAATTATTGTTGCACTAATCCAGACGTTGCTTGCAGACCTTCCAGTTACGACAGAAGAACAAGACCGATAGCAGGTTTTACAATATTCAAAGGCACAACAAGGAATCATTGCCATAAAATGCAAAAGAAGGAAGCGAAAGAATGACAGAAATTGAATGTTGCGTTGGATGTATTGTTCATCATGATCCAAAGTTTAACTTGGAAAAAATATTGGGTAAATGCACTTGTCCATGCCATTCTGATAAGACTTGGAAATTAAAGCGAATCAAACTAAAAATAAGGGAGTGAAAATGTGAGGAAGCATACGAAGTTTTTGGAACGACAAGCAAAACGAAAATGCGTGGGGACAGGAAGATGACAGAGCAAATTTGTTTGAAGCCAACACATTTAGACCATGACATTCTCACACGACTAAAAGCTTACTTAAACTTGGAAGATAGACGCTATTTCACGGCAGACGACTTGTACCGACTAGGCTTAGTCAGGCTTCTTTCGGAACCGCACAGTCACACAGTCGGAGGCTGGTTCAGTCGAATGCAACATGCACGGGCAATCCTAGACACAGGCGATTATGTTCCGAGCCTACGTGTCACCAATAACAGTCGCAGAATCAAAAGATACGATGCTTTCCCAGAAAAAGAGGGTTCAAAATGATAGAATCGCAAAACGGTTTAACTGAAATTCATCAGCCTAAATTTTGGGGTGAAAACATACTGTGTGACACAGATAAGAACATAAAAATCTTTTTACATCATTATTTGCGAGCTAAGGGCTTTGAAACATTTGGTGCGCACAGCATGGGTTTTCATGGCGTGATATATGACCTGCTTGGTAAAAAGGATAACACTTATTATTTCTTTGAGGTTAAGACACAATCTGACCAAATTAAAAAAGCCACAAAACAATGTTTGGATTATCTTAGTCATTCTCGTGGTTTTCAAGAAGTCAAAAGATGCGCCATAGTTGTGACAACTCGTAATTTGACCTCACGTTCAAAGTTTTACCAAGACCTAAAAAAACATGGTATAGGAATTTGGACATTAAATGTAAAAACACATTTGATAACCAAAAAGGAAGAACCTCATATAATTGATAGAAAACGACCTTCAATTTTTCAGAGACTCAATATGCAATATGAAATGCCACAAATTTTTGGAGAGTTTTGGAAACAAATTGAATATAGGAAACAGTTTTTGGATGATGTTTTTCCAGAACGAGGAAGGAACCAAAAATGAAGTTTGACTCAGAAAAACTTTTAGAACAATTTGGACACAGATTCCACGCTGGAAAATGGTGCAGAAAACACGATTGCTTTTCATGCGAGTTCTTTTTTACTTGCCCACCAAAATTTCGAGGCAGAAAAGCCAAATCAGAAAAAAACCCCTGTGACGACTATGTTTTGCGTGATCTCACGTTTGGATGGAAACTGGATAAAACACAATTTCATTTGGAACGAGGAAGCGACAAAAAATGAAAAGTTTAACGAACCTAACCACAAAAGAAGAAAACATTGTTGACACGATTCTTATGCGCTGCGAAAGAGAATGGGTAAACGCAAGGCAACTAGCCAGAGAATTTAACCTTCCAACCACTAATTGTCTAGCTTTCTTTTTTAGGATGCTCAAGGCAGAAGGCTACGTTTTCGAGCGGAAATTGAAGAAGCAGCCTAGAACAAACTTGAATGAAAGTTGGTATCGAATCGTAGATTATAAACAGAAAAAAAGGGGTGCCTGAATGCCAATTCAACTTGTATGTGGAGGTTGGGCGTACTCGCCAATTAAAGAGGGTTGGATTTCGCATAAAATATAACATTCAAAAAAACATAGGAGAGACATAACAAACAATGAAACTTGAAATTCGCTGTGTTCGATGTAAACGAGTTCTTGGTTACTACGAGGGAGAGGGTTTTTCATTATTCCCTACAGTTGACTTTATGGAAGTAGTTTGTAATCGTTGTTTAGGAGTGAAGGAAGACATAAAGGAGACATAAAAACATGACAATGAAATGCCCATATTGCCTTCACACTTGGACACCCCGAGTCGAAAAGCCAGTTGAATGTCCACGTTGCAAAAACCGTTTGGATAGAAGGAAAAGGAGATTGCCAAAATGTTTCAAGAATATGTGAAGAAGATGATAGTAGGTTTGAGTATTATTATTATTTATTATTATTATATAACATACTTATATAACATAACCTACTATCACAACGAATTACCTTTTCTGGGGGCTTTCAATGGTTAAGAAGAGGCTCTGCATCTACATTCTTGAAGAAGTTTGGAAAGACTTTCTGCAAATCTGTAAACGTGAAGGCATGAATGGAAGCCAAAAACTCGAAATGTTTATGCAAGTATATAATCAAGAACATAAAGTTGGCAATCCTCAACTTTTAATTGTTCACTATGTTAAACCAGAGCAACCGCAGCCCATGCGAGTTTTATGTGTTTATTGTCAAGGTGCAACTAGCGATGGTAGAGTTTTTTGTCTAAGAAAGGAAATGTGGATTGGCGGAGTTGAATGTTATAGTTGCAAGTTTAACAAGCTAAGAAAAAAGGGTTGATTAAATGAATGCTGTGAAGTATCGTTGCAAAGCTCTTTCATGTCCGAAGGGGCTTGCTAAGCCGAATGAACGGTGTATGAATTGTCGTTATGCGGTGATGATTTGATGGGGTTGATTGAAAATGTGTGAATATGCGTTGGATCAGTGGCGTAGACGTGCTGAATTGGAAAGTTTCAACAATAGCATTCTAAAAGAGATAGAAGAGGCGAGGCTGAGGTTGGAGCGGCGGATCGTTGATTTGCGGATTCAAGGCAACTTTCATGAAGTTGCCAAATGCGAAAAGTTGGTGGCGTTGTTGAATAGGACTGAAGAAAGCATGAGGAGAATGGTGAACAATCAAGGAAGTTGATTAAATGAAAGTTTGTGTTCATGACAGTCACTTTGGAATCCAGAAATTTGAGGTTTCACTGGTAGAGTGGATTAAACTACACTTTGGAGTGGACGGAACCAATGTCTACGTTTTCCATGCGAGAAAACAGGGCTGGCATGGTGAACTGTCATTTTACATAGTTAAATGTGGCGAGCACGGTTATTTTTTGGATTACCTTCACGGTTTTCCAGGATATAATGAAGGGTTCAATTGTCCTTTTTGCTTAGAAGAAACCATGGAGAGGTTGATTAACCATTAAATGTCCTAAATGCGGCAAACAAATTCCTCAAATAGATATGACTGGTAAGTTTTCGTCTTGTGACGGCGTTTTCGACTTGTGTCCGTTTTGTGGATGCGACTTATGGATAACGAAGAAAAGGAGGGTGAAGGAGGTAAAGATTAAATGAGTAATTTAATAATAGCGATTATCGCATTCTTGTTTGGTCTTTCAGCGGGGGCAGTTGTTGTTTTGATTCTTTACAGCTTTTCATGCATGATAGAGGAGGATTCTATTGGGTAAAATACAAGTTGATGTTATGGTGAACACTTACAATAGCCAAAGATGTTTAGAGCCGTGTTTAAGAAGCATACATGCGAATATTCCTGTCCGAAAACTTTTTGTCATAGACAAATTTAGCCAAGACAACACCATACCCATCGCACGAAAATATGATGCTGAAATTGTAGAAACCAACAAGAGTCTTGCCGAGTCAAGAGCGTTAGGGTTTAAACTGGTAGAAACAAGCTTGTTTGTCAACGTGGACAGCGACATTGTTTTGCCACATGACTGGTTCCATCGCATGATGAAATATTGGAACAGTCCCAAAATTGGGTGCCTTTGGGGCGTGCCCATACACATGTTAACGTTGCATCATCAGCACCAAACAAGCATGTACAAATTTAGGAATCCATGCACGTATCATATTCCATTTTTGCCAAACATGATAGCACGCAAAGACTTGCTTCAAGACATCCAATTTCCAGCTATGATGAAGTTGGGTTCGGTTGCAGGTGAAGACTACGAGATTATGCGTTGGATACAAAAGAAAGGTTTCATTTGCAAATGCGCCCCGGTTTATTGTAAACATTACACTTACCCAGAGTTGCTGGGCAAAAAAACGTTTTGGGGCGGTGCTTCACGCCGGCTTGTAAGCTATCATGATTGGCATGGTTTACTTGGGCTCCTCCGTGGTGTTCTACTAAGTTTTCCACAAGCCACATTCACAAGTTTAGCGAGCAAAAATGCGCGCCTAATTCCTTATTGGACTCGTTTCAGGTTTGAAGAATTATATGGTTTTTTGCATTGGAACAAATATTTTGATTTGAAAAGGGGTGCTCAGATTGGTTTTGTTGCATCCTAAGAAAGTGTGGAATTATGCTGTTTACCTATTACAAAAATGTTAATTGTTGATTTGGGGTGTGCATGGCTTAAATTTCCAGCCACACTCAAAAATCCAGACGCAAAAAATGAAGATGTGATAGGCGTGGATGTTTGCCGTTACAATAATGACGTTGTTGCGTCAGCGTTATCTACACCATTCAAAAATGGCATAGCCGACTTAGTTGTGTGTCGCCAATTTATTGAACATGTTTGCCCTGAAGGTTTAGTGAGGGAAGCATGGAGAATATTGAAACCAGATGGAGAAATACTTATTGAAACACCTAACTGTTTATACATTTTTAAAATCTTAAGAGCGTTAAGAAACATGGAAGCAAACCCTTATCCCGAACACATTCAAGTTTTTTCGGCAGCAGAACTTCGCAACTTGCTGGGAAGAAACGGCTTCAAACAAGTCAGAATCAGCTATTACAACATTGACGTTTCAAACTCAAACGTTGTTTTGAAATGGGTTAAAAAAGCCGTAGCATACGTGATTGACAAGTTGTTTCCAATGTTTGACCGTGACATAAGAGTTATAGCAACGAAAGATTCAACTGTAAAGTTCGCCGAATATTGTTAGAAGAGGAGGTGATTTTTTGAACAAGAAAACCAAACTTGTTTCAGCTTGTATCCTTCTTTTGACTCTAGTAACCGTTGCAGTAGCAACAGGCTGGATTTACAGCAACACAGTAACAGTGCATGTTCATAACGCCTATACATTTACTCTAAATGCAGACAAGGGTGACTATGTTGTTGGTGGTCTGATAACATTCACAGGTCTTTTGGAGGCGAATGGCGTAGGAGTCGTAGGTGCTACTATTCAAATCTTTGATGTAAATGTAGGAAACTCAACAATTCTAACCAATGCTACAACAATCGCAGGTGGTAGTTTCATATGCACATATACCTTACCCGCAACTGGCAACTACACATTCCAAGCACAATATCAGCCGTAAAACCGAAGTTCAAGCAACCTTCGATTTTCCCTATTTTTTGCCCTTTCTTTCGGGGTATTTCTTTTTCTTAAACTCTATGGGGTATTTTTTCCATGGTTCTTCTTTTTGTTTGTAACTATACAATGCCACGCCAACCAACGCCATGCATAAACTTAGAAGGGCAACATTACTATAAAATGTGCGCACCATATCTTTTTGAACTTCAAAATCTGCACTAGTCTCTATCACTTGTTGAATTAGGCTTAACTTAACGTTGACTCTGAAATGTTCAGCTGTGAAGTCTCGCCTTATTGGCACATTGTCTTGTATAACTAAAGTTGTGTTGCCTTCTGCGTCGATTAAGACTGCTTCGCCCACTGTCCAATCAACCACGGTTTTGTTAGTGTCCAAATTTATTATTTGATAGTGCAAGGTTCCGCTTGTGTATGGGCTTTCGTTCTTTATGGTAACGTTGACTGAAACTGGAACTTCTTGTGTCCAAGTGAACTGCCAAACGCCCGCTAAAACATTGTAGACTTGTGTGAACAACGTGATTTTGGCTGGGAACCAAGACGGGGCTTCTGGCAACGGTGGTGCCGCAGACGGTATTAATGCGTTTAGCGTCCAACCAGTTGTCATGGAACTGTTAAAAGAAATGATAAAGTCTGACTTGGTTACTTGCGTCAACGTGACGGATGGCTCCGCAGTTATGATGATGTTTGCAAACCACTGTTTAACTGTCTCGAAACTTGCGGTTATTGAAGCTGCTAGGTCTACGGTGTAGGTGGCTACGCTGGTCTGAATAATGTCTAAGAGCCAGTTTGTTGTGACTGGGTTGTTTATGGTTATGAGAAAGTTGGTTTGGCTAATCTTTTCAAACGTGACGGATGGTTGAAGTTGAGGATTTACTGTTGCGTTCCATTGTGGAAGCAGAGTTAAAGATGGAGAAGTTGGGTTTTGAACTGTCAACGTAAAATCTGTTTTAGGTGTTGACGTGAATGTTGCCGTGATGGGATTAGCGGGGTTAAGCGTGTAATCTGTCTTTTCAGTTTCGGCGAATGATGGCGTGACTGATGATTGTACAGTAATTATGAAGTCAGTTTTAGGCAGTGAAGTAAACGTCATTGTACTTGCACTATTTATTGTGAGTGAAAAATCGCTTTTGATTGTTTTGCTAATAGAAATTGAAGGTTGAAATTGAGGGTTTAGCACCGCATTCCATGTTGATGTTGAAGTGAAAGATGGAGACGAAGCTTGACTGATTGTTAAGATAAAGTCTGTTTTGCTAGCTTGCGTTAAAGTTATTGAAGGCGTATTTTGAAGGTTTAACAAGGCATTCCAGTTTAAAACTGATGCGAAAGCGGATGTTACTGGTTGCGTGATGATTAATTTGAAGTCTAATTTGGGTGTTGAAGACAAAGTGGTTGTGACCGTTAGCGGTGAATCAACCGTGTATGCTTGTCCGCTTGTTTCTTGGCTTCCCCAACTTCCATGAGTAGGCTCAGGGTCAACGAACTTCTTAAGGATTACTAAATCATAATAACCAACTGCATTGGCACTATATGTCTTTAAACAGATATATGTAGGTTGCCCAGTATACTCTGGTGTATTATAAGCCGACCAAGAAGTCCCATAAATTTTACCACCTTGGTTTGATAGTCTGATGCAAAGTTGGATGCGATACCAAATATCTTTTGCATAAGCCCCATCTGCACCAGATGTTGCACCGTTAGAATACCAAATCCCGTCAGCACCTGCATGTGTATTCACAATATTATTTCCAGAACCTGCTTCAGGACCAACATAACAAGTATGCAAGTTTGTTTGCCCAGCTCTTAGTCTAACTATCACTTCTAAACTATTCGGCATTCCAGATGACAAAGCTTTTCTTATATACCTAGACGCTGCAGTTCCACCTGAAACACCGACAGCTTTTGCACCTTCATAAACAGTGCTACTTTCAACTTGAAAGATAGCGTCTCCAGACCATCCGCCTTGACCAGTTAAGTTGCCATTAGAATAAGAATTAAAATCTTCAAAGAATAGAAATGTGTTTGTTCCGCTACTTAATGTTGTTTGACCAGTTTTGCCATAATACATATAAACTGTTTGGTCGGTAGAAGTTAAGTTGGCAGATTCTTTTATCCAGAAAGTAGCGTTTTTTCCAGTGTTCAACGTTTCCATCCAATACTTTAGACATGTGCTACCATCACTGTTAGTCCAGTTGACATCTCCAAAATCACTTCTTATCTTATTGTTAATCGTTATCGTATCATTAGTTTCAAAAGTTGTTGAGGCTCCCTCGCTTGTTCCATTCTTAACAACGATTCTCTTCTGATAATTTGTATCTGCACCTGTAGCATGAACCAGCACATGGCTACGTCTATATGAGTATCCTGTCAGCCAATTAGCCCCAATAGCCTTCACGGTTGGAACAAACTCTAAAACAGCGAGTTGAGCCACTAACAAAACGAAAACCACAACGAAAGTTAACCACTTACTTTTATGCATACCATACCCTCTTCAACCATAAAGAAAAAGGGAAGTTTAGCTGATAGTGCCTTGAACGGTTATTTTTTCAGTATCACCAGAAATCAGGTTTTTCTGCGAACCTGTTCCCTGTTGCTCTGCAGCAATCAATCCGCCAGTCGTGTGATAGCTGTATCCATACAATTTTGTGCTTCTTGTTGCACTCGCAGTAAATGTGTGTGTGCAGTTTGCTGTACCATCACCCGTATCAGTTATTGTTCCGCTTGCCCTTGCTAAACCACCATCCGCGATTTCGCTCGGGATGTCCGTCCATGCAGCACTGAAACTATCTGAAGCATTCGACACACTAATGTACGTTGCGTTCTTTAGGAAGTTCGTACCCGATGCACCTGTAAGTTTGTCTGCAATCCAATTTTTGCCCAAAGTCGTCAACGTCATTGTGTGATACGTTGAACTGATTAGTTCACCGTTTCGCCACTGTTCAACAGTCATGTGAAGTTCAAATGGAACACTAAGCGTGCCCGCTTGCCCTTCAACAGTTGGAAAATGCACATGTATTTGGTATTTGCCATCTCCCAAATCAGTTATGTTAACGGTTGCGCCCGCCTGCCTAAGAGCTTCAGCAAGGCTTGTGACTGCACTGTTGTAGCCCGTGTTCACTGCGTAATTGTAAACTGCAAACTCTGAAGCCACTAACACAATTGCTAGAATTGCCACTAACGAAATTTTCGCAAGTTTAAGTTTGTTCATGTTTTTTTTCTTCATCCTCCTTTATATTTTACTTCCGCACTCGGCAGCGGTCGCCCTTTTCCGTTCCGTAAGATAGGAACCATGAACTGTATGACCTCTGGAACACTGTTTCGTTCGAGGGAGAAAGGAGATTTTCCAAAAAACAAGATTGCCATCCATCATCGGGTCACTGTTTCCTCCTCAACAAAGCCTCCAACAACTTCCTCACAAAATAGGCACTAACCATCGCGGTTACGCTGATGAAGAAAGTTTGGTAAAACTCTTTCGTGCCATAAAACGTCCACAACAAACTGAAAAACATGGCTGTCAACAAAGCCTGCAAGATTAAACTTGCAAAACCTGAACCCTTACCCATTCACCTTCGCCTCGTTTTCTTTCTCCATTTACCACTTAAATCCGCATGCTTCGTCTTCTTCCATTTCTTGCTTGAAACACCAACAAACTGTGTCTTCTTTTTCCACTGCGTTTCTAAACTTGGCTTTCCCCTTCCAACAACAGCCACAGTCGCAGCCACACCCACAACTCCAACAAGAATTACTATGCCATAGTTAAACTCGGCTCCGGGAACTTTGGGCAATTCAACAGGCGGAATATACTGTGGCTGTTCTTCAGGCGGTGCTGGTCCCGGTCCGCCAGTTGAGCCGCTTGGGCCGCCTGAAATGGTGGTTGTTATGACTATTTCTTTTATTGTGTCTGTCGTCAACGCTGTCGTTGCGCTGTTTGTTTCGCCGCTTGTTGCTGTTGCCTTAACCGTGTAAGACGAAGTTTGATTAGCCAATTGAGTCCAAACGTAGCGTCCGTGAGTAGTGTTATAATAAGCCACGGTTTTAGGGGTTAAACCATAATCGCTTAAGCTAGCATTATCTGTTCTTGAAAGAGTTAAAATGGCGCCTGACATTTCAACATTGTTTTGGTTGGTAACGTAGACGGTTAAGTTGTAAACCCAACAGTTTTTGTTTATGACAGTCACGTTTTTGTTGAGTACTGGCAAGGTTACATTTGCGCTTATCCATTGTCCTTGATATTCGATTTTGTAGTAGTGTGTTCCATTCATTATTTTGAATATCCAGCTTCCATCACTTTTTGTAGTGTTTACTTGTGTTCCATTCGGGAAAGTCCAAGCAAACTTTGACGGGCTTAAGCTGAGAATGGTTCCAGAGGAGTCACGAGCATTTATTGTGAAACTCCAAACGTTGCAGCTAGCCTCTATCGTTTTTGTTATTGTCATGTTTGTAGTCCAAGTGCCATTAACCTTTACGCCATGCCAATAAACTTTGACGGCTACGTTATGGTTTTTTGTGAGTCCCGTTTTCGTTGCGAGTCCATCGCTGTCAACTGTTATTTGTGTCGTGTTAAAATAGACTATGGCTCCAGTGAGGATGTTGCTGTCTAAATCCAAGGTTTTTATTGTTAGGGCAACGTATGTGCTCCAGTAAACCGTGACTGGGGTTGAAGTGAACGAGGTTAAGGCATAAGTGTTTTCACTCATGTTTTCAACCGTGTAAACGTAGAACAGGTCTGTGTAGCCTCCGTCAGTGAAGTTTGCACTGGCAAAATGAGTGCTGTTTCGGAGAATGTTAAAAGTCCAGCTGGTTATGGGCGTATCATCATAATCGTATATGGCTGATACCGTGAAATTCACGTAAGCGTTGGGAGCTGGGCTTGTCGTGTTAGCACTTATGGTTATGACTCCTCTGTCAACTATAACGTCTGAAAAGGTTCCTGCACTTGCATTATAACTTGCGAAAACTTGGTAACTGTAAGAGTTTACTGTTGATTCAGCGGTTACATCGCTTATTGAAAATGCTCCTGAAACAAGAGTTGAATCGGTTGAGCCTTTCTGTGTGCCTGAAAGTTTGATTTTGACTTGGTAATCGCCGTCTGGCGGGACAATGTTTGTGCCATTATATTTCCAGTAGCCTTGAAACGTTAAGGTCTGACTGGGATTTACATGATAATCACTAACGGTTAAAGATGAAGAGGCAAGATGGCTTTCAACTCCGAAAATGTTTGTGTAGTCGTCTTGGTCGCTTGCACTTTGAGAATCTATAACGTAGGCTCTAACTCCGATGGTTTCTGCGCTGTCTCCCCAAGCCCAGTTGATTTTAACCAAGAAATTGAAGGTTTTCTGGGTGCCACTTGTAGAATCTGAACAAGTTCCAAGAGTAACATAGTTGCTTGGGTCGCTTTGTTCGCCGAAGGTCCATGCGTCTCCAGTTCCCCTTGTAGCCCTTAAAATAACGTTTTTAGAAGCATAATCCAATCTGATTTCTGCATAGGTTATGTCCGTTACGCCATCGGCATCGGAAGCTTTGTAAACAAACTTGTAGTCTTGCTTCGCCGTCAACAATGTTTTAGTGCCCTTATAATTTGCACCTGTCAAGTCAAGAGTTAAAGCATCATTAGTTGGAGCATTGTTTGAAGCAATTGTTAGAATAGCAAATTTCACGTTGAGTGGGGCTGTTTTCTTGGTTGAATATTCTAAGCCTATTTTGCCTCCGTAATCTTTGCTGAAAGCTGTTAGTCCATCGTTGTATAAGTCATTTGTACTTTCATCTAACCAGTCCGTTGGATTCGTGTCCCATGTTCCAGAGATGCACCATTTATAGTAAATGTGTTTTGCAGTTGGATAACCAGCCCAAAAACAACACAGATTATTTGTTGAAGTATCTATGCTTAGCGTTGGAGCAGAAAAACTTGTTGCACCCGCTTCAACTATTACATTCGCACCGAAACTGTTCGTAGAATAAGTGTATTTTGTGTATGTTATGTTATATCCAGTATAGGTAAGACCAACAACATGAACATAGTCGCTTTGGTTTACAGCAGAAAAGTATCCATCACCTACCCATGTTCCTGGCATTGTTACTGCGTCTTTCCATGCTGAACCATTCCAACATGACGCATACCTATAATTTGAAGCCGATGTTCCATAGAGCACTAAAACTTTTTGAGCAGTTAAGGGTACAACATTACTAACATATACAGGACCATAATCAGTTCTAAGCTGCTGTGTCACACTAGTTGTCCATGTACCATTTTTTGTTGAAGACTTCTTTACATAGGGGTCACAATATTCAGAAGCGAATAGTGTGTAACTAATCCATGGATAGCCTGCGCTATCAACACATATGCTAGGATAACCATCTGTATGTGTATCTACTGTTTGCTCGCCTGTACTCCAAGTTATCACTCCATTACTGTTTGGAGTTCCCATTCGGTAGTAAAGATTGGAAATACTAGCGTTAGAACGAGCATAATGTATATGTGTTCCGTCAAAGACTAGCGAAAAATCGTATCCATAGTCACATGGCCCAATCACTGTAACAGCACTATAACTGTCATAGCTTGTCTTGTAAACTATTTTTGTTCCGTTAAAATACCAAACCCAGTTTAATCCAGATGCATTGAAACATTTTCTTTCAGCCGCATAATCTGTGGGGTCATAAGATGTACTTGTTCCCACTAGAGTTCCAGTTGTTGAATAAGCTAATGGAATATGAATAATACCTGTTAAAGCAACTGTCGTGAAAAGAAAGAGTAAAAAGCAACTAATTAACAACCGTTTTTTATTCAACTTTGCTCACCATGAAGGTGGTAAAGGTGTGGAGTATTGCATTCGTGCATGGAAGTGACTCGCATGCAAAAACAGAGGGAAAAGAGGAATAGACTTAACCCTCTTGGCTCCACACCTATACCTAGGAAGGGATTCACATACATAAGATTCAACTCAACGTCTATACTCATCTAAACATTTTAAGCTGTATTTATACTTATTAGCTTTTCTTCCATTATGAAGTTAAACTTATATACTACAATATATTATAGAAGCAAAAAAATAAGTTTCCCTTTTTTTATCTTTTTCTATTTTCTCTTTGGTTTCCAACGAGCTACACTTCCAAGTTTGCCTTCGTAAACGGCAATTTGCCTCTTCCCCAAACTCTTATGTTCACTTTTCAAAGCTAAACGGTGAGCTTTACGATATGGCAAGCCCTGTTTCAAACGAAGCTTCCTCTCAACCCTTTCATGACGCAAAAGTCTACTCCTCACTTTGATGCCACGAAAACTTTTAGGAACATTTCGATTAATACGAATCGGGCCTCGTTTTCCATAACCAGCCAAACGACTCCTTCTCACACTTTACACTTCCCTTTATGGTGCTTTCTTTCTCATTGCCCAGCCACGTTTACCCTTAACACGTTTCATCCATCTTTTGCTACGTGAATTGTAGCTCCATCCTTTTCTTCTCTTACATGGCATTTTTCTTTTTCACCCCCTTAATTTCTTGTTTATGTTTTTAATTCTGATGACAATGTGCGGCTTTGACCCATCCAAATTTTCAACATGTTCAACTTCAACATCAGCATTCCAGAGCCAATTCGCAATAAAAATGCGTTTGTTGATGAAACACGATAGTTTCTGTTTTATCTCTTTAACTTTCCTTCTTTCAACTTTCACTTTCTACGCTTCCTTCTCTGCTTTTTAAACCACACATAAAATATGATTCCAAAAGTCACATTGGCTCCGAACGAAATTAGGAAGTGATAAAACCAGTCTTCCATGGCTTTCACGCTGCCAAAAAATTGATTCCTGCATGTCCGAGAGCTGCTGGCGTTAATCGTTGAGTCTGCAACGTTGCGAAATTAAGAACCACGAAGCCACCAAAAACTATTAACAATGCAGAGGTATTTAGTCCATAAACGTTAAAATGAAAGGCTGTGGCTGCGCCTGCACACAACAACACAGCTAAAATACTGATTCGTGTCAAACGCATAAGCCACGGCAGTAGGAACCCTTGAAAAAACATTGTTTCCGCAACGGCGATTAAGACTCCGAACATTTTAGGGTTAAACTCGGCTAGGCTAAGCCTAGGCGTAACAAAGTTTATGGCCAGAACCGCGCCTAAACAAGCAAACGTCCAAGTCAAAATTTGGCTGAACTCTTTTTTGCTGATAGACAAGTCGAAGCTTACGGTTTTGAATAGGATGGATAAGATTAAGCCCATGATTAGAATGGTTATTGCTGCTGAAGCCAAAACTCCTGCTTCTGTGCCTATGAAAACTGTGCCGTACAAGAAGATTAAGCTGGCTGTGACAATGAGCAAACTGCTTATCCAGTCTAAACGTACGATCCAGCCGTGAACGCCAGTTAAACGACCATTATGAAGCATATCATCACACCTAGAAGTTTTTTATAGAAGTTATTTACAGAACTTAACATCCGCAACAGTAAAATTGAGGAACCAAACAAACTAGGGTGAGGAAACATGAAAGCACAAGACTTCTTCTTAATAGCATTCTCCTTCTTTTTCACCGCATTCTTATTGGCAATCCTAAATCCGTTCTTATTGGACATCCTACGTCCATTGAGTTCACTAGGTGAAGAAAATGTAGGCGAAGCAAGAACAGTAATAATTGTAGCCTTTTTTGTCATGTTGTTTTTGGCTATAGGTTGTCTAATAGCTGGTGTCATAAAGAAATTGATAAGCAAGTCATCCCCTCGCGCTTCCCTTCTTCTTTGGGAAAAATCCGCCAATCACGTTTAAGAAGCCAGGCGCAAAAACGGCCAAGACAATCAACGTGACTAAGATTAGGAAGCCGAAGATTATGAAAATCCATATGAAAGTCCATGGACTTGTCAGCCAAGCACCAACTCCACCCAAAAACTTGTCCCACATACTCTGGCTTCCAGTGATAATACTTGTGTTGTTTTCCCACTTGTAGCCTTGCTTGTCAGCTTCTTCTTGAGTCCAAGCGTAAATCCATTCTCCGTAAATAGCGTATAAGGCTCTGACTCGCATGTAAGCAGTAGGATAATATTCTTTATCCCAAGCTGTAATCCACACTCCTCCCGTGCGCTTTAAAGCACCAAAGTTTACCAGTGTAATTGGAAAATAAACGGTCTGGGCGAAACCTGGACCAGGCAAGCCAGGAATACTATTCTCAATCATCTGCTTTAGCAAGTCGGGATTTTTGATTATGTCCTCTGCAAAAAGCCTTGTGTAAATGTAGCCTGGTTCAGTGTAAAGCGAAACTTCGCTTCCTCCAACGCTAGGTTGAACTTGCAAGTGTGTCTGCAACTCACCAATTTCCTCACCAGACAAGTCAGATGGATCATAAAACTTGTCTGAGTCACCATCTCTGCCACTTACCACCCACGGATCCCACTGACCAACCCAAGCCCAAATTGGAAAGGCACCTCTAAAATTGTAAACGGTTAGAGTAGCGTTTCCAGGTTGCTCTTTAAGTAGAGCCATCTGGTCTGATGTGAAAGCGTTAAGCCAAGCAACCGTGTCTAACACAAGCCACAAGTCGAAGTCTTGAAAGTCGCCAACCCATTTGTCGCCTAAAGGTCTAATTGTTAGCTCAATTACAAAGTCAACGGGTACAACATATGCTTCGTAATGTTTCCAAGTTACAGTGTCGCCAGATTGAGTTTTGTCTTTTTGAAAGCTGTACCAGTCTATTTCAGTTGGGTTCCTTCCTGTTGGATCGCCATGTGTGTTCACGTCTTGCATGGTTGGACGTTCAATTCTCACTTGTAAGTTTACGCCTGCAACAATGTCCCCCCTGTTTCTGTCAACTACTAAACCTTTGATTACAAGGGTTTTCGAGTCAGGTCTCGCCCACTGGTAGCCTATCCGTTGAGGATAGTGGGTGCCAAACATGTCAACGTAGTCATAGTCTTTGAAAGCTAACCAATCGTTTGGATTTACTGTACCTATAATACTATGAACTCCAACTCCGTTCATGAGGGTTTTAGCATCTCCTTCAACACGTATACCTCCATAGGCAACTGCAGAATAAAGCGAACATTCTATGCCTTCTGGTCCTATTGTTGAAAGTTTCAAGAAACCTAAACCGCCTGTCATTAAAACGATTAGCATCATCACTACCAAAATAACAGTTAACGGACTCTTCTGCATTTTACTCATTAGTTTTCCTCTTCAACCTCGAATTTTTCAGATTTAAAAAAGGGGATACTTAACGTTTTTTGCCAGTGAACATCTGCATTTTTAATCCACTATCACTTGTAATTGGTAGTATCCGATTGCAGGTTCAGCGTTAGTGACCCGATCTATTGTTAGTTTTGTCACACCATTTATTTTGACATCGAAAGGATCCCATGAAATTCTACCGATTTCTATAGTGTACGTCTTGCCATCTCCACTAGGACCCCAGATAGCCATCACCATCTGAGTATCGCCGTATCTCTGCCAAAGCCAACAGGACATTGGATACGTTGTTCCTTTTACGAAAAATGCACTTAATCCTTTAGCCCATTCAATATTGCCCGCGTCTACCAGTTTTGGTGTTATTTTAATGTTTGCTGCGGTGTCTGTTATTGTCATACTGTCAATGATGGCTTTGTGTTTTGCTGAAACAGTCAGTTGCCCAATCCATCCGCCTGCGAAGCTTCCCACTAGAAAAGCGAAGCCCAATAACAGCACAATCACTATTAAAGCCGATATCTTCTGTTGCATCTTTTTATGGCACCTCAATTGTTAGGGCATAGTCGCCTTCAGTGCTGAAGCCTTGCCCATTTGGTTGTGTGTTCGTTTCAGCAAACTCGATATTTAGCACTGTAACATCTTGGTATGTGATGTATCCACCGAAATAAAGACCGCATCTACCAAACCCAACGTCATATGAATGTCCCGAATCGTCTGGTCCCCAGATTTCCATGAACATTTCCGTGTCACCTTTTCTCTGAAAACTCCAAACAGAATATTGGTACGAGCCGTTTACAACGAAGACTGACAGTGAGCTTAATTGTTCCCCGTACTTGCGGGACCCAGAACTCACTAGCGTTGGCGGTGGCAACCATCCGTAGTGGTTGTCATAAATTTTAAAGTCTTCCGCAATAGCCTTATGTCCAGAGGGAGCAGCAAAGCCTCCAATAAGTCCGCCTCCGAACAAGCCTCCCAGTAGAAAGCCAGCGCCTAGCAATAGTATCAACACTATGTAAATCATTGGTTTCTGTGCCATAGGTTAAGCCTCCCGTCTACTTGACGGTTTTCGTGAATTGTCTCAGTAGGAAGTACAGGACGGTTCCCGTAATGAAGCTTAAGATTATGCCGCTTAGTGCCATAGCACTTGAAATCCATTGTCCAAGCAATGCTGATACGAAACCGAATAGCACGAACATTAGCCAGCCCATTGCATTCATTCTGAAGCTTAGGAGCCAAGCTGCAAGCACAAACACAAGTGATAGGCTTATTGCAGTTGCAAAGTATCCTGCGATACTGAACATTCCAGCTATGTAGTCTCCGATTTGTAAGCCGACAATGTAGATTATGACGAAGATTAGCCAGCTTGTAATGTTTAAGCTTTTGAGGCTCATGGGCTAATCTCCTTAAGTGTCCGTGAAGGCTACGAGGTGCGAGACTGACGCAACTGTTCCTGCCGGGTTAATGTAGTAAATGTACAGTGTTGGTTGCCAACTTGAACTAGCGGTAAAGCCGGCTCCTTTAATGTGCACTGTGAATGTTGCGAAGGTGCTGCCACAGTTTTGTTCGTACAACACGTTTTTGCCATAGACTTCTTGTGTGGTGTCTGTGACTCCTATGTTGAACGTGAATCTTGTAGCTACGCCTGCTCCTGAATAAGCATAGTCAAATGAAGTCCAAGTGTACGTTTTTGAATATCCATAGCTGAGAGACATCCAAATGTCTTTTACTTTTCCGTCTTCATAATATGTTTCGTTGTCGCCTGTGGTTCCAGTGTTCAATACAACTTTCACGATTTTGAATCCGTTGCCCGCGTCTATTCCAGCAAGGTAACCAGTTGAGTATATGTCGATGTAGCTTGCGCCATTGAGGCTTGCAGATGTGCCGTTTACGCTGCTTGTGATGCCTGAAGGATTATCATAGTTGATTGAGTATAGGCTTAACGTGATTTTCTTTTGTGTTTCTCCTGCGGTTAGTGGTGTTAGGCTTGAAAGGTCAACTTTGAAGTAGTGCTCCAATGTTCCATCTAGGTCTGTGTCTGTTGGTGTCATTGCTGTTAAGTATTCACATGCAACGTCAGATTTAGCGTCATCACAGTAATAGATTGTGGTTGCAACATGGTCAACGCTCAAGTACAAAATTCCATTGTCTGCCGCTGACACTTCACCAGTTATGTCATCTACACCGTCTGGAGTTGTTACTGAACCAACAAGCGTTTTTTGGTCAGCATGCCATAGTTTACATACTATGCCAGTTGCGGTTATGGTTGAGTCATCGTATTCATCGTATATTGGAATGTTCACGTCTAAGTTGCCAAAGTAAACACCAGTCGGTGTTGGTGTGGTCTTGACTGTTGTTCCGCCTAGTAAGCCTTTAATAAAAGTTTGACCCGTAGGACTCAAAAGCAAAACTGCCAAGCCAAGAATTATGAGCAACGTTACAAGAGGAACCCCTTGTTTTTTACTAGTCATTTTTTTCTTTTCCTCCAATTTTATTTAAACAAGATGAACAAATATCATAAGTAAGGTAAATCTTTTTATATGCATGCCAATATATATACGACCTAACATTAGTTAGGACATGTCTATACAAGCGGAAGGTTAAAGCTTGAAACAGTTTCTCAAAAAATTGAAAAACCTCTTGCTTCTACGCACGGAAATAACTATTCAAATCATCGACAAAAACTTTGTTCCCCACAATCCTGAACCTGTTAAGGTGGAAGGTTTGCTAGTTGACAATGAAGTGGGAAAAGTTGTAGATCATGGGTCAAGTCAAGGCGTAAATCTTAAAGGCGGATGGTTAAACCACACTAGCCTTCGTGACTACATTAAAAAACAGCTTTTAATGGATAAGGAAGGAAAAGACTATTGGATTTTGTTGACGAAGCCTAAAGAGGAGGAAATACCAACATGAAGAAAGTGAAATACTTGAAATTGTGTTTGTTTTCGGTTTTAGTATTCTTTTCACTCTTGAATTTGGTTGATGCTTGTGCTCCACCTTATCCAAGTTATAGGCTACATCTAACAGTAAAACATGGCAATAGCTTTGTTTCAGGGGCGTCAGTGTTTGTTTTCAATAGTAATGAAGGAATAGAATCTATACCGATTCAACATGCTTATACCGACACTTATGGACAAACTGAATTTGTTCTAGGGAAAGAGAAGTATGATATTCTGATAGTTTGGTCTAACACTTATACGGTAAAAAAGAATGTTTCAGTGCCATTTGCTGGAGAATACCTTACGATTGACATTACATCTACCATTCCAGAAACAACAGTTCTTGACAAATGCTACAATTGGTTGCCTTGGACGTTTGGAATACTTTCAATTTCTTTGATTGCAGGGACTTTCATAATCGCGGTTGGATTAGACACAACATGGAAGAAAGCATTTCTTTCTAGTATCTTAGTGAATGTTCCTTCAGTGATTATAGGTGTCTTTTTATGTCTATTATTATGAGAGGAGAATAAAAAATGAATGTGTTTGGCATTGACATTCTGCAACTGGTAATTTACGCTTGTGTAGTTGCAAGTCTTGTTGTAGTAGCCTACATTCTAAAATTGACTAGAAACAGAAACAAAACTAAAACTCAGCCAAAACCAACAGAAGAAACAACTGAAGAAACATTTTCCAACGTTGCAACCATAACCACGCCAAACGAAATCATAAAACAACTCATCGCTCTAATCGACAAAATGTATAGTCATCAAGTTGGGTTAAATCCAAGTTCCAACGCATGCCCAACACCAACGAAAAAGCGAACACCAAAGAAGACAGAGCCAAAACCAGAACCAACAGAAGAACCAGAAACCAAAGAACTTCCGCCTCCTCCAACACCATCTCATTCAATCCAGAAAATCGACGAAGAAACTTACACGCCCACAGAAGAAGATAACAAACTTTTAGAGACGATTAGAAAGCAATTGGAAGGTGAAAAATGATGGCCTTTCTGAAAAATATGTTAGAGGAGCAAATCATAAGCGAAGATTTTAAAAAGGCTGAAGCCATTTTCCAAAGAATAGTAAAGGAGAAAGGACTGCCAGGGTTAGATGCTCGTCCACTTCTATTTACACTTTGTTTAATCTACGTCAAAATGAAGAGGCAAGGTGAATAAGATGGATTCAGACACGCTTACACTTGCCTTATGCATATTACTGTTCGTTCTAGGCTTCTTGGTTAGCGATAAAATCCACACGGTTCGGGAAAAAGGAAAAAAACATGAAGAGGCGAAATAATTGGCTGAAGTGGATTACGTGCTTGTTTTCGTGATAAGCCTCGCAACTGGAACAGGCACGACTATGGGGGCAGAATTAGCCAAGGAAATAATCGGACAAGTCAAAAACAAAGTCAAAAACAAGAAGGGGGTGGAAGCTTGGTCCTAAAAGAAATTAGGAAAAGCTGTGAAACATGCCGACATATAGAGAAGTTATCATCAACGGAATGGAAATGGAGTGATATAGACATAGAACCCACTAAACCAATAGTCTACACAGGTGATTTCGACGAGAAGGAATTGGTTGAAGAAGCTGGTAAATGCCTAAAATTTAATGCTACCAAATTGTTATCTGAAGTTTGCGACTCTTGGGAGGCAAAAACTAAATGATTAGAACTCGAGAGTTGCCAATTCAAGAAAGAATAATTCTTTACGATGAAGCAATGAAAATCAGGGAAAACGAAGGATTAGGCGCAATAGAAATTGGGAGAAAACTAAACATCGCAGACGGA
>Ga0315282_10005618_pt1 | contig 21288 bp, 14 predicted proteins | sample YL17G07_20_MG_FD_203693 | JGI IMG/M metagenome (GOLD analysis project Ga0315282, IMG submission 203693) | Sediment microbial communities from Yellowstone Lake, YNP, Wyoming, USA - YL17G07_20 | ecosystem: Environmental > Aquatic > Freshwater > Lake > Sediment | place: USA: Wyoming | collected... | reverse complement strand
CGCAACTGCCGATTCTCCTCCAGCACTCGTGCGAGTATCACGTCATTGGACACCATGTCATCTCATGATGCAAATCTCGGACCAGAAGCCCCCGAAAGAACCCCAAAACCCGTGAACGGTTACAAATATCCTTCAGAGGCCAAGACCGCGAAACACGCCCGCAACCCCGGTCCCCGCGGAGAGGACTCAAGAGAAGGCCGAATCTCGCTCTATCCCTGCCTCGTATCCCAATCATGTCTGGTCCGTCGACACCACGACGGTTCTGTGTTGGGGCCTGTGGCCCATCCAGGTCTGCGTGGCCATTGACCACTTCTCCCGAAGGGTCACGTGCGTGGTCCCTCTGGAAGGTCCCAATGCAGGATGGATTATCGAGGCGTTGGAACAGGCCATACAGAAGCACGGGGCACCAAAACACATCATCTCTGACCAGGCCAGTGTCTTCATTGGAGATGCCTTTGCCGAACTGCTGAAACAATGGAACATCAAGCCTCGCTACGGAGCTGTAGGCAAACACGGGTCGATTGCTGTCACAGAACGCGTCATCAAAACTCTCAAGTACGAGTGGCTGCGATGCGTTCCGATCATCAAGGGATTTGACCACCTGACGCTCCTGTGTACCGAATTTGAAGGCTGGTACAACGCATGGCGGCCACACATGACTCTGGAGGGTCTGCGGCCAGATGACCTGTATTACAGCCGCAAGCCTGACACGCCAAAACGGGATGCAAAGACCGTTCCCTGCAATATCGAGCGTCACATCTTTGCCGAAACACGACTCACCGCCTATCGCCTCAAGAACGCCGCGCAGTTCCCGCTGCGTGATCCTCGCGTTCTCGATACGCGCAGAGTCTGACAATGTCTCGAATGACGAGTGCTGACTCCCCTTCCCCAGCGCGCCGAACCCGCTCGAAACTACCTGCCCCTCGTACCCCTGTCCCACATGCCATGCTTTTCTGGGCGCGTTTGCGGCGCATTTAGCCGCTAAAAAGTGGTCCGATGGCCGCTTGACACGTACACATCGACCGGCCCCGGGGCACTTCTCGCGTCTTCCAGTTTTTCGAGCAGATAGACATGTCCCAGGTAACGCATCTTCTCAGCAAAAGGGCCGCTTGAGGAGCTGTCCTCGATGGCACGTGGGAAGAGATGGTTCCAGGCGCCAAGGGAGGGGAGAACTGCTTTGCCTGAGAACCGGTGACGGAACTCCAGAGCCTGCGTGTCTGCCTCCTGCACGATGTATCGTGCCGTCGTTTCGCGGGCAGTCCTGACACTGGCCGGGGGATACCCGTCGGTAAGAATCCAGACACGAAACGATTCCTCATTGGCTTTGGTCGCGGTCAAACACAGCCATTGGAACTGGCGGCCATTGCTCTCCTCCACCGGGCCAAGGGACATCGTGAGAGTCTTCACGACGCAGCCGCGAATCGCGCCGCCTGATTCGTGGCGGTAGGTTGCCGCGAGGCCCGGTTTCCCGATGGGCCCCTGGCTGCTCGTGATCACACCCACCTCCACCGAACCTAGCTTGCTCGGTTCTTTCGCTTCACCCCCGCCCACACCGACAACGTAAAGCAAGATCGCCGACCAGAGGATCACCCGTGCATTCATGGACGACTCCACCACTCGAAGAAGACAGCACTTGGCCAACAGAGACCGAGTGGCCCTGGCCGCCGGGCCACGCTTCATGACAGTTTGGTTCAATCGTCGCGCAGCAGCTCTCGCAGGCTATCCAGGAGAAGAGCTTCGACGCCGGGGGCGACATTGGAGACGCGAGGGCCGGTCTCGTAGCCGCCCTGTTCGTAGGCCAGGGCCGTGCCGATGTAGCCGGGACCATAGTCGCCATAGGCGGCCATCGCAACGAACAGGTCGCGGCGCATCTGTTTGGCGGCGAGCTGATACTCGACGAACAGCTCGCCCGGCATGTGGAGCACGCGAGCCTGACCCAGACGCAGGCACGATAGCTCCGTCCGGCGTCCCGCCTGGCACCGCCGCAACCAGACCAGTTGCGCTGCCGTCTCAGACTGGAGGACTTTGTCCGACTCGCGCAGGGCGGTTTCGAGCTGAGCCTCCGTCAGACCGGGCGCGGGAGGCAGCGCGACGGGCATGACCTTCCAGCCGACATCCTTCGGGGCCAACGGAAACTTCTCCGTCGCCTCCCACGCGCGCTTCATTCCGTCCGCAAGGCGCTGGGCCAGCACCCAACGCATGGCGTGTGCGCCATCGTTGTATTTGCCGGCGCCCAGGTTGCCGCCGGCGCCGTTGAAATGGACGTGCAAGGCGTCGGGAACCTGCTGCTGGCGGAGAAAACGGGCGATGCCGGGGAAATCCGGGTTCGCAACCCCGGTTCGATAGTAACTCTGCGGATGACAGGCGTAGTAGCTGAGCACCGCCAGCGGCTGATCGCCATTCCAGAAGCTGATCAGCGAGACGATGGGGTCAACGGTCCCTTCCGGCTCGGCGCGCAGCGCAGGATCTGTCGTCGTGGTGTAGCGCGTGGCGTGCACTTTGCCATCCGGTCCGAGGAGGCGCCGATTGGAGGCCACCTCCCAGACTTGGGCCTGCCCGAGGCCCAGGTGAGTGACAGGCTTGCTGTCAGCCAGCGCTGCGCGGACCGCCACCGTCAGTCGCTCGAGCGCCGCGCGGGCGAAGGAGCCCTCGTAGGGACCCAAGGGCAGGCCGCGCTCGCGGAGCAGCCGTTCGGTTTCAAAGTCACACTCCGGTGCATCATGCTGGTGCACCGTATGGACCGCCACACGCTGCGGCGTCGTTCCCGCGGCCTCTGCCAGCCTTTGCTGGAACACGTCGTGAGCCTCGTTACGGATGCCAATCCAGTCGATCGCACACAAAACGATCGGTTCGCCGGCGCCCAGCAGAATCACGCCCCGACCGCGCAAGCCGAGTTCCCCCTGCGCTTTGACCGGGTCATAGGCCATCATGCTGCCGACGGGCGGGGTGACGTCCACGTCGAACACGGCCAGCCGCAGACCCTCGGCCCGCGCCGTCGCCGGGATGAAAACAAGGGCGCAGACGACAAGCAACACGGCACGGCGATGACGCACGCCTCCATAAACAGGGTGGCGAACGGATCGAGACATGGTTCGCAGCGATTGACTGTCGCTCATTGAATGACTCCTCTCTTCGCATCGCCTTGGAAATCCGACAATTCCGGGATAACCGGTGAGGCAACCTGCGGCAACGCAGGGGGCGCGACCTCCCCGTAGCCGACCAGATATTGAAGCATCAAGTAGTCCACAAGTTCACAGTAGGCGTGTCCCACCTGGGTCGTGCACTGCTGCGCATACTCGTTGAGGAACGTCGCCACGTCCCGGGGTCCGCGTGTCTCGAAGAGGCGAGCCGCGGTCTTGTCCACGTCCGCCTGCAATCGCAGAAATCTCTCTTCCGCGGGACCGAAGACACGCCGGATGTCTTCCATCGCATCCTGATATCTCAGATGGTTCGCCAAATTGTGCACCAGGCGAAAATTCCACTGGGGTTGCTCTCTGTCGATCCGCGTGAAATTGGCAGGATGATCCCAGGCATCCGGCAGGTCCGTGACTCCGGCGTAAACAGGCACAAAGCAACTGGTCGAAGCCGGTCCATAGGCAAACCACAGGCAGTCGCCGAAGGCATCCGGCAGCCAGTCCCTCAGTTGTGCGATGAAAACATACCCGCTGGCAGGTGTGTTGATGGCGCGTTCCGGTCGGATATGCAGCAGGTCGAAGAGCTCGGGCGGCCCCCAGGGGCGCGCCAGCGGGCTCTTGTGCCCTTCGATCTTGAAGGCCGGATTCTCGGCCAGATCGAACGTCGTCCCTTCATAGCCGTCTCGCATGATGCGCATCAGCGTCTGGACCGTGACAATCTTGTCCGGCTTGACCGAAAACGGATACCGGTCTGCCGCGGGATCGCCGGTCGCGGCAAGTCCCAAGGAAGGGGCAACCAGACTCAGTGCCCTCCATTCGCGCAGGGTATCGTCCCGGCTTCCGGGCTCACCATAAACCTCGCGCCACACAAACGGCTCCTTCGGGTTCCAGAATCCCAGCTCTTGGGCCAGAGCCAGGATATTGGCCGACGCCATGAAGTGGTCCGGGTCTTTCAAATCGACCTCGCCGATGCGGCTGCGGTTGGCACTGCACCCAACCTCGCCGTCCGGTATCCTCTGGGCGCACCACACCCCGCCGGGCTGGCCCTTGCCCGGAGTCCAGTCCTTGCCCGGACCGAAGATCTCCATCAGCCACACCTCGTGCTCATCCGCAATGGGCAGAGCTACTCCCGCGTGGGGCGCACGATAGTACAGAAAGCCGTACTCGTCTGCCATGGAGCCGATGATCCGAATCGCCTCGCGTGCGGTTCGGGCTCGCATCAGCCCGTTGGCGATCAGCGAGGTGGTCCAATGGTTGCTATTCGGCCCCACGACGCCTCTGGGACAAGCCAGGCCGGAGCGCATAGGGATGAACTCGATGGCAATCGTCACCCCGAATTCGTTCATTCCCCCGGTCATCATGCTTTCGACGTTGCCGGCCAGGAGAATGGTGCGATAGGTCTTGTTAATCGGTAAGGAGCCGACCAGGTCATACCCCTTCTTCACATTGGCTTCGTATTCGTGGTAGGTCGTGGGCCGCGGCATGTTCCAGTACATGGGCAGTTTCGTCCCCAGGGGGTATTCCTGCGCAGGCATGACATAGATCAGGCCCATGATATCTCCGTCGCAAGAGCTCGCCATCAACACCGAGCCATCGGCGGTGGCTTGTCTGCCCACCATCACCGTGGTGCAGGCACGCGTCCGCGACGCCGTCGCCCAGACCGTGCCGCAAGTCAGCAGCAGGAACACAACGTACCTCACCCTCGTGGCATGGTAAACCCGCGTCATATGTGTCTCCCGGGACTGATTGAGGATTATTGATGATTGATTATTTCAAAAGAGAGTCCGGACTCCTGTTTCAATCACCAATCATCAATCATCAATTCTCCTTCAGATTTCCCATCCCTTGCGGAAATAGCCGTGAATCAAAGGCTCCGCCTTCGGTGCGTTGATCGCCCGCATGTTGGGACCGTCCCAGTGAATCGTCTCCCCGGTCCGCAGCGCCACCGTCCCCAGCAGAACAAGCTCCGTCAGATGCGCACCATATTCGAAATTGGCGCTGGCCGGCGGACCGCCTTTGCAGGCATTGATCCAGTCACGATGATGACCCTGCGAGCGAGGGAGGATCTGAGGCGGCTGCTTGTACTCCTTCATCTTCTGCTCGGGGATGATCCGCGGCGATTCGCTCCAGGACCCCGACAGAATGGCGCCCTGATCGCCCACGATCAGCGATCCACCCAGCCTGGGCAGATTCCGGTCGGGTTCCAGGCAGTCGGGGCGCGGCGGCATCGGACCGCCGTCATACCAGAATACATCGACCTCTGAGGACTGGCCACGGGCCGGAAACTTGTAGTGATACAGGGCCACTGCCGGTGCGGTTTCCTCGCTCAACTGCGAGGAGCTGGCCTCGATTATCGTCGGATGTCCCAAGTCCAGGGCCCAAACGGCCGTGTCCAAGGTGTGGCAGCCGTAATTGCCCAGGGTCCCACTGCCGAAATCCCACCAGTAGTGCCAGACCAACGGGGCATAGGCGGGATGAAAGGGACGTGCCGGAGCGGGGCCCAGCCACAAATCCCAATTCAATCCCTCCGGCACCGGCGGCGTTTCCTTCGGGCGTTCGGTCAACGTCATTCGCGGGGGTTCGCCTTGCCAGCCGTGCACCTGTCGCACTTTGCCGATCGCTCCGTCACGGATCCACTCGACAGCCCGGCGGATATCATCCGACGAATGGCCCTGGTTGCCCGTTTGCGTGGCGACCCTGGCCTCGCGTGCCGCCGCCGCCACCCGGCGGGCCTCATAGATCGAATGGGTGAGCGGCTTCTCGCAGTACACGTGTTTGCCCGCCTGGATCGCCGCCATGCAGGCGACGGCATGCACGTGATTCGGAGCCGCGATCAACACGGCATCGATATCTTTGGCCGCCTTCTCCAGCATGACGCGATAATCCACGTAGACGGCACAGCCGTGATGACCGGCCGAGCCGCTCTGACTGAAGTGCTCCTCAATCGCCTTCATCGCCGGCCCGCGCCCGCCGTGGTGCTTGTAGTAGAGCTTGCTATTGTCCCAGAACTCCGCCGGATCGCAAATCGCCACGATCTTGACGTCCGGGTGCGTGAGCAGGGTCTTGATGTTCGTGATCCCCTGCCCACCCGTCCCGATCACGGCAACGTGCAACTGCTCACTCGGCGGTATTCGTCCAGGCCCGCCCAGGACGTGAGATGGAACAATACTGGCCATGGCAAAGCCGGCAGCCTTGGCAAGGAATCGACGACGACTCAGAGCTGGGGTATGGCGCATCTCGTGACTCCCTGTGACAGAACATCTTGACAGCACGCGGGTCCGAACGTGGATGAAGGTACACCTCGCCGGGCACGCTGTCAACGACGCCTTTGGCTCGATGGCGCACGCGGCATATGCTTTGCCGTGAGTCGTCCTTCCGCGGCGCGACGCCGTTATTCCCAGGACGATTTGACCTGGTTTGCCTCTTCACCATAGATGGCACACGCTTGCATGCCGCTGGCTTGCGCCGTATAGAAGATCCGCCCATTCGAGACGGCGGCCCCCACGCACTCGCGAGGCTCCAGACACGGGCCCGAAGACGATAATTCGACTCCGTTGTTTGACGCTGCGTGCGCGAAGGCATCGGCACTGCGATGCCGGGCGCGTTGAAACAGCCCCTGGTGAAGAGGGTCACTCGACCTTGAGGGCCGCCAGATTGCCATCGGCATCTCCCACCAGTAGGCGGGAGTTCTCCCAGGCGAGCGCCGTGATGTCCTGCGGTCCTCGATAAACGAACTTCGCTGTGCCTGAATCATCGAGGATGTCAATCGCCCCACCCCAGTAGGCGACGGCCGTCAGGTGGCCATTGGAGGAGACCATCTTCTTCAGGCGCGTGGGACGGGATGTCGCAGGGGCAATTGCAGGACTCGCCGCGCCGGTCCCCGGTTTCATTTCGGCAAGCCATTTTCCAAAGGCGGCTGCGTCCAGAACCCGCTGCGATGAAATGGATCCGTCAGGCCTCAGCTCCGCGAGCACGGAGGCGCTGGTCAGTGCCGTGACTGAGTCAGCGGAGGCGCGAAGGGCTTCGATGCGGTCCGGCAGGACAACGCTCCACTCGACAACCGGTCCCGGAGGAATTGCAGTGCGCCGCGCGTCCTGGATCTCGCTACGACGCGCCGGCAACAGCGGCGTGAGCGGCTCAAGCCCGGCGAGCATCTCGTACAGCGTGCCGACGGCTTCCTCCATGCCGACGGAATCGTAAGCAAGCAAGGCCACGGACTCCTGGTTCACGCCAATTGCCTCACGCTGCCACGCAATGTAGCCACGGCCGGGACCCGGCATCGTCGCGGCCTCAGGCTGGAAGGGCAGGAAATGCTGGCGCCAGAGAAAGCTCACAAGCGGGTTATCCTCAGGATTACCCAGGAGGATGACGGGGCCTTTTACTGAAAAACCAGCCAGCGCGGGCGCATTCGATGCTCCGGGTCGAATCTGCCCTTGAGCAGCGTAATCCAGACCCACCCAGGTGGCCGCCTCATCCGGCGAAAGGCTCCTCGGCTCGCTGGCGTCGGCGGCACGCATCGTGTCACAGCGGATGTTCCAGGGCAGCAGGATCGTCTTCAGGCGCTCGGCGGCGGCGATGTCGAACGCGCTGGTCCCGACAACGAGCGTCACCTGGCGCTGAGTGCGGAAGAAACGGAAAATGCGATCCCGATCTGCGGGCCAATGTACCGCGCGCCAGACAGCGCCGACTGCCGCGTTACAGGTGGAAACGGGCTCGAACCGGAACGTGGCTGTCTGTGCCTTGCCGCTCAGCAGTTCGGTCATCGTGATCTTCCATTCGCCTGCGGGATCGTTCAGCCCGAGCGGAAGGCTCAATTTGAATTGACCCCCTTCCGTCTCGCGGTAGAGGTCGTAACGAATCTCGCCAAGCGGATCCGTGACAACGATCTGCAACGGAATAGCTCCGGCAACAATGCCGCCTTCCACATCCTCGACTACCGAATGCATTTCCACCACGAGCGGCGCTTCACTTCGTGCAAAATCACGGTGGAGCACGGGTGTCGCGATCCGCACGCTTGCGATCGGCCGCGCCGTCCGAGCGAAGACGCGCATCTGCCCCGGACCAAACCGGACTTCCGCCTGCAGGGCTCCTGATTGCCTCTTGAAACACTGCGCGGGCATCGAGTGGACCGCGTCGTAAACCGGTCGGCCATCGTCCGGCAGACCCAGGACAGCCGTCACCGATTTCACCCCAAGCATCGGATCGCCGGCCAGATCGTGCGTGGCATTCACTGCAAAAAGGTACTCAACGTCTCCGGCGGCGTGCCGCGTCACGACGATGCCCGGCTCCGAGCTTGTCAACGGTGGTCTGATCCCGGCACGTTCCAGATGGAAACGAATGGCATTCGCCAGGCTCTGGGCCCCGGCCAGTGCCTGACGCATCTTCATCAATTGGTCCGCTTCCGAAGCCTTGCCGGCTTGCTTCAATTTCTCGATTTCCGGCGCATCCGGCCAACCGGCAGCTGCATCAAGCGTCACAGCCCCCTTTACCTCAAGGGTCGAATCACGCGTGATGAGCACAAGGCCGCCCCGGGCGGCGAACTGCTCCAATGCCGCCACCACATCCGAATCCAGGTAGTCCATCGAAGTGAGAATAATAGCTTTGTGATGTGCTGCGAGCGTGCCATCAAGCACGTCTTCATCGAGCACCGGCAGAAACTGATGTTGCAGCAGCTTCCCCGCAAGATAGCTGAAAACCAGGTTACGGCCGTGCGCGGTCTGGTGCGCATAGCCCACCTTCCGATCCAGCGTCTGTGTGTGAATCACCTGCGAGAGCGAGTAGAGCAGGGCCACTGGCGGCCGCGTCACGCGCATGGTGTTGAAGACCGGGCCCAGCCGCTGGAGCAAATGGTTCGATTCCACTACCCCTTGCGTCGCCTTCGATTTGCCCAGCGTCGCGCCGGGGTCGATTTCCGGCGGCGTCATCACGCCCTGAAGTCCGCATTGAAGACAGAGGTATTGTTCCAGTCGAAACTCGTCGTCCGTTGTGCTCCCGTACCACGTCGGCAGATACCAGTTCGGCTTGGCCCAATCGTGTGCCCGCGCGATCTCCAGGAACAATGAGGGATTGAAGTAGCCCGGCCCGAAATCGTGGTAGCCGCCATGCCCGCTGGTGATCGGGAGACTGCGCACCACGTTGAAGTAGTAGCCGTCGCAGAACGCGGTATAGCCATACTGGCTTTGCGTCACAGAAAGGAATTCCGGCTCGACCGCACTGACCTCGAATTGCGCGTCCTTCCATGCCGCATCCATGAACGACAGCTTCCAGCGCGCCCAGCTCGCCCACCGCGCCGCATCCGCCGGTTCGGCCGGGGCGACCCTTTTCCAATCCGGCGCCGGTGACCCGAACGCCGCCTCGTACGAACGCCGCTGCCACGGCACTGCGTGCGGCGACATCTCACCGCTTTCAGGGTCTTTCGCCCAGGTCAGACCCGGCTCGTCGTAAAAGTGAACGCCCAGGACGTTCGGATGAGTGCGATCCATGAAGGCACGCCGCGCGACCCGGCGCGTGCCCCCGCGCACCACGTAAGGGTCCGACCAGTCGCACTCCTGCCGCAGGTCCATCTGGTGCCCGCCGCCCATCGTACAGCACGCCATGAAATCCACTCCGGCCGGGATCAGGCCCGCGGAGACTTCTTCGCTGTTGCTTCCGAGCAGAACGTTGTACCCAAAACTGTCCTCCCCTTGCAGAATCTGAGCGTCCTTATTCGCGCTGCTCCAGTCGATGAGCTTGAAGTCGCTCCGGCGCACGTGACTGTGGACCGTGATGTTGGTTCGCGCCGTGGCTGTGCCTGAGGTGACCTCGACCGTGTAGTTCCCCGGGCGGAGCAGCCAGCCATTCACACGCAAGTGTTCCACGCTGCGTGCTGCCGCCCCCGCACTCGCCGGTCGCAGAGGCAAGTGGAACGTCAGTGAGCTGTCGTCCTGCCCCCTGAGCCTCAACACCAACTCCTCGCCGGCGGTGTTGCTTGCTCCCAGCCCCAGCACGGTAACCGGAATCCACTCATTGCACTGATAGACCGTCCGCCCTAGAGGCAGGCTCAGACTCAATTCCGCCGCGAAGATCGGGCTCGCTGCGAGGGTAAGAACAAGGCAGAGGTATTTCATGGAACTCCCCCTTGAATTTGGCCATCCCAGGCCCTGCTTTCATCCTTTTGTTCCCGCATCCTTGATCCGGGACTTCCCATTTGACCTCATAGACTGTGCACCCGCACGGCACGCGTCCCGTGATACCCAGATACTGCACCGCAGTCAATGCCGATATCAGTGGAAGACTTGCAGCCACTTCCGGGGACATGCGTGCTTGTCAATCGCCCGTGGGACCATCATGGAAACCCGTCTATCCCTTTGGAACAAAGCCAGTTACATCCGTGAGTCCCAGGCTCGCATCTTGCCCCATCAGAGGCTATACTGTCATGCGAATTGGCTTGGCCTCCGCCGCTCCTTAAACCTCTGAAAGGGCACCATGGCAGAGACAGGGTCTACCAGCTCGAAATGCAGGTATCGATTCTTCAGAAGCACCTCAACAGGAAGGGCAGGAGCCCACGATACCTCCCCCTGCCGCGTCATCTTTCGCGGTGATTTCAGTGCCAACAGTCTGAAATCGCTCGGGTTAAGCGCCGATAACTTCTTGCAGCCTGCGCCAAATCCAACAGCATCGGTTCCGAGCGGGACACCCCATCGTGTGTAAAGCAGTCGGATCCGGCTGGCACCACGGGATACGAAAAAGGACCTTCATACCACGGCACAGTCTCCTCAGGGTTTTCGCTCCGGTTCAGCGGAGACGATGGCCAACTCGGCGATGCTGGCATAGTCCTGGTTATTGACTTCGCTCAGGGCCACGAATCGCATGAAGCGGGCAGCGACCGGTGACGCGAGTCGGATGGTGTGCTCGCCCGCAGGCCGTCCGAGCCGCCCTTTGGCTGCCGGCTCACCCCACGTCTTGCCATCCTCGCTGAGATATATCTCGTAGTCCCGGACACGGCCGTTGGTCATGTCGGCCCGATCCGTGTAGACCACGGCTGCAATTCGAGTCACTGATCCCAGATCGACAACCAACTCGTGCGGGTGCTTTGGCACATCGGGGCTCCAGCGGCTGTGCCAGAAAGTGTCCAGATTGCCATCAATCGCGTTGGCCGGCTCGCCCTCATTCGGCTGGTAGCTGCTGGCGGAGACGATCCGCCACTTGGCGCGATCCGTATAGGGCTCGACGCCGATCTCACCGCGGTATGGCAATCCACCCTCAGCGGACGCACGAACGAACACCACACCAGTCTGTTTCATCTCGAAGGGCCCCGCGTAAGTCTGCCACGCAGATCCGTTGAAAGTATACTCGATCTTCGCGCCGGCCGTTTGGCAGGTCAACGAGATCAGACCATCGCGGCCCCGCTGCCCGGTGACCGCCGCCGCCCGCCGCTGGGGCGCCGCCAATCGGCCGATTGCCGCCAGATCATCCTGTCCGGCCGGCAACAAGCGCAGGATGTAGGAGAATGTCGCCGGCTCGGACCAGACGATGTATTGATCCAACGGACGCGGGCCACAGCCGTTAGAGCCGACGCCGAGCGTGCGAGTGCTGAGACACAGCACCGTGCTCGTGCTGGCGGGCAAATCGACGGAATACTCGATGGGGGTTCATTACCTCATCGGTGTACGGCAGAGCGGAGACCTGCATCGGTCCGGCATCGGCCTTGACCAGCAGGCCCGGCAGGCCGGCGCCGGTCACCGCCGCCCAGCGGACATCCTCGTGATTGCCACATTCCATCGGCTTGGCGTAGGGAGTCATCTGCTCCCGCACAGTGCTCGAATAGACGCCGACATCAAAGCCGCGTTTGCGGTCCGCGTAGTTTTCCATCGGTCCGCGTCCGAAATAGGTGAACTGGTCGAGGCGCTGGTCCAGCAACATACGAACGCCGATCCTTGCCAGCGGGATGCGGCGGCCCTGGAACGTGACAGCATTGTCCACGGCGATCGAGCCGTCGCCGCAGATGGTGTAGAGGGCGGAGTGACTGATGCTGAACCCGGCCTTTCCCGCAGCATGGACGACAACCTCGATACACACGACGGAAGGCTCAGGCTTCTCGGCGGCCACATGCTCGCACACTGGTTGCAGATCGGTCAATCCCGCGGAGGTCCAGCTTCGATAGGCCCACATGTCATCGGTCTGGTGCGGGGCTCGCCACAGGTGCAGCTTCGGTCCGCCGCCGGCCGCCAAGAGGTTCGTGCCATCCCGTACAAGCTCGGAGATCGAGCCATCGCCTCTATCGAACGTCACCGCAAACCGCTCGCCGCTGACCGTGATCTGTGCTTCGGTCTCCTCCAGCTTTACCGGTTTCATCTTTGCCGCATCCGTTGCCGGCGCAGGCGATTCTATCGGAAGCTTGAATTGGGCGGAGGCAACCTCATAACCCGCCTTGGCCCAAAGCTCATCTTTGGCCAGCGCAAAAGAGACTCGCAGGAAGTACTCGGCGCCGGGCACGGGGGACATCTTCTTGACCGGAATCGTGATCGTTTTGTCCATCCCGGGCCCCAGGTAGAGAGACTCCAGGTTTCCGTTGTCGATTGTTCGCCCGTCCTCGGTGACGGTCCAGGCACCCCGGAATCCGCTGAGCGTGATGAAGGCGTACTTGTTGCGAATCTTCACCTGCCCGGCGGACAGGTCGCCGGGCTCGATGCCGATCCACTGATAGGCCTTCTTGGCCTCCGGGTAGTGCGGCTTCGGAGAGCGGTCGGAGAAGACCACGCCTTTGTGGATGAAGTAGTGGTCGTTGGGCACCTCGCCGAATCCGCCGCCGTAGGCCAGGAATGGGCGGTTCGGGTCGCGGCGATTCCAGATGCCCTGGTCCTCCCATTCCCAGATGGCTCCGCCCATCAGGTTCGGATACTTGTCGAAGGCGTCGTTATACTCGCCGATCGAGCCCATCGAGTTGTTCATGGCGTGGGCGTATTCGCACAAGTAAAACGGCTTGGTGCGGCTGGTGCTCTGACCGATCCGCACGACCGCATCGGGATGCGTGTACATTTGGCTGTCGATATCCGCCGGGTTGTCGGGTCCCGTGCCGAATCGCTCATAGTGAACGGGACGCGAGGTGTCCAGGGCCTTCACCGCTCGCAAGGCGGCGAGGAAGTTCGGCCCCTGGCCGGCCTCGTTGCCCAAGGACCAGAGGATCACGGACGGGTGGTTCTTGAAGGACTCGACATTGGCGACGTTGCGATCGACGTGGGCCGCCTCCCAGGATTCGGGGTTGGACAGTGACTCGCGGCCATAGCCATAACCGTGCGATTCGACGTTCGCCTCGGCATTCAGGTAGATGCCATACTCGTCGCACAACTCATACCAGCGAGGGTCATCGGAGTAGTGGCAGGTCCGAACGTGGTTGCAGTTGCATTGCTTGAGCACCTCCAAATCGCGGATCATCCGCTCTTGACTGACGTAATGGCCGGTATCGGGCCAGTTCTCGTGGCGATTGGCGCCCTTGAGCTTGACCGGCACACCATTGATCGTGAATACAGGACCCTTGATCTCGACTTTGCGGAACCCGGTCCGGCTCGACAGAATTTCGGTCGTCTGATCACCTGTCTTGAGGGTCAGTACCGTGGTATACAGGTTCGGCGTCTCCGCGGTCCACTTGTCGGGATTGGCTACCCTCAGTGACAGCGTGACGGCAGTCTCTTCGCCGGGGGCCAGGCCCGGCACCTTCGCCTCGGCAGTCAGCCCCGGCATAGGCTTGCCCTGGCGGTCGAACAGCTCGATGGCCGCCGTGCACGCGAAGGGAGCCTTGCTGCCGTAGTTCTTGACCTTCAAGACCGCCTCCAGCGTGGCGTCACGATACTGCGAATCGAGGTCGGTCTTGATGAAGAAGTCCCGCACATGCACCTGCGGCACGCTCCAGAGCGTTACGTTGCGGAAGATGCCGCTCAGGCGCCACATGTCCTGATCTTCGAGATAACTTCCTGCGCTGTAGCGATAGACCTCGACAGCGACCATGTTCTTGCCGGCCTTGATGTACGGCGTGATGTCGAATTCGGCGGCATTGCGGCTGTTGACGCTGTAGCCCACTCTCTGACCGTTGATCCAGAGAAAGAACGCCGAATCCACGCCATCGAAGGTGATGAAGATTCGCCGGCCATTCCATTCCGTCGGGACATCGAAATCCCGGCGGTAGCTGCCGACCGGATTGCGCTCGTTATAGGCAGTATAGTTCCGCGGCGGTTCGCTCATCACACGCGGCCAGTCGCGCTGGAAGGTGTAGCCCATGTTCCGGTAATAGGGCGTGCCGTACCCAAGCAACTGCCAGTTGGAAGGAACGGGAATCTCCTTCCATGCACTGACATCAAAGTCGCTCTTGTAGAAATCCACCGGCCGCTCCTCTGGGCGGGCGACCCAGTTGAATTTCCAGGAACCGTTCAAGGAGCGGCATAGCGATGAAGCGTGACGTTTGGCCGCCAGGGCCTCTTGCATGGACGCGTAAGGCATCAGCGTGGCGTGGGCCGGTTCCTTGTTGATGCATAGCATCTGCTCATCTTCGATTTCCGGTGGAACGGCCGCAGCCATCACCTGATTGCATGTGAACGCCCAATTCACCACAGTCATGGCCAATGCCACGGCAACACCCTGCACTTTGCCCACGGGGTCATCTCCTTGCGAAAGAACGATCTTGCACCTGTCTACCGAGTCATTGGGCCCTATTCTACCAAGGCTCGCACTTGAGCCCAAGACAATGGCTCAAGGACCGCGGTCTGCTCTGCGATGCCGGATTTGGCACCATTCCCGTGGACCTGCCCAGGTCCAGAGGAGAGTGGCGAACCATGATGGATGCCCAGACACAAACCACGTCGCGAGGGTATCGCGGTCGGCGTCGATTCACAGCAAGCCGTTAAAGACCGATGATGCCAATAGGCGGGGTCGCTTTCCAGCGGCCGCGGGTGAAATCGGGGAAGTCCATCGGACTGCTTCGACTGGCCACCGACTTCTCACTCAACTCCGTGATGCAGCTCCACGTGGCGGCGTCGTACACGTCGATGTCCGGGGCCGTGCCGGTCCGCAGGGCCTTGATCAGGCGGTAGAGCGTCATCCAGTCGCCGCCGTGACCGCCCTGAGACAGCGCCTTCTCGCCCCAGGCCTTCCAGAGCGGATTTTCGAATTCCTTGTAGTAAGCGTCCATCGGCTCCCAGGTGACGCTTTTCGGGCTGCGGCCCTCGATATAGATCTGGTCCAGGGTGGCCGAGTAGATGCCCTTGGTGCCCTGCACGCGATAGATCAGGTCGTAGGGCCTCGGCAGCTTCGTATCGTAATAGAGCGTGACGGTCTGGCCGTTGACGGTCCGCAGGAGACTGGTGTTGATATCGGCGTCGCGGCTGCCCCGTGTGCCGTCGGCGCTCATGGAGACGAGGTAATCGAAGCGGTTACCGCGATTGATGTCCAGCCACTGGGCGACCGGGCCGAGGGGGTGCGTCGGGTAGGCGTTGGCCGAGCGGGGCGTGCCGTCCCGGACGCGGCCCGCCGTGGCGGGGTCGGCGATGTAATGCTGGTAGCCCGCCTCACAGTGACGAAGCTCACCGAACAGACCCTTGCGGAGCATGTTGTGGACCAGCATGACATTGCGAAAGTAGCAGCAGTTTTCGAGGATCACGCAATACTTGTGAGTTTTCTCCGCCGTATCGACCAATTGCCAGCACCCCTCGATGGTCTCGGAGGCGGGGACTTCCGTGGCCGCATGCTTGCCGGCCATCATGGCCGCTACGGAGATCGGCACGTGCCATTTCCAGGGCCGCACGGCGTTGATGACCAGGTCCAGCTCCTCCGTCTCACAGAGGCGTTTGAAGTCGGTCTCGCTGCGAGAGTAACCGGTCGGCTTGGACTGACCGGCGGCGGTCACCAGATTCTGTGCCTTTACCACGCGGTCTTCAATGATGTCGCAGACCGCCTTGACTTCCACCCCTTCCAGGTCGAGCAAGACCGTCAGCAGCACGGTCCCCCGCGAGCCGATGCCTACCAGTCCGACGCGTACTTTGTCCATAGCGTGAGCCTTCACATCGGAGGCTGCCGCCGCGAGTGATTCCCCGCCAATGGACGATCCCGCCGCTGAGGCCATTGCGATCTTCAGAAAATCCCTGCGATCGTGTTCTTCCTGCATGATGTCTCTCCATCAACGTCCGAACATGGGCTTCGCCCCTGTACCCCTAGAGGCAAAAGAGCAAAGGGTTAGTTTGAGTCCAGGGCAACACGAAATCCGAAGTTGATGTTCCGGGCGTCCGGCACGCTAAGGCTGCGATAGGCGGAGCGGCAGTGCCCCGCATCGCTGAACCAACTACCGCCGCGACAGACACGATATCGCCCGGATGAAACCCCGACCGGGTTGACAGCCTGCGCGTTTGCGTAGGCTGAAAACCAATCCGAACACCACTCATAGACGTTCCCATGCATATCATACAGACCAAATGAGTTCGGCTTCTTCTGGCCGATTGCGTGGGTCGTACTGCCGCTGTTGCCCGAATACCAGGCATACTCGCCCAACCGCGCATAGTTGAGGTCATCCCCGCAGCAGAACCGAGTCTCTGAGCCAGCCCGGCAAGCGTACTCCCACTCTGCCTCGGTGGGTAGTCTACCTCCAATCTTCCCGCAGCATGCTACGGCCTCATCCCATGAGACGCCTTCGACGGGTAGATTCCCCCCGCTGAACTGGCTCGGGTTCCTCCCCATAACGGCCAGATACTGGTCCTGAGTCACCTCGTATTTGCTCATGTAGAACGCCTTGGTAATCTGGACCTTGCGCACTGCTCCCTCGTCGCTATCCCTTTCCTTTTCGGAATCAGGAGAACCCATGTCGAAGCTCCCGGCCGGTATTAAAACGAACTCCATACTGACCCCCTTGCCCAAATCGATCGTCTTGCCAGTCGGGGTAGGCCCGGCACCTGCCGGCGGCGTGGGCCGGCCTGCATCGGTTGCGCTCGGTGCGACGATGGCCGCGGTGGGAACCGGGGCGCTGCCCCTGGAAGCGCTGGCCTCAGACACGGCCAAGACGAGCTTCTTCACTTCATCGATCAACTGTTGCAGACTGTCGTTTTGCCCCTGAAGCGCGGCGACCTTCTGCATCTGCTCCTGCAACTGGCTCTTGAGCTTTTCTACCGCGCCCTGGGCTTCTGCAGCTTTCGCCACGGTTGAGTCTCTGTCTCGGGTAAGCTGAGTCAACTGGTCCTTTAGAGTCGTCACCTGTTCCGCTGCCGCCTGTAGCTTATCCCGCGCCTGGGTGACGGCGGCCAACTTGGCCTTGACGTCCTCAAGCTGCGCCGAGAGATCACTGACATTTGTCTTTAGGCTGTCTCTTTCTTTTCGGGTTGCCTCCAGCTCAGCCTTGACGTTCTCAACCTGCGCCGAGAGACCACTGACATTTGCCTTTAAGCTGTCTCTTTCTTTTCGGGTTGCGTCCAGCTCGGCCTTGACCTCTTCAAGTTGGGTCTTGACCTCTGCAAGGGTTGTCCTCGCCGCGTTGGCATCGGCTATGGCCCGCTCTTTCTCAGCGTCCTTGCAGCCGGTGAGAACGAGCAGGCAAAACAGCGCGAGCAAGGCCAAGCGATGTGTGGACGGACTGGCCATCTCTCTACTCCTTTCTGTTGTCGGAAATCGAGGGTCTAACGCTGATAATACGTCATAGGGGTCGCAAACTCGGTATACCTATCGGCTGTCTCAATTGTACTTGGGCGACCAGGTAGCGGCAATGGGAGTCTCCACCACTTCTGCGATCACCTTCTCAAGCTTACGTCGGTCGTGGGATTGTACTTCGGTCTCCAGAGCCTCCCCGTCACGATGGTGAGGGTGAGGAGTATGATGAAGCGCACACCCAAAGGCCCCCTGCGATTCTTGAAGCCCGGTCGTCAGACCAGCCCGGTCTCACAGCTTGAGCTTCTCTCGTAGCTGCTGGATGGCTGCCTGCACCTTCTGAAGTTGATCTTGAAGCTCGCGAGTTCTCTGCGTCTCGGTCTTTAATTGACTTGTCAAATCATCGATCTTGGCCTCAGCATTCTTTGCCCGGGCCACAGCCTCATCACGCGACTTAGTGAGATCGCCAACCTGCTTCTGCAATTCGTCACGCAAGCCGGCAAGCTCACTGGACTGACTCTGCAGTCGGTCGCGATCCTGCCTAACCAGTGCCTCGAGCTTCTCTTTCTCGGCCTTGATTTCCTCCAATTGTGCCGTAGTGCTAAGCAACGCGGCCCTCTCCTTCTGTTCGGCCGCTGCCAAGGCTTTTGACTTCGCCCCGTAGCCACAACCCGTCAGCGTAAATGAACAACCCAAAGCAACCAGAGATGCAGTAATCATCTTGCCTTTGATCATTGCGCACCCCTTCCTTCTTCAGCTTAACTCAACAAGAGTCCAACAGCAGAGTCTGACAGTAATACAGTAACCTCGAGCGGCAAAGGCGCCAAGTTTCCACTCGGCCCGCGCAGTCCGGCTCTGCGCGTTCATGCTCTTCTTCGGCATGCGACCCCGCAGGGTACAAATACCATCCCACCGTAAGTAGAAAGGAATCCTGGACTTGCGCAGCTACCCGACGAAGGCCCTTGCCCACAGCCCACCAGTCCGTTCGCCATGCACGACCGAATGGTCCCCGGATGGGACAGATCGGTAGTGGTTCACTTTCAAGGTGATGCGCCCCTCGTCTCTGCTTGCAGCATCTCGCACTCATCATTAGTGCCAGCGGCCGGTCGATTACTCATCTTGCCGGTTGCTCACATTGGTGACGAACTACCAAGCACGCGCCATGCCACAACGGCCAAAAGAGCCGTCACACCACACTCCAGCACAATCCAGATCGAGTGTTTCCACGCTGACCGTTTCGTCCAAAAGTCAACGTCAGTTCGCGCGGCTGGGTATCCGACTAGGTCGAGGGCCTTACGGCGGTAGCTAACCCAGAGCGATTTGTCAACATCCTCTGATCCTTGAATAAGATACAGCCAGACGATGTGGAGGACAGGGACCACGAACACTAACCACGCAAGACCTGGAAGCCGGATTCCTTTGTCGGCCGCCGCGTAGCTGAGAACCACAAGGAGCGTCCAAGCAGCGAACGTGACCCGCCACTCGATCTGAACTGTGTTACGGAAGTGCTCCATTTGAGTTTTGTAGAGACCCATGTAGGCGTCAAGCCTCTTGTCGGCGCTCACATTCGCTTCGGTCATTGTCATACCTCCTTGCTATTTGTTATATACGTAACTTGAGTGCGTGGGAACGCCTGTCACAATTGATATCCCTGCCCTGAGTCACTATTGTATCTAACGGTCCGTATGATACAATGACTGCATGGCCGACAAGAAGAAAAAACCAACAAAGAAGCCGGATGGGCGTGGTAAGCGCCCCCGTGACGCAAACCAACTTGCTAAGTGGATCGTCGAGCAAAGCACCGGCAATTCCTCTGACCCACTGCGCGACGCACGTAAATGAAGAGAAGGGGCGCACAAGCTTCGGCTTGTGCGCCCGATCCTACTTAGTTGGCAACCCAGAAGCGAAAGACTTTCCCCCGCCGTGGGAACACCAGTTTGCCTGTGCGCCAATGACGAAAGTACCGGACAAAGACCATCTGTACCTGTCAAGCGCCGGCGGGACCGCCTTGTACCGGCTGAATGCGCCGCAAACGTGATTCGAGAAGCATGGTGCCTGGCACCGGGGGGACAGGTTGCCGGTGGTTTCAGCGTGTTCGACTCTTCGAAAGCAGAGAATCGCTGGCCCGCAGCTTGTGCGTGAGTAGACGGCACCTGTGTCCAGAAGGCCGAAGTCACGCAGCATGAACTATGCGGCGTTCTTGAGGCGACAAGCTGTAAGCCGTGTTTCAGCGAAAACGTGACGTTCGATGTTGTCTGGCACGCCCTTCGCATGCCGGCTTGGGTTGTCAGGCTTGCGGTCGTAATAGAAGTCATCCGGCCGCAGACCTTCGAGCGTCATGTGCGCCCGCCACGCGTTGTACCAGCTTTCGAATTCTGTGCACAGGACTACCAGGTGGTCAAAGCCCTTGATGAGCGGGACGCGTTTCAGCCATTCATACTTGAGGGTCTTGATGACCCGCTCGGTTACGGCGATGGACCCGTGCTTGCCCACGGTTCCGAAACGAGGTTTCCCGCACCTCATATCGTGTCGTTGCCCCCTTCTTGTTGAGTTGCTTCTGAAGGATGGAAACCCGCATTTCGAGCGGATAGACTCTGTCCTTGAGAAAGAGGATTTCCTTGGCTTTGGCATCAGTGTCCCTGGCCGCCAATCGTTTCAGGCTTCGCCTGCGGACCCGTCCCGAGAATCGAGCCGCCGGCAGGGCGGCTCTTATGAGCAGCGAGACAGCGGCAGAACCGGGTTTGGGACCTCCGGCCCGACCGGTAGGGACATGGGCCGGGCCGGAGATCCGCCCGCCGTCAGCCGGCCAAGGCGGCGATGATCTGGCTCGCGTCGGCGATGATCTCCGTCGCGGTGGCAGCGTCGATCTTGTTGCCGGTTTGCGCCTCGACCTGGCTCACGAGCGCCTTGAGGTCGTTCATGGCGGTCTTGGCGCTGGCCTTGTCATTCCGCGCCAGCGCGGCCAGGGCCGCATTCACCTTGGCCAGCAGCGCGGTCTCGAGGTCGGGGTCCACCGTGCCCGGACGTGACGCTATTCTGAATGTAGCCAACCAAGCCCTGGAGCCGCTCCGCCGGCGTTTGGGCTTGCTCGCGCTCGAAAGCGCCAATGTCGTTGGCGCTGCCCTGGGGCGTGTGACTTCTTCTCGGTTGAGCTACTGATCAAAGGTAAGCTCGTCCGTTGCACGGTGCTCTTTGCCATCGATCTGGCCACCCGCAAAGTGGAGATCCTCGGTGTCGACGCACAGCCGAACGGTCCCTGGATGGAGCAGATCGCTCGCAATATCACCTGCGAGGATAGCTTCCTGACGGGCAAAAAGTGCTTGATCCATGACCGCGATCCATTGTACACAGACAACTTCGACAGCATTCTGAAAGCCGCCGGTGTGCAGGCCCTGAAACTGCCGCCGCGAAGTCCGAATTTGAACGCCTACACGGAGAGATTCGTCAGGTCCGTCAAAGAAGAATGCCTCGATCATCTCATCCTCTCCTCGGAAGACCAGTTGCGCTACGTGTTGGCCGAGTATCTCAAGTACTATCATCACGAGAGGATTCACCAGGG
>Ga0315282_10005616_pt1 | contig 21291 bp, 16 predicted proteins | sample YL17G07_20_MG_FD_203693 | JGI IMG/M metagenome (GOLD analysis project Ga0315282, IMG submission 203693) | Sediment microbial communities from Yellowstone Lake, YNP, Wyoming, USA - YL17G07_20 | ecosystem: Environmental > Aquatic > Freshwater > Lake > Sediment | place: USA: Wyoming | collected... | reverse complement strand
CGGCCCATATCTTCAACGTCTGTTCCTCTTCTGGCGTCAACTCAATTACCACCTTCGTCTTCTTTCTCATAGCTTACCTCCAATCGGTAAGCTAATATATCGTATTATTTGAGGAACGCAACACTAGTCGGCCCCGGGTCCGAGGCTGCGGGCCAGGTCCGGCGGCCGGATGACGCCGCCCGACACGACGAGTTTCAGGCCGTCCTCGATGCTCATGTGGGTTTCCGTGACTTCGTCTTCGGGAATCAGCGCCAGCCAGCCCGAGGTCGGGTTGGGCGTCGTGGGAAAGAAGACGAACAGCGCCCGGCGGCCGTCGGCGAGGACGGCGCGTTCGTCGCTCGTGAGGAATCCGACCGCGTACATCCCGACGCGCGGGTACTGGGCGATGACCGTCTTGCGCAGTGAACTGCGCTGGACGAACACCGCGTCGGTCAGTTGCCGTGCCGAGCCATAGACCCCCTTTACAATCGGCATCTGGCGCATCAGCCGGTCGAGCCAACCCAGGGCCCAGCGGCCAATAAGCCCCGAGGCAATCGCGCCGATGGCGATGACGAGCGCGACCATCAGAACGAACCCGAGGATGGTCGCAGCAGCTCTGGGCAGGTGCCTCAGCCAGACGTGGCCGGCCAGCATGTTGCCGAAAACGTTGCCCAGCCGGGCGACGATGAACCAGAAAACGAGTATCGTGAAGCTGAGCGGCAGCAACGCGGCGATGCCGGTGATGAAGAAGTTGCGCAGTTCCTTCATGGCAACCAGTCTAGCGGCCCACGGGCGCCGCGGTCAAGCCGGCAAGACTGTCGGTCACGGTCCTGAATCCCCGGGTTCTTGACTTCTGGAGTCCGCGACGAGATCGCGACGGCAGTCGGCAAGGAACCTGTGGCACGTCTCGCTCCGGTAGTCGGCGTAGGTCCATTCGAGCGGCCGGAACAGGCCGGACTGGTAGATGAGCGTCACTTCGGCGCGAATGCCGTCGTGCAGGAAGATGCGGTGGGCGAAGTCCTTGGTCGTCGCCAGCACGAAGTTGTGCAGTGAGAGCAGTCCCGGGTCAAGGTTCACCCGGCGCCGGCCGCGGACCGAGAACCGCGCTTCGAGCCGGATGGATTGCAGCTTGAGGCCGGGCAGGCGGTCGACCGCGACAACGCCTTTTAATCCGACCCAGCGACGCACGAGGCCCCGGCCCATCTCCGGTTCGTAGTAATCCGTGAGATCGAATGGGAGCACGTCGCTGCGCCGGGTGATCGAGCCGAACTCCTGCTCGACGGCTGCTTCAGCTTCGGACAGCAGTTCCGGGCCCTGAGCGATTATCCCGACGACGAGCTTGGCGGTCGGAGTCAGAGGAGCCTTGCCGTCAATCGCGTCCGAGGTGACGGGGAACGGTCGACCGGCGATTCCCGGAGTCAAGACGGCGACTCTCCGCTGGTCGGTTCCGGCGGCTTCTCTTTCCGGCTGAGGTCGACCGCCAGCGAGTCAAATGTGCGTTCCGGCGCGCGCGGTTCAGGCCCGCCGGGCACCGGGCTGCCGGGTTGGTGCGAGGCCAGGAACTCGCCCAGTTCTTCGAGCCGGGGCAGGTCGTCCAGGCTTTCGAGGCCGAAGTAGCGCAGGAATTCGCGCGTCGTGCGGTAAAGAAACGGATTGCCGGGCCGGTGCGCGCGTCCGGCCGTGGCGATGAGGCGGCGTTCGAGCAGAGTGAGCAGGGGACCGGAGCAGTCCACGCTGCGCAGCTTCTCGATTTCAGGCCGGGTTATCGGTTGGCGATAGGCGACAATCGCAAGTACTTCGAGCGCGGCCTTGGAAAGACGGTGCACGTACTGATGCTGATAGAGGTCGCGTACCCACTGGGCGTACTCGGGCATGGTGTAAAGTTGGTACCCCTGCGCCACTTTGTTGATGCGGAAGGTGCGGCCCGAGGCCTGGTACGCGCGGTTCAACTCGACGACCGCCCCCTCGACTACACCGGCGTCGGCACCGGCGAGTTGGGCCAGTCGTTCCGGTCCGACCGGGGCATCGGCCGCGAACAGCACGGCCTCGACCACCCGAGATGATTCAAGGGGGGGGACGTTCAGACCTTCATCCGGCCGGGAGTCCGCGTTCGAGCGGTCGGGCTCTTGGACTCTTGAGCTGTCGTCGTTCATCGCGTCAGCCGGAACCTCGCCAGCAAGGCCGCGGTCGCCAGGCGCAGGTCCTTCCGGTCCATGTAACAGGTGAGGCGGGTCTCAGACGTTGAGAACGCATCCAGGTGCACGCCGCTGCGGTGCAGGGTCTCCAGCGTGCCTGACAGGATTTCCGCGTCGCCGCCCACGCCCGGCCCGACCACCGAGACCGAACAGAGGCTGTCTTTCACTTCGAGCCGCCGCGCTTTCACTGCGCGGGCGAGTCTGGCAAGTATCCGTTCCGCCTCGGCCCGGTGCGTCTCCGGGACGATGAACGACAGGTCGAATCTCTCATCATGGGTGATGCCATGGTTGAAGAACATGACGGGCACGCGGGCCCCGGCCAGTTGCGTCACAACCTGGTGCAGGCAGCGTTTCTTCTTCGGAACGTCAACGAGTGACAGCCGCACCAGCTTGTGGCTGTGGGTCATGGCGCGGACAAAGGCCTTCTCAATCTTCTCCATCTTTGTGACCATCGTACCTCCCTTGGCGGTAAAGGACGACCGGATGAACAACGGTACGCGGTATTTGTCGGCGAGCGCGCAGGCGCGCGGGTGAATCACCTCCGAGCCCGAGCCGGCGAGTTCGGCCAGTTCGTTGAAACTCAGGCGCGGCACCGGCTTTGCGGCGTTGAACTCGGCCGGATTCTCGGCATGGATGCCGTCAACGTCTTTGTACAGTTCGCACCGCCCGGCCCGCAGCACCGCGGCCAGCGCAACCGCGGTGACGTCCGACCCGCCCCGGCCCAGGGTGGTGATTTCCCGGTCAATGCTCACGCCCTGAAACCCGGCAACAATCGGGATTTTGCGTCCACGCAGGGCCAGCCTCAGCCGGTCCCCGCGGATTTCCTGAATCCGGGCGTCGGAATGGAACCGGTCGGTGATGATGCCGACCTGAGAACCGGTGAACGAAACCGCCTCGTAGCCCTCGTCCATAATCGCCAGAGACAAGAGCGCCATGGTCTGGCGCTCGCCTGCTGTGAGGAGCATGTCGAGCTCGCGGCGATGCGGGCAGGGCGTGATTTCGTGGGCCATCCTCGTGAGGGCGTCGGTTGTCGCGCCCATCGCCGAAACCACGACCACGACCCTCGTGCCGGACTTGCGGGTGGCGACGATGCGCCGGGCGACCTTGCGGATGCGGTCGAGGTCGGCGACCGAGCTGCCGCCGTACTTCTGTACTACGAGACCCACTTGCCGATTCTGCGCGCGGCCTTTATCAACTTCGCTTCGTCCGCGACCAGGGCAAATCTGACATACCCTTCGCCGTACCGGCCGAACCCGACGCCGGGCGCGGCCATGACCTGGCAGTTGACCAGCAGCTTACGCGTGAACGTCATCGAGACCGACTCCCCGGGCAGGGGAAACGCAAGCTGCGCCGGCACCTTGGCCCATACGTAGAACGTCGCCTCAGGCCTGGGTACGGCCCAGCCCGACCTCGCCAGTTCGTCGCAGAAGACGTCGCGGCGCTTCCGGTACGTGCGCCGGGTCTCGGCGGCGAGTTTCGCGCCGCTGCGCAGGGCGTAGGCGGCCGCGTCCTGAATCGCCCCGAACGGCCCGGAATCCGTGTTCTGCTTCACCTTCAGAAGGGCCTGAATCATGGCCTCATTGCCCGCGGCCATCCCGATGCGCCAGCCGGCCATGTTGAACGTCTTTGAGAGCGAATGGAACTCGACGCAGACGTCCCTGGCGCCGTGGACCTCCAGGATGCTCGGCGGCTTCGCGTCGCCGTAGTACAATTCCGAGTACACGTTGTCGTTCACGACATAGAAGCCGTAGCGCCGGGCCATCTGCACGACTTCCTCGTAGAATTCCAGTGGCGCGACCGCCGCGGTCGGGTTCGAGGGGTAATTAAGACACAGCAGCTTGATACGGTTGGCCACGCTCTTCAGCCATTCAAGGTCAGGCAGAAAGTCGTTTTTCTCCTCAAGCGGCACGGCCACCGGCGTGGCGCCGGCCAGCTTCGACTGGTTCAGGCAGACCGGATAGCCGGGGTCGGACACGGCTACGATGTCGCCCTGGCCGCAGGTGGCCCATATAAGATGCGCCACTCCTTCCTTGGACCCGAGCAGCATCGTCACTTCGGTCTCGGGGTCGACCTCAACATTGAACCGGCGCCGGTACCAATCCGCCACGGCGGCCCGGGCGGTCAGCTTGCCGGCGTAGGTCGGATAGCGCTGGTTGTCGGTCCGCGCCAGAGCCTTGGCAAAGGCCGCCACGATTGGCCTCGGGGTCGGCTGGTCTGGATTGCCCTCACCCAGGTCAACAAGGTCCGGGCCGGACCGGGCCTTCAGTTCGTCCAACTCCTTGAACAGGTAGGGCGGGATTCTGGATAGGCGGGCCGCTGCCGCGTCGCGCATCGGACAAAGTTCTACCGCAAAAGTGCCGAATTGTCAAGCTGATGCCGAATGATGGGGGTATTGACAGCCGGGGTCGAGTGCTGACCCGCACCGAGCGGGTTCGCGTTGCCGACAGGCATCTACCTGCGGGAAGATGCGTGGCCGAGCAACTGTAAGCGGATTGGCGGGGTCTGAACGTTGCTTGACTGGGGACAGGGCGGGGGCTTATAATTGACAATCGGTTCAACATCCTGAAAGGAGCAGAAGATATGTCATTCCGCTATGCATTGCCACTCGTCTGCCTGGCCGCTGTCGTCTTCGGGCAACCGGCGCCCCAGGTTCAGGTCATGCCTTACGACTCTACGATGGAAGACCGGGTCAGCGTGGACGGCTACGTAGACGTTGAAGAGAACGAGTACCCGGCGACGTTCACGGACAAGGCCTCAGGCATCACCATCTACTGGGGATTCGATGACAGCATGATGTATGCGGCACTCGAGACCAAGGGCACGGGCTGGCTTGCGATGGGGTTAGGCTCCCCCAACATGGACGAGGCGAACATCATCATCGGCTTCTACTCTGATGATTCGGCCGAGGTCTACAATCAGGTCGGGGTCAACTTCACCCACGCGGCACCCGCGGAAGGCGACAGCGAGCCCGCGGACTGGGACTACGACATTGACCGGGACGACGAAACCGGCGTCACCACCATGGAGTTCTCATATCCGTTGAAGTTCCCGGCGCTGAAGGGTCTGGCGATTCCGGGCCTGGAGCCGGGCGACACCTATGACATGATTCTGGCGCAGAACACCAAGGCGATTTCGCTGAATGCGAAGCACACGAACCGGTCGGTGCTGAAGATGAAGCTGGCGGAGAATCCGCACCGGACCAGGAAGGAAGCCGGCTCGCCAGGCGGCAAGTAACGCAACTCCCGGCCCCTCGGTCCGAAACACTGTTGACTTTGCCCGAGGCCCGGCTATTGTCTGACCTATTATGAGAGAATTATCGGTTCTATTCTGGGTGGCACTGGCGTTCACCCTGTGTACCAAGCCGGTCGACCGGCCGGTGGCGGCGGTAAACGGCGAGCCCGTCACCGTGGGACAACTTGCGGCGACTCTACCTATGCGGGTCGATTCGACCGCAAACATGGACAGCATCCGACACAACGCACTTGACGCCCTCATCAACAAGAAGCTGTTCGTGCAGGAAGCCATCAAAGAGGGAATGGAGAAGGACATCCAGTACCAGCTCGAACTGGAGAAGCGCGGAATCCTGAACCAGGAGCTGTACAACGTCGTCGTCAAGCCGGTCAGCCAAGCGAACGAGACGGATTTGCAGACATCGTACAAGCTCGTGCAGACCGAGGCGCACCTGAAGTTGATTGCGGTCCCGACCGAAACCCTGGCCCAGCGCGTCGCCGCGGACCTGGACCAGGGCGTCCCGTTCGAGACGCTGGCCGTGCGCCACTCCCGGCATCCGTCCGCCCGGAGCGGCGGGGATCTCGGGTTCATTCCGGAGCTCTACGTCGACGAACCGATGCAGAGCAAGGTTCTGCTCCTGAAGCCGGGCCAGCATACGGCGCCGGTCCAGACGGACCAGGATTGGGAGGTCGTCCTTCTGGTCGAAACGCGGCCCAACGCGAAGGTGCCACCCTTCGGCGAATTCCGGCAGGAGCTGGAAATGCGGCTCCAGCAGCAGCGCCGTCGGGAGCTGGCAAACAAGTACCTCGAAACCATGCGGCGCCGGCTCGAGTACGACCCCAGGGGGCTTGAGGTCCTCAGCCGGAAGCCGGTGGACTCGATTACCGATGCCGAGAAGGAGCTGCCGGTGGCAACCAAGGACGGGGCCAAGTACGTCAAAGTGGAGCGGCTGCTCAAGGTCGCGGCGACGTTCCCGCCCGGACTCGACACCGCGATGAAGGCTTACGCGGTGAAGCGCGAGGTCGAACAGGACCTGCTGTACGAGGATGCCCTGAACCGGAAGCTCGACCGCAAGCCCGACGTAGTCCAGCAACTGGCGCGCCGGCGCGACGACATCCTCTACCAGGCCCTGTTCAAGAAAGAGATTTCCGACAAGCTGAACGCCACGGACGCGGACATTTCCGCCTATTGGCACGAGAACCGGGACAAGTTTCCGAACCGGGATTCGACCGCCGCGGCGGGCATGATCCGCAGCCGCCTACTGAACGAGCAGCGCCAGGTCCGGCTGCAGGAGTACCAGTCCGAGCTGCGGTCCAAAGCCCGCATCCACGTCAACGAGAAGCTTCTGGCGACCGTCCGGCGCGAGCCCCCGAAACCGCAGCCGCAAAAGCCCGGGCAGTGACGGCCGAAGAAGACGTCCGGGCTCGGAGCCAGGGGAATCCCTTCGGGAGGCCGGAGTCCGGACGGGCCTGCCTGTGCGTTGCACGCAGACAGGGGATTCCGGGGCAGCCCAGGATTCCGGGCGTCGGACGCCCGGGCAAGGAGATGAGATGAAAAAGACAATCAGATTCACGTACGGTGTCGGCATCATCGCCGCCCTGCTGTCCCTGGCCGTGACCGGCTGCAAGAAACAGAGCCAGGCCCCGGCCCGGCAGGGACCGGTGATTGCCCAGGTGAATAACGAGCCGCTGACCAAGTCCGAACTCGACAGCCTCAGGCCCGAAGGGTTCGAGTTCGACGAAGCCAGCCTGCCCAAGGTGCTGGACAAGTGGGTGTCGAACACGCTCATGTACGAGGAAGCCGTGCGCCGCGGCATCCTGAAGGAACCGCAGGTGCAGCAGCACCTGAAGCGACTGGAACGCGACTACCTGGTCAACGAGCTTCTGGACCGGCTGACCACGACCGTGAAGGTGGACCCGGCCAGGGTGCTTGAGTACTACAACCAGCACAAGGACGAGTTCGACTACGAGGTGAAGATCCAGCGCATCGTGCTCCCCGACAGCATGATGGCGGTGCAGACGCTGGCCGACATCCGCGCCGGCGGCGACTTCACCAAGCTGGCCCAGGAGCGGTCCCAGGACGCCCTGCTGGAGAAAGGCCAGGAGTCCCGGTACTTCTCGCGCGGCGTCGGCGACCCGCGCATGGGCGGCGACCCTAAACTGGAAGAAGTGATATTCTCCATGGCGCCAGGACAGGTCTCGGACGTCATCCCGAGCCAGGAAGGCTACCAGATAGTCAAGCTCATCGACAAGAAGAAGGTGAAACAGGCGACGAGCCTGGCCGAGGCCAAGGACTACATCGGGGCGATACTCAACTACCGCCAGAGCCAGGCGCTGGTGGACAGCGTCCTGACTTCGCTCCGCGCCAAGGCCAAAATCGAGCTGCGGCCGGACGAGTACTTCAAGGAACCCGGCAGGAAGTAGACCGGAGGAAGTCGGAGTGCCGAAGTCCAGGCGCAGAGTACAGAGCGGCGGACGTCAGGCCGTTTTGCCTTTTGCACCTTGCCTTCTGGCTTTTGCATTTGCGACAGCGTTCGCTGCCGGCCCGGCGGACAGCATTGTCGCCGTGGTGGGCGACGTGGTGATTCTCTCGAGCCAGGTCGAAGAGGCGGCGAACTTCCTGCGCATCTCCACCATGGACACGACCGAGTCGGACTCCGCCCTGCGGCACCAGGTTCTGCAGCGGATGATCGACGACCAGGTCCTGCAGGAGCAGGCCAAGACGGAGTCGGTCGACGTCACGAACCCCGAAGTGGACGCCGACGTGGACGCGAGCATCGCGGCGTTGAAGGAACGGTTCGGCGGCGAGGACAAGTTCAAGGAGGCGCTGGCCGTGGAAGGCCTGACCGAGAAAGACCTGCGCCAGCGCTACCAGGACGACTCGCGCCGCAAGCTTCTCGCACGGAAGCTTCTCGACAAAGAAGGCCTGACCCAGATTTACATCTCGCCGGCCGAGGCCGAGCGGTTCTACAACCAGAGCCGCGACTCCATCGCCCTGGTGCCGGGGCGGGCAAAGCTCGCGCACGTCCTCCTGCCGATAACACCGGGCCCGGTCGCGGAATCCCTGGGTCAGCGCAAGATTACCGAGGTGATGGACGTGCTGGCGCGGGGCGGGGACTTCGCGACCGTGGCCGGTTCGTTCTCGGGCGACAAGAAGACCGCGTCCAAGGGCGGCGACTGGGGCTGGGTCGAGCAGCCGAAGTTGCCGCCCGAGTATCTCCTGGTGCTCAGCCAGTTGAAGCCGGGCCAGGTCTCGCCGCCGTTCCGCACCCTCGAAGGCTATGTAACCATGAGGCTCGAAGGACGGCAGGGCGACAAGGTCAGATTCCGTTCGATACTCGTGGCCGTGCCGGTAACCCGGGCCGACACCCTGCGGGTCGAAAAGCTGGCAAAGAGCCTGCGGGCCAAGGCCGCTGCCGGCGCTCCTTTCGACTCGCTGGCGCGCGAGTACTCGGGCGACCCGGCAACGCGGGACTCAGGCGGGTATCTCGGCGAGTTCCTGATCGCGAGCCTTACCCCGCCGTTCGACAAGGTCGTCGCCGGCCTCGACTCGGGCGACATAAGCGCGCCCGTGCTTTCCGACCACGGCTATCACATCATCAAGGTGCTCTCCAAGCAGCCGGAGCGCATGATGACCTACCTTGAGATGCAGGACGGCATCCGCAACTACCTCTACCAGCGGAAGCTCAACGAGCGGCTCCAGGCCTTTGTCGGCCGCATCTCCGACAAAGTCTTCATCCGTCGCTACGACTAGACCGGCCCCAGCCCGTTCCTCCAAGACGCTGGCCTGCTCCGTTTGTTCCCATTTGCCGGGCGGGTGCCGTGCCGGCGCTGCAAGGAGGGACGCATTCCACCGCCAGCCCGGGGTACCGTGCCCCCGTGAATCCCTAGCAGTTGACGGGGTCTCACAGGACGATATATACTGGAGGCGTCCCCACAGGGCGTCAACGGCACAAAGACCGTGGAACCGGCCTTCCGCGGCCGTCCTCCATCCATCTCGCATCGTCCCAAATCCGCCAGCCATCGGCCCTCTGTCGACAAGTCCGCGCGGAAGCCGGTCCGACCGGCCGAATTCGTGCGTGTCCCTGGTTCACGGTCCCCTCTTGACATTGTGCTCGCCCTGTCCGCAATCCTGCATTGCCGCGGGACCGCAGGAGGCCGTGTCGCCGGCGCTAGCGGTACAGCGTCAGTTTGTGTGACAGGGTTGCGCCGCCCGCGGTGAGGCGGCAGACATAGGTTCCAGCAGGAAGGCCGCGTGCGTCAAGCCGCAGTGAGTAACTGCCGTTGGGCTCGCGTGCGTCCACCAGCACGCTAACCATCTTGCCCGTGACGTCGTAGAACGCGAGTTTCACCTGCGCTGCTTTAGGCAGGCTGTAGCTGACGCGGAAGTGACGGGCGGCCGGACTCGGTTCCACGTCGAGCGTCAGGCGACGAACGTCCGCCGTCACGCGTCCTTCTGCGATTCCATACGGCTCTCCCAAGTCGTCCATGACCTTGCGGGCGACCGACCGTGCTTCGTCTTCCTTCATGTAGTAGAACGGGAACCCGAAGAAGACAATCCTGCCTGGTTCCGCGAGCCAGCGCACTCCGACTGGCTTCCCTTGGAACGTGTCTCCGGAGAAGGAGTTGAAGGTTAGCACGGTCTCGGCGTCACGGGGCAGCAGCACGTCGATGTAGGGAAGGCGGCCGTGAAGCGAGGGCGTGGCCTTGGTCGAGTCCACAGACACGTTTGGATAGCCGAGCGTTCCGGTCGCACCCACGAAGTCAGGCAAGACTGACTGCTCGGCTGCGGCGAGGTGCAGGTAGTCATAGGGAAACTGGCCGGCTGAAAAGGTGAACGGGTAGGTCCCGCTGCCCATCAAGGCGACAACCGGCTTCCAGCCCACAAGCCAGAGCCGGCCGCCGAGGGCGAGGTAGTTGGCGAGTCCGGGCAGGGCCGGCCGGATTTCCTGCTGCGAGTAGTCGTCTGCATGCCAGACAATCGTCGAGTACGGCCCGACGTCGCCGGCGAGCGGCACCGAATCGGTCGCCACGTCCCAGTCGGTGAAGGTGTAGCCGCGCAGCGCCGCGTGGTAGAAGGCGTCCTGCTGGGCGTCCGAAGGGTTGCCGGGCTGGCCGGTGCCGTTTCGGGTTTCGTCAACGAGCAGGATGCCGTGGTCCAGGCTTGTCGGTTTGCCTCGCGCCGCAAGGGATGAGTCGCTTTCGTTGGCGCTGGAGTCGACCGCGGTCACTACGTAGTAGTACATCGTATCGGAAAGCAGGCCTGAATCCCGGCAGGTCGTGTCGCCAAGGAGCGAGGGGTTGATGCGCACATAGCCGGAGCCCGGGGTGCGGCGGTAGAGGTTATAGCCCCCGAAGGTCGAGCTCGGAGTTGCGCAGCCATGACAACGCCATGCCGTGGAAGAAGGGCAATGCGGCAAGACCACGGGGCGGGAGCGGCACCGTGCCCGGAATCGCGCTGTCTTCGGCCGAGGCGCCGCTTTCGTGGCCGGCCGAGTCCAGTGCCACGACTGCGGCGTAGTAGCGCGTTCCGGTCTCAAGGCCGTCGATGCGATGGGTCGTGACGCGGCCGAGCAGGACCGAGTCGGTGTAGTTGCGCGAGGCCGTACCCCAGACGAGCTTATAGCCCGCAAGGTCAGGCTCGGCGCTCGCCTGCCACGACGCGACCAGCGTTGTGCCGGTTCCGGCGTCAACGAGGTGGAGTCCTTCGGGCGCGAGCGGCGCGAGCCCGAGCGATGCCAGCGTGGCCACGGCCGTCTTCGTGACCTCCGCGGCCAGGGGCATCGAGCAGTTGCCCAGCGTGTCGCCGGTCGTGTGGTACCAGATGTAGGGCTGGCTGCCGTACTCGTAGCCCGAGGTCGCCGGGTAGGCGTAGTTGTCGAACGAGCGCGAGTCGGATGGGAAACTGCGAAACGAGACCCGGTACGCGAGCGAGGTATAGAGCGACGTGATGGCGCCTTCGTACCGCACCAGCGATGCGGCAGCCGGCGCGCCGACCAGGGCGACGCCCCAGTCGCCGCCCGGCCATGACACCATGTCGAAGTTGGACGCGCAGATAATGTCCTCGCCGCGCTGCCGGGCCTGCCGCGCGTAGTGGTCGCTGCCGTACAGGCCTTCTTCCTCGCCGGTGAAGGCGATGAACTTCACGGTGTAGTCGAGGTTCTCCTGCGCGAGAACGCGGGCGGCCTCCATCGCCAGGCACGAGCCTGAGCCGTTGTCCTCCATGCCGGGTGCAAGGTTCCAAGGGTCTTCGGATATCGCGTCCATGTGGCCGCAGACTATGAGCACCTTGTCCGGTCTTATCCTCCCCAGCTTCGTGCCGACGACGTTGTGCCAGGTGTCACCCTGTACATATGGGTCGAGTTCGACCGAGTCGAGGCCGAGCGAGTTCAGATAATCATAGAGATACCGCTCGGCAGCGCGGCAACTGTCGGTCGGGGAGTAGCGGGTACGAAAGGCCTCAAGTCTTGCCATCCGCGTGTGAATCGAGTCCGGGCTGACCCGGCTGATGACGCGCTGGATGAACGTGTCCGGCGTGGCCGGAGCGCGGAAGTCGCGGGTGGCGGTCGCACGCAAGGGGCGCGGCTTGTCAAGCAGTCGAACCAGCTCGCCTCCGGCCCGGGCAACGCGGGCAGCGATTGTCTCGTCCATCTGCACGAGGACCTCGTCACCGTCACGGAACAGCGCCGGGATGGAGTCGAGCGCGGCTATGTGTCGTCCAGCCGGCAGGCTGACGACGTACAAAGGCATGCGCGAGCCGGGCGAGACCACGACCGGGGACAGGCTGAGCGCGGGAGCCGTCTCTTCCAGGAGCAGATGAGTTGCCGTACGGCCGTAGCTCTTCAGCCCGAGCCGTGCAGCGGTCAGCTCGGCCGAGTCGCTGATGACGAGCAGCGGTCCGCTGGCGGCCATCGCGGCGCACGCGAAAACAAGGGTGAACAACAGGAAATGTCTGTGCCTCATGCTCCAGTCTGACCGAACCGGAGCGGCTGTCAAGCCGGGACCCGACGGCACGACCGCCCCGGGTCAGGGGCTGAACAGTCGCATGCCGTACGTGAACCCGAGCCAGCCGGTGACCGGGCCGGTTTCGTCACGAAGAATGGGGATGCCGAATGCCGGGTCGTGCGTGGCTCTGCCGTACCCGGACAGGGCAAAGGAAACGGTCGGACCGGCGAAGGCGAGCACGCCCGGGCCCATTCGCCAGCCGCCCAACAGGCGCAGGCGCGTGACGAAGCCGTCGAACCCGGCGTTCTCTCCGGCCGCATAGCGCGCTGAAAGAAGCACGTCGGCCATGCCGACCCACTCGTCGAAGGGGAACTGCGTGCCCAGCCCGATGCCGGCCGCGGCCTGCGCGGGTCGCAGGGTCGGAGCGGCGCCTGCGTAGTACAGGTTGTACACGTGACCGACCTCGGTGCCCAGCCCGATGCTGAGCTGGGCCGTTTCATCCACCCAGCCGTTGAGCGTCGCGTGGCTGTTGCCGGACACACTCACGAGACCGACAGGCTCGCCCTGCATGCGGCGCGCAAGATTGACGACACCGACCTGGGCTCCGCGCACGGCGCCGCCGAGATTAAGCAAGCCGACCTGGCAGCCGCCCAGTCGCCCCGCGACATTCAGGGCGCCTGCCTGCAAGCCGCGCACGTCGCCCATGCAGACGTTGCAGCCCGGCGCCGCCTGCAACCCGGTAACGGACCCGAGTGCGGCGTTGACCCAGGCCCCCTGGATGCCGGTAACGTCGCCGCGGGCGAAGTTGGCCGCGTACGCGGCCTGGATGCCGCGCACTGCGGCACCGGCTGCGTTCAGACCGAACGCAGCCTGAACTCCTCCGACCTCGGCGCCGGCAGCATTGATTCCCAGCGCCGCCTGTACGCCCCTCACTCCGTCAACAGCGACATTGACTCCAAACGTCGTCTGCAAGCCGCGAAAGCGGCCGCCAGCCATGTTGATTGCGCCGGCAAGCTGCATCCCTTCGGCGTCGTGGGTCTCGATGTTCAGGCCCGAGCTCAGTTCGAACCCGGAGAGACTGGCATTGAAGGTGCCCAGGCAGCCGAATGAACAGTTCGTGTGGACGCGTGGTGACTCGGCCATGTTGGTAGAGAGGAACGGGACGCACGCACAGGTGACCGACCGGTGGATGGTCTCGGTGTCGGCCGGCCACGGCGCTACGGCGCTGTCAGGCGTGCTGCCCGGAGACTGGGCAAGCGCCAGCACCAGGAATACGCCGGTCATCGTGCCCCAGTCTTGCTCCAACCGGGTGGATTGTCAAGCATGTCGTGGAAACTAGAACAAGTGCCCGTCCCTGATCTCCCCGACCAGCGGGCGCAAGAAAGCGCTTGACAGCGGATGGCGGGGGGTATAATCAGGGCGAGACAGAAGGCGCCTGTGATGACTATGACCGCCCGACCTCAGGCCGAATCAAAGGCAGGGGGATTTCCGTGCCTTTTTCATTCCGCCCCGCAAGATGCGAATCACATGAACACATAACTTGGAGGATAAGATGCGAAGAAGCACGATATGGCTGATTGGAGCCGTGCTGCTGACTGCGCTCACGGCGTCCGCGGCCAACCCGCCAGCGGTGCAGTGGACGAGGACCTTTGGCGGGAACTCTACTCACTGTTTCTCTGGCCAGCAGACATCCGACGGCGGGTATGTCCTGGCGGGCTGGACTTTCTCGTTCAACGATACCTCGGGCGGAGACGTATATCTCGCAAAGGCCGATTCCGCAGGGAACCTCCAGTGGCAGAGGACCTTCGGTTCGCCCGGGACCGCTGAAGAAGGAAAGTTCGTCCTGCAGACGAGTGACAAAGGCTACGTCATCGCCGGGGAGGCGGATGGAGTCGTTCTTCTCCTGAAGACCGACTCCTTGGGAAATCTGCGGTGGGAAAAGCTCTTTGCGACAGACAGCCCGCCGCAGTACGCGATGTGCGTTCGGCAGACCGACGACCGGGGCTATATCGTCTCGGGCGGGAGAGGTGACGGCCCCCAGTGGGCGGACCTCTATCTTCTGAGGACCGATTCCTTAGGGGACTCTCTGTGGGCCAAGGCGTACGCAGAGTACGGGGAAGGTAGTTCGGTTCGAGTAACCGACAATGGCTGCTATATCATCACCGGCCTAACCGGGCAAGACTACCAGGAGGACATGGATGAACGGTCGCTCTATCTCATGAAGACCGATGCGGCAGGGAGTCTCATCTGGAGGCACGTCTACTCCGCTCAGAATGCCGACGTAGGGAGCGCCGTTCTGCGAACCCAGGACGGTGGGTACATCGTGGCGGGCGAGGGAACGTCGCTTGTGTCCGGCAACTACAAAGACATTCTTCTGATGAAGACCGACTCCCTCGGGAACTACCTGTGGAGAAGGACCTTCGGCGGCAGCAAGTGGGACGGGGCCAGAGGTCAGTGCGTTGGGCAAACCCAGGATGGCGGCTACATCGTTGGCGGCGAAACACAGTCCTTCGAGAGGCAGCACGGAGGCAGCTACTACCTGGTGCGCACCGACCCCTCAGGGGATCCTCTCTGGTCGAAAGCCTTCGACAGAGATTGTGGCAACGACGAGCTCTGTCTCGTCCAGCAGGTCAGTGATGGAGGGTACATCGTCGGCGGAACGTGGCACATCCCTGATGTGCGTGGCGCTGAGGCCGTGCTCATAAGGCTCTATCCTGACGGGCAAAGGTAGAAAGGAGGCAGGGATGAGCTCAGCAATGAAGTGCTTTTGCGTTCTCTTGGTCTCGACCTCATCATCAAGCGCGCTATTCTACACTCATACGGCGGCCGTGGATTATGCCAAGCAGTTCTACCTGAATTACAACCCGGCCTACGGCGACATAGAGAAGTACCAGTGCATCGATTGTTCCGACTTCGTCTCGCAGTGCATCATAGCGGCGCTCGGGGAACCGATTGCGCATGGGCCGAGGATGTCAGCAGACGAGTGGGAAGCGTTCCAGGGGACCCACAAGGAGGCTAGATACTGGTTCGACGAGAACGGGACGCTTCCTTGGGCCCCTCACCTGCGCAATTTCCTGCGCGACGAGTGGGGGCTAAGAGATGCGCCGTATCACTTCATATGGCAACCGGGGCAGAGGCCCCAGACACCCCAGGGTCTCCCTTTACAACCCGGTGACATCGCCTTCTACGGCACCCCATCGTGTGGCACGAAGCACGCGATGATGATCATCGGCGTTGACAATAACAAGATCACGTATGCTGGGCACTGTACTGACAGGGTGAATGGCAACCTCCTGCGGTGGAACACGAAGGCTAAGCTAGAGGTGTTCCACATTCCTGACGTAATAAGGAACTGCGGCAGACTCCGCTACATCTACACCACAGACAGCACGTTCGTACCCACCTGGCACGTGCGGCACCAGTGGCACTGCTGCTGGCACGAAAACCTTGGCGGCACGTCTCCGTGGACCGACAACCCTACCGCGTACCCGTGCCTGTCTTGGTCGGAGACGAACGGCACGACATGGGATACGCTGATAAGTCCCCGCATGAACTTGGCAAGCTGCTCTGCAGCAGTCTTCAGGCAGCGAAGCATCTCCATCCTGCAGCACGGCTCCAACAAGACCATCCAAATCAGAGGTTCGACCGACGACGGGGCCACGTGGTCGTACCTGCTGGGCAGCGATTCGCTGACCGAAGCGTCGTTCTCCTGGGCCACGAACCAGCGGCCGCAAGAAAGTGCTTGACAGCCGACGGGGGGGTAGTATAACATAAGGCGAAGCAGAAGGCGCCTGTGATGACCATGACCGTCCGACGTGAGGCCGAATCAAAGGCAGGGGGATTTCCGTGCCGTTTTCCAGAACGTCCCGTCTGGGACAAGTCCGTCGGACACAAAATCAGGAGGTCAAGATGAAGAGAAACACAATATGGCTGTGCGTAGCCGTGCTGATGGCGGCGGCACCGATGGCCATGACGGTCGAAGGCTCCGAGCAGGACTACGACTACTCCAAGGGGATGCGTGAGGAACATCGGCGCAACCTCCCCGAGTATATCGAGCTACTCCACCATCCAGACATACAGAACTCGCCGTCCGCTTATCCGCAACTCGTACTATCGATAGCGAACTCCAAGGACCCGCGGGCGATAGAGACGATGATTGAGGTGATGTCGGATACCGTGCCGCGACTCATGGGCGACGCTTGCCTGACCGCTGCCGAGTTTCTCGGCGCTATGGGGGACAAGAGGGCGATCCCCGTCCTGAAGGAGAACCTCACACTGGTACGCCGCTTCGGGCCGCCCGGAGAAAGTGCGAAGTATACCCCCGGGTGGAATAACGCGGTGCATCTGGCCGCAGCAGCCGCGCTCTTCGAGCTCGGCGAGTTGCAGGCGGCGCTGCCGGTATTCAGGTCAGTGCTAGCGATGGGAGACCGCGTCCCGTCGAATGCCCTCCGGGCTGTGGGCAGTTCCATCGAGGCCTACCGCGACCGCCCAGAAGCACTTGATACGATTCACCAGTATTTTCGAGAGGCCACGGAATCCAAAAACCCCGAGCTGCGCGTGGGCGCGGCGGAGCGCCTGGTCGGGGTTGACACCGAGTTGGCGTTCAGGCTCGCAAACGAAGCCCTTGCGCTCAGTGAGCCGGAGGACAACATCCACCGGCATGTAGGCGATACGCGTCTTCCTGCTGAACGTGCTGCCCAGATTGCAGCGATCCTCTCGTATCGTGTCTCGGGCGCGCGGGTCAAAGCCGTGTACGTACTGAAGGCGATTGGCGACGCGAGAGCCAAACAGTTGCTCAAGACCCTGGTCCACGACCCGGATGAAAGCGTGAGGATAGCGGCGGACTACGCCCTTCGCGAGCTTGCTCGGGGGAAGAAATGAAACGCGGACAGGCTATGAACAAGGCGTCACGGTATCGAGTGGCTCTTGCTCTATTTCTTCTGCTGGTCGGCGTGCTGCCGGCCATCACCTACAACCGGACGGCCTTCCGGAACCAGGCGGACCTGCATTGGGACAACAGCGATCCGGGGAGCCGCGACTCGCGCTTCAAGTACTATCCGTGCGAGAACTGCGCCGAGTTTGCGTCGCAATGCCAGTACGAGGGAGGCGTCCCTTTCCTGCGGCGCAGCATGTTCATGATTGAGAAGGTGAACGGCGAGCCCCGGTATATGAACACAGACCCCAAGCCGTACCCGCCCCTCATCCATAGTTCACCGACGCTGCGCGACTTTGACAAGAGCCTCGGGGGCCAGAGCGAAGTCGGCTACGGGACTAACATTCCGGGTTGGATCATGCCCGGCGATAAGGCGTTCATCCTGCCCGACCCGATCCACACAGTCGTCATCATTGACACCTTCACTGACGAAAACGGCAACCGTGACCTTCACTGGGCGGCCAACTGCAACCCGCACCACAGCATCCTGCAGGAGGACCCGCCGTGTCCGCCGTTCAGACAGTTTTGGGGGGACCGGCAAGTGGAATGGGTCCACATTCCTGACGTAATCTACGGCTGCAAGCAGCCGAAGCAGTTCTGCAACCTCGACAGCACCTTCGGTAACAAGATGCAGTCCATCTGGAAGTGGATTTGCTGTTGGCACGAGCAGTACGGGTCGCCGTGGACCGCAAATCCGTCCTTCTACGCATGTCTGAACTGGGACGTGACGAGCGGTACAACTTGGGATACGATGGTGAGCCCGAGGTTCAACTTGGCCGGTTGCTCGTCTGTCGTCTTCAAACAGTGGTCAACATCAACTCTGCAGCACGGGTCTAACAAGGTCATCCAGATCCGCGGTTCCACCAATGACGGCGCGACTTGGCCGTACCTGCTGAGCAGCGATTCGCTGACTGAGGCATCGCTCACCTGGGCGACCAATCAGCGCAACGTCAGAATCGCCTGGATTTACAAGGGACCGGTGCAGTCCGGCAGGTATTGGGCCGTCGACGACCTTGAGATTCTGGCGAAGCCGTCGCTTGAACGTGACCTTTGCGTGTCGGAGGTGAAGTGGCCGAAGGGCATCATAACCCAGGGCAAAATCGTTAAGCCGGCCGTTTGGGTGTGGAATTCGGGCAGCGCGCTGGACAGCGCCTGGGTTACTTTCCGAGTCGGTTCCGTCTACGGGGATTCAGAATGGGTGAGACTGTGGCCCTATAGCGATAGACTGCTGGAGTTCGGCTCGTGGAACGCGGTCCCCGGCAACTACACCTCGACGTGCTTTGTAGAGGGCGCGTCTGACCAACTGCGTGGGAATGACACCGCCGTCCTGGCCTTCCGCGTCGTGGCCGATACGTGGGTTCGGATGTACCCGGTCTACGGCGGACACGGCATGAGCGGAGGCGCGTGCATGGCCACGGTGGACAGCAACACGATATTCTGCGCTCCGGGGTACGCGAGCTTCTTCGCCAAGTACCTCGTCTGGCAGGACCTCTGGAAGACTCGCTGCAACACGCCTGTCTATTTCGGCAGCGGCGCCGGGCTCGCTTACCCGGGTGGCGACTATCTCTATGCGCTGCGTGGCTCGGTTTCGAAGACGTTCGTCCGTTACCGGATTTCCACCAACCAATGGTCGTTCCTGGCCGACGTACCTAACAAGGTAAGTCTCGGCGGCGGGCTCGCTTACGGCGGCAACGGCCGCACCTATGCCTTGCGCGGGAGCGACAAGAAGGACTTCTACCGCTACACCATTGCCTCGAACTCGTGGCAGGCCATGGCGCAGGCGCCGGGCCGGGTGGGCTGCGGCGGCGCCCTGGTCTGGACGGGCGGCGACTATCTCTACGCTTTGCGCGGCTCTGGCGAGTGCGACTTCTACCGCTACCAGATATCCACGGACCAATGGACCTCACGCGCATCCCTACCGGCCGCGGTCCGCAGCGGCGGGTCGCTGGCATACAACCCGGTGACGGGCAGGATTTACGCCTTCTTGGGCAATGGCACGTACTACTTCTATGCCTACAACATCACGAGTAACACATGGTCGAGCCGGCGGTGCACGCCGGCGCCGGTCCGCAACGGCGGCTGCCTGACTTACTGCGACTACTCGGTGTTCGGCGGCCTTGGCACCGGCCAGGACGACGACTTCTGGCGTTACTCCCCGCCGGTCGGCGGCTTCGAGGGCGAGGGCGAGAGTATTGCCGCGCCCGTCGATAGCAGGAACATGGTGCACGGCGACGTGCTGGGCATCGGAACCGACGATGAGGGAGTTCTCACTTCCGGCACCGAGGACAAGTTCACGCCCCTATTCTCGTCTGACGGCAAGTCGATTATCTACATCGGCTATGACTCGCTGCGTGACTGCCTGACTCCATACCGCATTCCCACGGGCGGCGGTCAACCCGCGGCCTTGACCGCGGACAGCACGACCTATGAGAACCCGAGGCTGTCCCCGGACGGCAACTGGCTCGTGATGTCCGGCGACAGCGGCATCTACCGGGCCAAGGCCTGCGGGCCATCAGCCCCACAACTGTTGGCCTCGGGTACCGATGCCGACCCGGCATGGACCTCTGATGGCAGTTGGGCGGTCTACTCGAAATGGGACTCGCTCGCCCAGAGCCAAAGACTGTACCGCGTCCCGGCCTCAGGAGGCATGGAGGAGTGCCTGACGCCGAACCCGGGCGGGTATCTCCAGCCCCAGTCCATGTCGCCGGTGGCCATGGTGTGCGTGAAGCTCAAAGGCGAGGTCTACCAGTTGTGCCGAATCATGGGCGGCAACGAGTCCTGGCTGACCTCGGACTACATGGACAACGTTAGTCCACGCCTGTCGCCTGACTGCCAGCACGTGACGTACCAGAAGTTCGACGAATCCGGTCACTGGCAAGTCTATACGATACGCCTTGACGGCCAGGAGGAAACCCGGATTACTGACGGCACCTGCGACTGCTTGACCCCCGTGTTCGCGCCGGACAACATACACGTGGCCTATTCCAAGTGGCCTGTGGACGCCACCGGCTCGTCAGAGTACAGCCAGATCTGCTACGCCACTTTCAACCAGCCCGGGTCAGAAGTGGCGCTGACCGCCGCGGATGCCGTACGGGAGACGCCAGCCTGGTCTCCAAACTGCAGCTTCATCACCCACGTGATTTTGGTTGACCTCGCGCCCCTCGACGGCAAGAAGGAGAAACACCGGCAGGTCGCCCGCGTCAGAACGCACATCCAGTTCTCAGGCACAGAAGCCGCCACCGGTATTCCCAAGGCATTCGCCCTATACCAGAACCATCCCAACCCGTTCAGCACCAGAACCGCGATTCGCTACGCAGTTCCCTGGAAGTCGTTTGTGGACCTGGTGGTCTATGACGTAACCGGGAGGGTAGTGAACCGGCTGGTCAGCGCTGAACTCAGGCCGGGCTATTATACGACGGTCTGGCACGGCGAGGACGCACGAGGCCGGCGTCTGCCTTCCGGTGCCTACTACTACATGCTGCGGGCGGACAAAAAGCTGCTGCAGAAGCGGATGCTGCTGGTAAGGTAGTACGTCACCTTGCGGACGGGGCAGGTAGCGACTTGCTCCGTCCGCCCTGCCGAGAGATGGGGACACGCGACAGGAAGCCCTGCGGGACCGGCGCACGACGTCATTCCAGACTCGAGATTCCAGCTTCCAGACCGGGGCTCCTCCCGGCCCGCGCATTTGACCAGCCCGGCTTGGGCGCGGCGGGGCTACCGGCCGACGGCTGACGGATTTGGGGCGAGGCGAGAGGGGAAGAGGGACGGCACGGGAAGCTGGTTCCACGGTCTTTTTCGCCACTGCCAATGGGTTATGGCGTCAGTATGTAGCGCCCCGGGAAATCGCGTCAACCACTACCTGTAGTATAGGGGGGTACGGTTCCCCGGGTCAAGAACGGGACATGGGTAACACTTAATTATCAGGACATGGGTTACAGTTGGTGACGGCGGCCACCGGGTTTTCGGGTACGGGTCGGCGCAGGATGCTGCCGTCTTGCAGCTCCAGCTC
>Ga0315282_10005615_pt1 | contig 21293 bp, 20 predicted proteins | sample YL17G07_20_MG_FD_203693 | JGI IMG/M metagenome (GOLD analysis project Ga0315282, IMG submission 203693) | Sediment microbial communities from Yellowstone Lake, YNP, Wyoming, USA - YL17G07_20 | ecosystem: Environmental > Aquatic > Freshwater > Lake > Sediment | place: USA: Wyoming | collected... | reverse complement strand
CCCGTTCGGCCCCAGGAGCCCGACGATCTCTCCCTGCCCGACTTCGATCGTGACCTTGTCGACGACTATTTTTCTGCCGTACTTTTTCTCGAGATCAACGGCTTTGAGAGAACCCTTCATTGTTCACGATTTGACGACGGTGATCGACCTTCCCTCTCCCTTGTTTTCGATGAGAATGTTACCATCGCCCAGGCGAAATGTCAATTTGTCCCCCCCGGAGGCGCCTTTCCCCTTTTCGACGAGGACCGGGTTCCCCGTGAGAACCACCGTGCCGGGCGCGGGATCGTAACGGGCTTCCCCGCCGCGGCCTTCGTAAGAGCCGTAGGTGAGCACCACCGAGCCGCCGGCGTCGAGGCTCTGAACGTCCTTTTTCCCCTCGAAAAGATGGACGTCGACCCGGTCGGCCTGGAGGACGACGTCGGGCGTCTGGACCCGGCAGGCCTGCCGGAAAGAGGCCGTCCGGTCGGCCTGGGAAAAGGTCATTTCATCCCCGGAGATCTCGATCCGGCGCTCGTCGGGCGCGTCCTTGCTCCGGAAAGGAAAGCCGGCCGCGACCCGGCCGCGGCCGCGGACTTCCCCCGTCGCCTCGAAGACCTCGAGTTCCCCGGCCTCGACGGCTCCCGTTCCCTGCCAGAGCCTGACCTTCCCCTCGAAGCGGAGCTTGCGCTCCTCGCCGAAGGACGCCAGGCTGCGGCAGACTGCGAAGAGGGCTTCGTCCTTGGAGAAGAAGCCGACGGCCTTCCCGTCGGGCCGCGGCTTCATGAGGCACTCGACCCCGTCCGAGGCGGCGACGTTTCCCGGCCCGGTCTCGAGGTTGATGGACGGCGCCTCGATCCGGGATTCGGCGGATTCCAGGCGGGCGCGCCGTGTTTTGTCCGCCCGGACCGACAGGAGGCCGGCCTTGCCGGAATAGTCCGCGGCTTCTCCCTCGATGTCGCGGTTCTCGCCGGGCTTCCCCTCGAGGTTCATCCGGACGCCGCCGGACACCGTCCAGTCCCCGGCCTCTCCTTCGGGGCCGAAGACCAGCCGCAAGCTCTCCGCCTCGATCCGTCCGTCCGGTCCCGGCGGCCCGACCAGCGACATCCGGCACGCCCCCCGCGCCTCCACGGTGGAAATCCGGGAGGAGTCCGGAAAGGAGACGAGGCGGATCGTTTCGGCCCGGATGACGCGCCGCCCCTTCCCTTCTCCGGCCAGGGAACATTCCGCGCCCTTTTCGAAGATCACGGATTGGAGGAACTTTTCGTCGGCGGTGAGCTCGAACCGGGCGGTCTCCGCGCTTCCCTCGCTCTCGGCCGAGGAAACGCGGGCCCGGCCTTCGATCCGTCCCGTTTTCCCGCTCCGGTCGTAGACGAGGGAATCGCCGGTGAGCCGCGCCTTTCCCTCGGATGACGGGCCGCCGCGGGTTCCCAGCTGGAAGCCGCCGGAAAGCCGGACTTCGTTCGCCTTCTCGTCATAGACGAACGTCCGGGCGGAGCCGGTCAGCCTGTCCGAGGTGAAGGTCCCGCCCTGCCCGGCGCTGTAGAGCGCCGTCGTCTTGTCGTAATCGGCCGAACCGGTCTCGAACGTCAGGTCCTCCGAAACGATCCTGACCCGGCCCGAGAGCTTGAAGTGGACCATGCCCTTGTCGTAGGCGACCGCGTCGGCGAAGATCTTCGTCTCGCGCCCCTCGGCCCGCCCGTAATCCACGATTTCGACGGACCCTTCCAGATGGTTGAGGCCGTCCTCGCCGAGGAAAAAGCTGTCGGCCCGGAGATCGTCCCAGATCCTGCCGTCCTTGTATTCGCGGTGGCGGATGCCTTCCTTCCGGTCGATGGTCCCCGCCGCGGGCGTTGTCTGGTCGGGGGCCGGCCGGGCGGAGCGTGTCTGGTGGAAGGCGAGGCGGAAGACGACGGCGGCCACGAGGACCGTCAGCAGGACGACGATCCCGAGCCGGGCGAATTTCACCGTGGCGTTCGCTCGCGCGCTCATGCGCATCGTCAGACTCTCAGATCTTCGATGGACAGGCTGAGCCGCTGCTCGCCGAGATACTCCGACGGCAAGAGGGAATAGGCCAGGGCGACCCGGCTCCCGCGGCGGAGAACGTGGGCCCAATCGGCCTTGTCCCAGCCGACGACGTCGAAGAGGCGGCCGTTCGTCTGCCTGGCCAGGAACTTGAGGTGCTTTCTCTGAAGGATCTGCGGGTCGCTCGCGACCTCGACGTTCTCGCTGAGGAAAAGGGGCTTGGGGTTGCCGACGCCGAACGGAACGAGCAGGGAGTACTGCTCGAGGAAACGGGCGTCGATGGCGGAAAACGGCAGGGAGGCGTCGATCCGGATTTTCCTTTTCAGAGCCTCCTCCCCGATCCTCTCCTCGGCCAGCGCGTTCAGCCTTTCCTTGAAGGCGTCCATCCGGTCCAGGGGCAGCGTGCAGCCGACGGCCAGGCTGTGCCCGCCGTAGCTCAGGAACAGGTCCCGGCATTCGTCCAGGAGGTCGATGAGCGGCACGTCCGAAACGCTGCGCCCCGAGCCGCAGGCCTTACCGTCCTCGTGGGCGAACAAGACGACCGGACGGTAGTAATAATCCTTGAGCTTCGAGGCGACGATGCCGATGACGCCCCGGTGCCAGTCCGGGCTGCCGAGGACGAGGCACTTGTACTTTTCCGCCAGGGATTTTTCCTCGATCATGTCCTTGGCCGCCTCGAAGATCTTTTCCTCGGTTTTCTGCCGCCGGGAGTTCAATTCCTCGAGCTGGCGGACGAGAGGTTGGGACTCTTCGGGCGTGTCGCAGAAGAACAGCTTGACGGCCAAGTCTGTCATCCCCATCCGGCCGGCGGCGTTGATCCGGGGGCCGATGCGGAAGCCGAGGTCGCCCTCGGATATCCTCCGCTTGCCCAGGCCGCAGGCCTCGATCAGGCTCTTGAGTCCCGTATTGCTGACATTTTCCAGCCCTCTCAGGCCGTACTTCACGAACAGCCGGTTCTCGCCCTTGAGGGCGGCCACGTCGGCCACGGTCCCGATGCAGACGAGCTTCATGTAATGGGGCAGGCCCGCGGCCTTCCCCGAGTTTTCGAGCAGGGCCTGGACGAGCTTGAAGGTCACGCCCACGCCGGCCAGGTCCCTGTCGGGGTAGCCTGAATCCTCCAGGACCGGATCGAGAACGGCGACGGCGGCCGGCAGCGTCTCGCCCGGACGGTGATGATCCGTGACGATGACGTCCACGCCCTTCTCCGCGGCCCGGGCCGTGAACTCGACGGCCTTAACCCCGCAGTCGACGCTGATGACCAGGCCGGCGCCCTTCTGGACCGGGATGTCTACGTGGTGTTCCTTGATTCCGTAGCCGTCCGTCAGCCGCTCGGGGATGAAATACTCGACCTTGGCCCCGAGCGAGGTCAGGGCCTTGTGCAGCATGACGACGGACAGGACTCCATCGACATCGTAGTCGCCGAAGATCAGGATTTTCTCGCCTCCGGCGATGGCCCGGCGGATCCTGTCCACGGCCTGGCTCATCCCCTTCATCAGGAACGGGTCGTGGAGCCCGTCGAGATCGCCGTGGAGGAAGGTCCGGGCGGCTTCGGCGGTCAGGATCTTCCGGTTGACGAGGACCTGGGCGAGGAACGGCGAGAGATCGAGCTCGGCGGCCAGGGTTTCGGCCTCCGGCCGGGGCGGCGCCACGATCCAGACCGAGGTATTCATCGTTTTTTCACTCTAACACATTCCTCCTCAATCCACAATTTGCATCGCTTTCCGTGCGGCTCGGGCGTTGACTTTCAAACGGTTGAAAAATAAAATAGTTGCACTGTGCTTGCCGACCTCCGCGAAAAACTGTCCCGGACGCGCCGCGCCTTCCAGAAGATCGGGCAGGTCTTCCGAAGCGGCCGGCCGCGGGAAGAAGTCCTGGACGACCTGGCCGAGGCCCTGATCCTGGCCGACGTCGGCGTGGCGGCGACCGAAAAGATTCTCGACGCCCTGCGGTCCCGGACGCGGAAGGAGGCCACCCAGGAGGACTTGGCCGAGGCTCTCAAGGCGGAGCTCGAGACCCTCCTCACGCGGCCCCGGCCCGCCCCGGACGCCGGCTCCGGGCCGGCCATCATCCTGATGGTCGGCGTCAACGGCGGCGGCAAGACGACCTCGACCGCCAAGCTCGCCGCCTGCCACCGGCGCGCCGGGCGCAAGGTGATGATGGCCGCGGCCGACACGTTCAGGGCGGCCGCCCAGGAGCAGCTCGTCCTGTGGGGACGGCGGCTCGACATCCCTGTCATCAAGGGCCAGTACGGCGCCGATCCCGCCGCCGTGGTCTTCGACGCCGTCCATGCCTTCAAGGCCCAGAAGGCCGACATCCTCCTGATCGACACGGCCGGGCGCGTCCACACCCAGGCGAAGCTGATGAACGAGCTGGAGAAAATCCGGCGCGTGGCCGGCCGGGAGATGCCGGGAGCCGCTATGGAGACGCTCCTCGTCCTCGACGCGACGACCGGCCAGAACGCCGCTCTGCAGGCCCGGGAATTCCTGAAGTTCTCCGGGCTGACGGGGATCTTCCTCAGCAAGCTCGACGGGACGGCCAAGGGCGGCTCCGTCATCGGCATCGTCGACGAGCTGGGCCTGCCCGTTCGCTACATCGGCGTCGGCGAATCGGAGGATGACCTTCTCGAGTTCTCGCCGCACGATTTCGTCGAGGCGCTTCTCACATGACCAAGGCCGCCGATCTTGCCTACATGGAGATGGCCTACGGGCTGGCCGAGAAGGCCCGCGGCCGCTCGAGCCCCAACCCGCTCGTCGGCGCGGTCATCGTTCGCGACGGAAGAATCGTCGGCTGCGGCTACCACGAGGAGGCGGGCAAGCCGCACGCGGAGATCATCGCCCTGAGGCAGGCGGGACGCCGGGCCAAGGGGGCGACGCTCTACCTCACGCTCGAGCCGTGCGTCCACTGGGGACGGACCCCGCCGTGCCTCACGAGCGTCCTCGCGGCCGACCTCTCGAGGGCCGTCATCTCGGCCTGCGACGCGAATCCGATTGTCCACCGCAAAGGCATCCGCGGCCTCAGGCAGGCGGGCCTCGACGTTTCCGTTGGGCTCCTCAAGGAAAGAAACGCCCGCCTGAACGAGGCTTACATCAAGTACATCACCAAGAGGATCCCGTTCGTGACCCTCAAGGCCGCCATGAGCCTGGACGGGAAAACCGCCTCGCGGACCGGGGACGCGCGTTGGATCTCCGCCGCCGGGACGAGGGACTACGTCCATCTCCTGCGGGGGGAAAACGACGCCCTGATGGTCGGCGTCAACACGCTCCTCCGCGACGACCCGCTGCTGACCGTCCGCCATCCGTCCTGGGGCGCGAAGAAGGTCACGCGCGTCGTTCTTGATTCGCGACTCCGCTTCCCTCCGACGGCCAGGATTCTCGGCACGCTCCACCGCGGCCCGGTCATCGTCTTCGCGGGCGGCGACGCTCCCCAGGCCAAGGCCGCCGCCTTGCGGGACAAGGGCGTCGAGGTCATCCGGCTCGACCGCTCTCCGAGGGGCGCGGGCCTCGAGGCCGTCCTGGCCGAGCTCGGCCGCCGGGCGATCTCGAGCCTCCTCGTCGAAGGAGGGAGCCGGCTCCACACCAGCTTCATCGAGCGGAAGCTGGCCGACAAGATCATCGTCACGATCTCTCCCAAGCTCATCGGCGGCCGTGACGCGCCGGGCCTGTGGCGTGGAGAAGGCGTGGACAAGGTCCAGGCGGCCCTGGTCCTGAAGAACGTCCGGTCGTTCGGCCTGGGCGACGACCTGATCCTGGAGGGGTATTTCTGATGTTTACGGGAATCATCACGCATGTCGGGCTCTTCGGCGGCTACCGGCACGGCCGCGCGGAACTTATCGTCGAGGCCGCCGGCCTGGCCGAGACACTCCGTCCCGGCGACAGCCTGGCCGTCGACGGCGCCTGCTTGAGCCTCCTCGGCGCGGACAAGGGCCTTCTCCGCTTCAACTTGTCCAAGGAGACGCTTGACCGGACGACGCTCGGGAAGCTCAAGCCGCGGGCCCGGCTCAACCTGGAGCGGCCGCTGACGCTTTCAACGCCCCTCAGCGGCCACCTGGTCACGGGCCATGTCGACGCCGTCGGGAAAATCCTCCGGACGGTCGAGCGAAGCCCCGGCCGCAGGCTGACCGTCTCCTACCCCCCGGAGCTGCGGCCCTTCGTCGTCGCCAAGGGCTCGGTGGCCGTCAACGGCGTCAGCTTGACGATCGCCTCGCTCGGCCCGTCGTCCCTGGACATCGAGATCATTCCGCTGACCCTCGCGGGCACCAATCTCGGCGCGCTCCGCGGCGGCGCGGCGGTCAATATCGAGTGTGACATCCTCGGAAAATACGTGTATAATTGCCTGGTTCTGGAACGTAAAACGGGCTGACAAGGGCCCGCCGGCGGGCTTTGATCCTCCCGATGAAAAGAAACATGGACGGCAGGGAAAAAACGATTTCCGTCGAGCAGGCGCTGGCCGAGATCCAGGCCGGCCGGATGATCATCATCGTCGACGACGAGGACCGGGAAAACGAGGGTGATCTCATGGTCGCCGCCGAAAAGGTCACGCCCGAGATCATCAACTTCATGACCAAGCACGGCCGGGGGCTCATTTGCCTGCCCCTGACCAGGGAGCGACTCGAGGAACTCCAGCTGCCGCTCATGGTGGCGGACAACACGGCCCGCTACCAGACGGCCTTCACGGTCTCCATCGACGCCAAGCAGGGCGTTTCGACGGGCATCTCGGTCTATGATCGGGCCAAGACCATCCTGGCGGCCATCGATCCCGCCACCAAGCCCGAGGATCTGGCCCGACCGGGCCACATCTTCCCGCTCCAGGCCAAGGAGGGGGGGGTCCTGGCCAGGGCCGGCCAGACCGAGGCCGCGGTCGACCTGGCCCGCCTGGCGGGCCTCGTCCCGGCCGGAGTCATCTGCGAGGTCATGAACGAGGACGGCTCCATGGCCCGCCGGCCCCAGCTCGACGAGTTCCGCCGTGAGCACGGCATCCCGATCCTGACCGTTGCCGACCTCATCCGCTACCGAATGAACCATGAAACCCTCGTCCGCCAGCTCGTGGAAACCGACATGCCCACGCGCCACGGGCATTTCCGGCTCGTCCTCTATGAGGACATCATCAGCAAGGACCAGCACGCCGCCCTGGTCAAGGGCGAGATCCGGGGAGACGAGCCCACCCTCATCCGGGTCCACTCCCAGTGCCTGACGGGCGACACCTTCGGCTCGACACGCTGCGATTGCGGCGAGCAGCTGCGGCGGTCCCTGCAGCTGGTCGAAAAAGAGGGACAGGGCATCGTCCTCTACATCCTGAACCAGGAGGGACGGGGCATCGGCCTGGCCAACAAGGTCCGGGCCTACGCCCTCCAGGACAATGGCGCGGACACGGTCGAGGCCAACCACCGCTTGGGCTTCAAGACCGACCAGCGCGACTACGGCATCGGCGCCCAGATCCTCGCGGCCCTGGGCGTCCGCAAGATCCGGCTGATCACCAACAACCCGCGGAAGTACATCGGCCTGGCCGGTTACGGATTGGAGATCGTCGAGCGGGTGCCGCTCGAGATCGAGCCGAACGCGAATAATCTCAAGTATCTGAAGACGAAAAAAGAGAAGATGGGCCATATCCTGGACCGCGTCTGACGGCCCGCCGGGCCCGGCTCGGCGCTGATCGTCCCCGCGGCGGGAGCCCGCAGAGGAGATCCGAAGGAGTTGAGCAAGGACGAGCGCTTTCAGGTTGAGCCGACGGCGGACAGCCGGCCTCTCTCCCCCATCTGCGGCAGGTTCCTGGGCAAGCTCGCCCGAACGGCGTCAAAGGAAAGACGATTGGCCATCCTCAGGGCCTGCGCCAAGGTCAGGGCCCCCTGGGTGGAGGAACTTTTTTGGGAAACGCTCGGAGATTCCTGCGAAGGCGTCCGGGATTTCCTCGTCCGCGAGCTGGCCCGCCGGCAGACCCTCGATCTGGGCCACGCCCTCGGGCGGCTGGAGCGCCCGCCGTGGTACGCCAAGAGCGCCGTGCTGAAGCTTCTGGGCATCCACCGCGTCAGCGAATCGATCCGGGACATCAAGAGAGTCGTCGACGATTCGTCGAACGCCGATATCCGCCGGTCGGCCGCCGAGGCCCTGGGGGAAATCGGGGGGACCGAGGCCCTCCGGGTGTTGGTGGAATTGAAGAAGGACGCCAATTTCTACGTCCGGCAGGCGGCCGAGGAAGCCATCCTCAAGGCCAGCGAAGTCCGCTTCATCTGACGGCCGGTTGCGGCTCGGGGAGAAATTCAGGCGGGAAACCAGCGATCAGGATTTGCGGGCGGATGCGAAAAATGGGGGAAGGTAGCGGCTCAGCTGACGGCGGTGGTGTTCTGGCAAGTATTGCACCCCACGTTCACGCAGCAGCTGTTATTCAAGGTGTAGGGCGAAACGGCCGCCATATTGGCATGCTTGCAGTTGCACAGAACGGCTTCTTCAGGCTTCCCCCTGAAGAGAATAATGAGCTCGGGCGTATGCCAGGTTTTCTTCATCGACGGTCTCCTCAGCCCTTTCCTTGTTCCTTTTCCATGAATAATCGTAAATCTTTTGGAATCTCTTGTCAACCCTTAACGATGGCCTCGGCCCTGGTCTTGGCGATCTGACAATATTTGTCAATCGGGGCGTCCATCTCCCCCGTCTCCAGGTAAGCATGGGCCGGACACCAGAGGCATAGGTTGATGATCGGGCACTTGGCGCATTTTTCCAGGTAGTCCTTGCGGTCCGACTCCCTGGCCAGGACCTTCGGCACGAAGTTCGTCCAGGCTTCCGCCAGGCTTCCCTTTTTCAGGTCAAAAAGGAAATCCGGATGATAGAGGGAGGCGCAAGGCCGGAAGAGGCCTTCGGGCCCAACGACGAAATAGTTCTGGCCGGCGTCGCAGCGGAAGAGGCGCCGGTCGTCGGCCTTCGAGAACTCGGGGACGATGAACCGGCTGCAGTTCTTCTCCAGGGTCCGGAACCGCTCCGTGTCCATTCTCTCGAGCGCGCCGACCTCGGCCGGCGTCAGCCGCTCGGCTTCGATCTCCGCGTTGCGGCCGGGGTCCCTGTCGAACCGGTAGTGCAGGAAAGGATCGAAGCGGAAGTAGTCCTTGGTCCTGCTTCTGCAGAAGTCCGCGATGGCCGGGAACTCATGGAGGTTCGACCTCAGGGCCATGGCCTTGAGGCGGACGCTGATGCCGCTCGCGAGAAGCAGGTCGAGCCCGCGCCTGAAGGCCGCGAAGGAGCCGGGGACGCGCGTCACCCGCTCGTAGGTCTCCGCCGTCACGCCGTAGACGGTCACCTCGACGTCGCGGGGCGGATAGTCCTTGAACAGCCGAATGTGCTTCGGGCCGACGAGCGTCGCGTTCGTGTACACCGACAGGAGAAGGCCGCGCCGTTTCAAGGCCATGTAGGCCCGGGAAAAGTCCTTCCTGAGAAGAGGCTCCCCGCCCGTGATCAGGCACCAGACAACGCCGATGGAGGCCGCTTCGGCGCCGATGCGGTCGATTCCGGCGACGCTGATTTCCCGCTTTTTCGCCGCCGCATCGCCGGCCGGAACGTTGATATAGCAGTGGCGGCAGTTGAGGTTGCAGCGGGAGCTGATCTCGAAGTCGAAGTTGACGGCGGACCGCTTCTTCCCCAGCTTCTCCCAGAGATGAAGCGAAGGCAGGTCCAGGCGGGAGACGAACTTGCCGCTCATGCCGGCCGCCTTCCGCGGCGCCCGGCACGAGCCCGGCGGGCGGCCGAGAGGCCCTTGCCCAGCCAGCCGGACCGGGACAGCGCGGCGATCACGGCCCCGCCCCGGTTCCGTCCCAGCCGGATGTTCTTGCCCGATCTCTCGACGCGGCAGACCGTTCCGAGGATTTGCTCGAGGGCGACGGTTCCATCGGCGAGGGGGGAGTTGTCCCCTTTCAGCGAAAACAGGCCCGACCTCTCGCGGACGACCCGATGAACGGCGGCGCGCCCGCTCTCCGGATGGATGAAGGCCACGATGTCGCCCGTCCGCGGCGCTTCTCCGCCGAGCGGGCGGACGGTCAGGACGTCGCCGTCCTTGATGAACGGGGACATGCTGAGGCCCCTGGCCCGGAACCTCAGCGGACGACCCGCCGCCAGGACCGCCCGCAGCAGTCCGGTCAGGGCTTCCCCCGAGAGGGGGCGCTCCCCCGCGTTCCTGACCAGCCGGGGCGTTTTCATCGGTCGAACGGTCATCCCTTCCTGACGATCATCTTCCTCCGGACGAGTTCTTCCAGGAGCCCCAGAACGTCCTGCTCAATGGCCTCGGCCGGCGCCTCGAATTCCCCGGCCAGCTCGCCGACCACGGCCCGCAGGGGCTTCCGTCCGTCGAGCTTTCCCCAGACGGCCCGGCCGGTATCGTTCAGCGTGAACAGTTCGTCCTCGAGGTCGCCGATGCCCGAGACCAGGGGCACGATGACGAGCTCCCCTTCGATCTCCCTGACGACGACGTCGTCCGACGGGCCGTAGGCCGCATCCAGGCTTATCGCGCTTTCCATGTCTTTTCTCCTTTACATTCGGCGAGCCCGTTCGTCTGCGTTTCCGTTCCGTTCCTTCGCCGGATGGCGGGCCGTTCGATCCGCCGCCGCCCGTCGCTCACCTCCCAGGCCTTTTCGCCAGGCGCAAGAATGCCGATCCACTCCGCCTGGGCATGGGTGATGCCGCAAAAATATTCGACCGGTGTGTCGAGGGCGCCGTGCTCCGCCCAGGACCGGGCCGGGCACTGGAGGCAGAGGGACTTGAGGAAACAGCGGCCGCAGCGTTCGAGATAGGCCGGATTCGCCGCCTTCATCTCACGCACCTTCGGCAGGAACTCCTCCACCGCGGCGCGCAGCGAGCCGGCTTTCAAGTCATAGACGGTATCGGGGTGCCGCAGGAGAAGGCAGGCCTGGAAGCGCCCATAAGCGTCGATGCAGCCCGCGTCGGAAAGGCAGCCGAAGAGGCGGTCGCCCGTGCACCCGCCGAACCTGGCGACGAAGGCCCTGAGCTCGGCCGGCCGGCCTTCCCCGAGGCGCGATTCCATCCGGATATACTCGGCCGGGTCGAGGCGGAGGGCCCGGATCCGGGCGTTCTTGGCCTCCTGGTCCCGGCGCGAGCGGAGGTCGAAGAGCATGGCATATGAGGGAGGACCGGTCATGCCGGGGATCTCCCGCGTCCAGGCTTCGAAGCGGTCCGTTTCGTCCTTCGTGGCCGGCAGGACGGCGCCCTTGACGACGAACGGGACGCCGCGGCTGAGCAGAAGGGCGATGCCGCGCCGGGCGGCCTCGAACGTCGCCGGATTCCCCGTCACGCTCGCCGAGCTCTCGGCCGTCATCCCGTAGACGGAGACCTCCATCTTTTCCAGGGGCGGAATCTTCTCGAGAACCTCCGCCAGGCGCGGCGTGATCAGCGTGGCGTTGGTGAAGATCCTGACCCGGAGGCCCAGTTTCCGGGCCGCCAGGTACAGCTCCTCGAAATCCTCGCGCAGGAGGGGCTCTCCGCCCGTGAACCGGACGCTCAGACAGCCCAGGGAGGCCGCTTCCGCGAGGATGTCCTTGACCTCGGATGCGGTCGATTCCCTGTCCCGGGCTTCGCCGTCCCCGGCCGGCAGATTGACGGAGCAATGGAGACAGTCGTTGTTGCACCTTTCGGTGAGCTCGATATCGAGCCTGGCCAAGCGCGGACGGCCGGCTTTCCAAATCGCCGCCTGACCGGTGGGGATCTTTCTGGCGAACGCCTTTTCCGCCGCGCTCATGAGCACAGCTCCTCGAGGGCCTCGACGATCTTTCCGCTCTTGTCGAAACGCATGTCGTAGCAGGGAATCCCGGCCGCGATCTCTCCGGCCAGGGTCAGGATCCGGTCCCACCACTCGGCCGTCTCCAGGGGCCGGACGAAACGCGGCAGGAGGTTCTTGAGAACGGCCTTCGGGTCCGCGATCCGCTCCAGGCGGTTGTCCTTGGACTGCCGGAGGAACAGCAGGGCCCGGCATGGGGCCGAGGCCGGCGAGACGATGGGGACTTCGCCGTGGCTCCAGGTCCCGTGGATCCGGAATCCGCCGGGTCCTTTCCGGACGATCATCCGGTCGTCGCAGAGGATCTCGGCCTTCCCCTTGAGCATCTTGACGGTCGTGGATTTCCCGGCTTCCGCGGCTCCAACAAAGAGGAGCCCCTGGCCGCGCAGGCTGACACCGGCCGAATGGACGAGGGCGCCGCCGAACGACGGCAGGACGCGGGCCAGCAGAATCTGGTCGGAAGAGAGGAGCATCAGCGAGTCGAGGCCGCCACCGAGAAAGAGCTCGGCCGACGGATTGAAGACGCGGGCCCGCGTGTGGTCGTCGTTGAAGATGAGGACACGGTGGACGCGCTTGTCCTCCGGATCGGGAAAGATCCCCAGATAAATCCACGAGCCTCCTTTCCGGTAAATCGCCCACGGTGCCTTGCGGTAGACTTCCCGCCCCAGGTTCCGTCCGTCGAGCTCCGGGAGCGAAAAATGATGGCGGATGGAAATAACGTCTTCGCCCGGGCCGGAGACGCGGAAAAGCTCGAGCTTCGGCTGGAAGGTCGAGTCCGTGATCGGCAGGTCCGCCTCGACCCGCAGGGTCAGGCCGCCGACGCCGTAATAGCGGCGGTGCGTTCTCTCCCATTCCGTCCGGCGGGCCTTCTCCCCGCGCGCCAGCCCGCAGAGATAATCGATCGGGGCCGAATGGTCGCGGTGCTCGAGATAGGCGTAAACCGGACACCATCGGCAGTCGGCGCGGAGCTTGCATGAACCGCAGTTTTCCGCGTATGTTTTTCCCGGCTTGACCTTGCCGGCCAGCGCTGGCAGGCCTTCGTCCCAGGCCTCGCGGAAGTTCATCCGCCGGAGGTCCAGGCGAAGAGCCGGGTCCTTGACAAAACCGCAGAAGCTCATGCCGCCGTGGGGATCGACATGGAAATCGCGCCGGCCGGCCAGGCAGGACGCGTAGAGCCCCGCGCCCGGAAGTGACAAACAGGACGCGGCCTGCTCATCGTCAAGACCGTCCGACGGGCCGTCGGTCCGCTCGATCCTGAGGATCTCGGCGGGCGTGAGCCTTTCTTCCAGGATATCGCGGTTCCTGGCCGGATCGCCGTCCGCCGAGAGAAAGAGCCAGCTCGCGCCGAACCGCCAGGACGGGCTCCAGGATTTGGCCAGGTCGATCATGGCCTCGAGCTGGGCCTGATTGCTCTTCATCGGGACGATTTGGACGGTGAACGCGGCGCCCGCCTCGCGGAGGAGGGTGATCCCCCGTCTGAGGGCTTCGAAGGAGCCCGGATTTCTGGTGATGCGGTCGTGGACGCCGGCGTCGGCGCCGTACAGGGCGATGAGTTTCGAGCCGCTTCTCTTCATCAGCCGGGCGACCGCCGGCGTGATCAGCGTCCCGTTGGTGTTCAAGGTGTAGGAAGACGATCGGACCGTGATATATTCAAAGATATCGGCGAAATCCGGCCGGATCATCGGCTCCCCGCCCGAGAGGGACCAGTGGCGGCAACCCATGCCTCGCGCCTCGTCGACGAGGGCCCGGATCTCCTCGAACGAAAGCTCGTTTCGCTCCGCGGCATCGTCCGGCGCGAGCCTCAGCCAGCAGTGGCGGCAGTCGTTGTTGCACCGGCAGGTCAGATCGAGGCTGCCCGAGAGAGGCAGGCGGGGCAGGCTCGGTCTCGCTTCCCGGCTGACGAATCGGCTCATGGGCATCCGGCTTTCGGCAAATCTCTCCATATTCCTTTCGGCGCGGAGTCCTCCGCTTTCCGGAACGACATCCGTCCGGCCCGTATTATGGGCGAAAGGGCGCCGCCAGTCCATTGTCAGGGCCGGGGATTCGGGGGGTGATTTTCACCGGCCGGTCCTCGCCGTGAGAGGTGAGGACGCGGCGGCCCGCCTCATCCTTTTTTGCCGGGCCCATCGGCCCGCCGCGATTCGAGGATGAAGGTCACCGGGCCGTCGTTCACGATGTGCACGTCCATGACCGCCTGGAAAACCCCCGTTTCGACCATGATTCCCAGGGCCTCGACGGCCCCGACGAAGCGGTCGAAGAGCTCCGCGGCCCGGCGGGGCTCCTCGGCGCCGTCGAAGCTCGGCCGACGCCCCTTCCGGACCGACCCAGCCAGGGTGAACTGGGAAACGGCCAGGACTTCGCCTCCGGCATCGGCCAGGGACAGGTTCATTTTGCCCTCGGCGTCGGGGAAGATGCGGAGCTCGACGGCTTTGCGGGCCAGGGCCAAGCCGTCTTCCTCGGTGTCGCCTTTTTCGACGCCGACGAGCAGGCAGATGCCCTTGCCGATCCGGCCCACGGTCTTCCCTTCGACATCGACCCAGGCTTCCTTGACCCTCTGCAGAACGATTTTCATCCCGCCTCCCCGATGTGTCCATCCTTGTCGCCGGCCCGGCCCGGCCGGACGGCATGCCGGACGACAGCCATGAGATTCTTCGCGTCCTTCGGACTGATGAGCCGGAGGAAAAGGCCATAGAGGGAGATGCCCGCGATGATGCCTGCCGCCAGTCCCGCGGCCTGCCGGACGAACGGCGCCGCCGGGACGTCGATCGCGGGCCGGAGGAGGAGGAGCGTTCCGGCCATCAGCGCGGCCGAGGCCAGGGCCTTGAGCGCTGGAACGGCCAGGGCTTTCGCGTCCACGGAGCCGATCTTCTTCTCGAGCCAGACGAAGAGCGCCGCGAAGTTGACGACCTGGGACAACGACAGGGCCAGGGCCAGGCCCCCGACCCGCAGCCGTCCCATCAAGGCGAAGGACAGGCCGATGTTGACGGCCATGACGCCGACGCCCACGAGGACGGGAGAGCGCGTGTCCTTGAGCGAGAAAAAGACAGGGGCGATCATCTTCACCCCGGAGACGAACGGCAGGCCCAGGGCGAAAAAGAGGAGGCAGGCCGCGCTCAGCGAGGTTGATTCCCGGTTGAACACTCCGTGCTCGAAAAGGACGCGGATGATCGGCCGGCTGAGGACGACGAGGCCGGCCGCGGCCGGGAAGGTCACGAACGCGGTCATCCTGAGGGAGAAGCCGAGCGTTCTCTTCATCTCCGGCATGTCGCGGGCCGCCGCCTGCTCGGAAAACGCGGGCAGGAGGGCGACGGACAGGGCGATGGAGAAGAGCCCTAGGGTCAGCTCCTCGATCCTCGACGAGTAGTAGAGCGCGGACGCGCTCCCCCGCTCCAGTCCGGAGGCGATCATCCGGCTCAGGGCGAAGTTGATCTGGTAAACGCCCGCGCCGAGGATTCCCGGGGCCATGAGCGCGCCCACGCGCCGGACGGCCGGATCCCTGAATGACAGGGCGAACCTGAAGCGCATCCCCTCCTTCCTGAGGAAGGGGACCTGGACGAGGAGCTGGAGCACGCCTCCGACGAGGACGCCGAGGCAGAAGACCATGGCCGGGTCCTTCGCGCCGCGGGCCAGCGCGGCCGCGCAGGCGATGACGGCCACGTTGAAGAGGATCGGCGTCGAAGCCGGGATGAGGAAGCGGCGGAACGAATTGAGGACGGCCGAGGCCAGGGCGGCGAGGCTGATGAAGAACAGGTAGGGAAACATGAGCCGGGTCATGGCGATCGTCTGGGCCCACTTGCCCTCGGTCGTCTTGAAGCCGTAGGCGATGACCTTGACCAGGCCCGGCGCGAAGACCATGCCCAGGACCGTCACGACGGCCATGACCACGGCCAGGTCGGAGAAGAAGACGCCGGCGAACCCCCACAGCTCCTTCCGGTCGGCCTTCTCCTTGATCTCCGTGAAGGTCGGGACGAAGGCGGAGGTCATGGCCCCCTCGCCCGTCAGCCGGCGGAAGAGGTTGGGGATGGCGAAGGCGATGGTGAAGGCGTCGGCGCCATGGCCCGTGCCCAGGAAATAGGCCTGGAGGAGGTCCCGGACGTAGCCCAGCAGGCGGCTGACGAGCGTCGGCGCAGCCACGGAAACCGTGGACCGCAGCAGCCGGCTTTTCTGTTCGTCGCGTTCCATCAGGCAGGCGCCGCCTTTCCCCGGAAGGAAGGCTGTTTGACTTTGAAACCGGGATATTCTATCATAGACGCCTTTCAAGGAGTAAAAAAATGGCTCATCACAAATCCGCCATTCGTCAGGAGCGGCGCAGCATTCGCAGGAAGGCCGTCAACACTCGGAACACATCCGCGCTCCGCACGGACGTCAGGAAGGTGCGCGAGGCGATCGAGAATAAAGATCAGGCAGCGGCCAAGAAACTTCTGCCCGGTGTTTTCGCAACCATTGATCAGGCCGTCAAGAAGGGCACGATCCACAAGAACACGGGGAGCCGCTACAAGTCCAGGCTCAGCCGCCAGATCGCCGGCCTGGCCGTCAGCCCCGCGAAGTAGCCTTTCCCTTTCCCCTCAACAGGCAGTATTCCTTCAGAAAAACCTCGAGGACCGTCCGGGCGTCCGCGTCCGTCGTCTTGAGCTTGAGGTCCGCCTGCTGAAGCTTCCTGAGGAGCGAGGCCAGGTCCGCCCGCGACAGGCCGTCGACGACCGAGAAAAAGCCCCTGAACTTCGGCTCGTACAGGCTGAAATGGGCTTTCTGGATATACGGGAAGAATTCCTGGAAGATCTCCTCGCGCGTCCTGCTTTTCTCCCTCAGCCAGGTCTGGGCCGCCAGCACGTTGCGGAAGAACGCCGCCAGCCGGCTGATCAGCATCTCCGGCTTGGCGCCCTCCGAGAAGAGGCTGCCGAGGACGGTCACCCCCCGCTCGAAGTCCGCGGCCGTCAGCGCGTCGTCAAGGGCGTAGATCTCGTAACTCCGCAGCCAGGCGACGGCCTGGTTGACGTCGTCGTCGCCGATGACCCTCTTGTCGCCGACGAAGACGGCCAGTTTTTCGATCTCGTTCGAAAGGAGCCTGAGGTCCGAGCCGACGATCTCGACCAGGCGGGCCTTCGCCTCCGAGGTCAGCGACTTGCCGAGTCCCTGGGCCTTCCGGTCGGCCCAGGCGATGAGGTCTTTCGGATATAGGGGCCGGATCTCCTTGACCGTGACCGCCGTCTTCGGCAGGGACGAGAAGAATCGGACCACGGAGTCGTTCTTCTTGGCGCTGCCGGGCAGGACGACGATGAGGACGGTCCGACCGGGCGGATCGGCGAAGTAGGCGCGGATGATCTTCTGATCGGTCTCGCTCAGGAATCGGATGCTTTTCCCTTCGCCGTCCTCGGCGGCGGCGCCGCGCCCTCCGCTCTTATCCGAGCCGGAGCGCCGCTCCGGCATCGTGACGGCCAGGACGCGCCATGATTGAAAAAGGAAAGGCGCCGTCCGGGCGGTGTCAATGATGTCCATCCAGCGCGACTCGTCCAGGTAGAATCTCTCGATGCGGAAGTCCTCGCCCGAGGAGGCGGCCAACATGTCTTTCATCTGATCGACGAACTGCTCGGCCAGGTAGATTTCCGCGCCGTAGAAAAAATAGCAGGCGGCCAGGCCGTCCTCGCGGAGATCTGCGCCGAGGAGCGGGCTGAACACCTCAGAAACCTTCCAGGATGGTGGCGACGAGGCTGCGGGCGAATTTCTCGGCGATCTTGTCGAGGGCCTCGGTCTGGACGGATTCGAAGTCCCGGCCCGAGGGGACCTCGTATTCCTCGACGTAGACGAAGGACGGATTGGAGAAGATCGCCTTGTCCGCCGCCCTCTCCCTCAGGACGATCTTCGCCTTGACCGTGACGGTGTAGCGGTCGGCCTTGGTCTCTCCCGTGAAGGCGACGGGCGTCGCCGTGAAGGAAGTGATTTCGCCCTCGAGCACGGCGTCCGACTTCTCCGGATCGGCGGCCAGGGTGACCTTCCCCCGGGCGACCATCTCGTTGATCACGGCCCGCGTCAGCTTGATGTCCAGCTCGTAGCGGGTCGTCCGGTTCTGGAAGACCGGAATGCTCATGGTCTTGACGGACTCGGGCAGGAAGCTGCCCGTGCCGCGAAGATGGTAGCCGCAGCCGCCGGTCGCGGCCAGGAGGGCGGCCGCGAAAAGGGCTGCGGCCCGCGGCAATCTCATGTTTTGATTCATCAGCCCACGATATTGACCAGTTTGTCCTTGACGCAGATGACCTTCCGCGCCGGCCGTCCGCCGAGGGCGGCCTGGATTTTCGGCAGGGCCAGGGCCCTCGCCTGCAGTTCGGCTTCCGGGAGGCCGGGCTCGGCCTCGAACTTGTCGCGCAGTTTCCCGTTGACCTGGACGACGATGGCTACCGTTTCCTCGCGGGCCAGGTCGGCGTCGTAGGCGGGCCAGGCGGAGAGCATGAGGAGCCCCCGGTGCCCGGTCTTCTCCCAGAGCTCCTCGGCCATGTGGGGGGCGAACGGCGACAACATGGCGACGATGGCCTCGATGGCCCGGCGCAGGGCGTCGCGTCCGGCGGCCGTTTCCCTCAGCGCGTCCCGCTCCTTCTTGACCAGGTTCAGCAGCTCCATGATCGAGCTGACGGCCGTGTTCAGGTGGAAGCGGACCTCGATGTCCTCGCCGACTTTGCGGATCGTCTGGTGCGTTTTCTTGAGCACGAGGCCGGCCGGGCCCCCCGCGCCGGCGGCGACGGGCGCGCCCTCCCCCGCCCCGAACAGGTCGAGGTTCTCGTGGACGAGCGACCAGATCCGCATCAGGAACCGGTAACAGCCCTCGAGCCCTTCCTCGGCCCAGGCGAACTCCTTGTCCGGGGGCGAGGCAAAGATAATGAAGACCCTCAGGGCGTCGGCGCCGTACTTCTTCAGGATATCGTCGGGGTCGACGATATTGCCCTTGGACTTGGACATGGCCGAGCCGTCCTTGGTGACCATCCCCTGGGCCAGGTAATGGGGGAAGGGCTCGCCGATCGCCGTCAGGCCGAAATCGCGCAGGACCTTGGTGAAGAAGCGGGAATAGATGAGATGGAGGATGGCGTGCTCGACGCCGCCGATATAGAGGTCCACGGGCAGCCAGGCGTTCGCCGCCTCGCGCGTGAAGGGAAGCGTCTTTTCCTTGGGCGAGCAGTAGCGGAAGAAGTACCACGAGGAATCGACGAAGGTGTCCATCGTGTCCGTCTCGCGGAGCGCCGGCCCGCCGCACTTGGGGCAGGTCGTCTTGACGAAGCTCTCGAGCCGCTCGAGCGGCGAGCCCTCGGCCCCCGTGATGGCGACGGTGTACGGGATTTCGACCGGCAGGTCCTCGTACGGCACGCCGACCGTGCCGCACTTCTTGCAGTAGATGATCGGGATCGGGGTGCCCCAATAGCGCTGCCGCGATATGCCCCAGTCGCGCAGGCGGTAGATCGTGCTCAGGCGGCCGAAGCCTTTTTCCTCGGCGAAGGCGCCCATCTTTTCCATGGCCGGGCCGGACTCGAGGCCGGAAAAGCGGCCGGAGTTGACGAGGACGCCCTGGTCTTCGAAGACCTCGGAGGGCGGGTCGTCGAATTTCCCCCCGGCCTTTTCCGCCGGGGCGATGACCGTCCGGATGGGAATTCCGTAAGTCGTGGCGAATTCGAAATCGCGGTTGTCGTGGGCCGGAACGGCCATGATGGCCCCCGTGCCGTAATCCATGAGGACGTAGTTGGCCAGCCAGATCGGGATCTGCTCGCCGGTGAACGGGTTGACGGCCTTCTTGCCGGTGTCGACGCCGTCCTTCTCGGTCTCGCCGATCTCCCGCTTCAGACGCATCTGGACGACGGTTTTGGCGACCCAATCGCCGAGCTTTTTCTCCCCGGCGACGAGCTCGGGGACGATCGGATGCTCGGGCGAGAGGACCAGGAAGGTCGCGCCGAAGATCGTGTCCAGGCGGGTCGTGAAGACCTCGATCGCCTTCGAGGAGCCGGCGAGGGGGAATTGGACGTGGGCGCCCGTGCTCCGGCCGATCCAGTTCTTCTGCATCTGGAGGACGTGCTCGGGCCATTTTTTGAGGAACTCGTGCCCCGAGAGGAGCTCGTCGGCGTAATCGGTGATCTTCAGGAACCACTGCTCCATCTTCTTCTGGGTGACGGCGGTGTCGCAGCGCCAGCAGCCGCCGGCCACGACCTGCTCGTTGGCCAGGACGGTCCGGCACTGGGGGCACCAGTTGACCCAGCTCTCCTTGCGGAAAGCCAGGCCCTTCTCGAACATCTTGAGGAAGATCCACTGGTTCCACTTGTAGTAGTCGGGCTGGCAGGAGTTGACCTCGCGGTCCCAGTCGTAGCTGAAGCCCATCCGCTTGAGCTGGGCCCGCATGTGGTCGATGTTGCCGAGGGTCCAGTCGCGCGGATGGGTGCCGTGCTTGATGGCGGCGTTCTCGGCCGGCATGCCCAGGGCGTCCCAGCCGATGGGGTGGAGGACGTTGAGCCCCTTCATCCGCTTGGTCCGGGCGATGACGTCGCCGATCGAGTAGTTCCGGACGTGCCCCATGTGGATGCGGCCGGAGGGGTAGGGGTACATTTCCAGGCAGTAGAACTTGCCGCGCGACGGGTCCTCGATCGCGCGGAAGGCCTTTTCGGCCTCCCAGCGGCGCTGCCATTTCTCTTCGATCGACGGGAAGTCGTACGTCTCCTTCATGGCTCGAACCGTCCTCGGAAAATCGGGTTTTCGACCCTTGGACGGGCCGAAAAAGCAGAATTCATCTTAGGTTTATACCCCTGAAAAGTCAAGGAAAACGGGGATTAACGCGACCAGGCCTTCTTGAGGGCATTCAGCTTAAGCGCTAGGACGGCGATCAGGCTCTTCTCTTCATCAATATCTCTTTACCAGGCCTCCTGGCCATGAGCGGCCTTAGCCGAAGAACCTGCCTCACCCTCCATTAAGTCGGTACAGTCTCGCTCCATTATTTGGTTTTGTTCACAGATTCCCAGTCAGAGCAGAATGTTTCCAGCTGATCTTTTACCTCGTTTAAAATAAACGCCTCCATGCTATCCTTTCTAACTATATCTACCCAACGGGTCTCCCAGGTACGATAACCATGGGGATTTTTTAAATGCCGGTCTCTCTTTAATTCTGCTTCTTCGCTGAGGGCCGTGCTAACTTCGATTATTAAATAATCGGAGAAACCTTCATCTTTAGGTCGATATGAATCGACATCAATTGAAAGCACCGCATCCTGTTTTCCGCGAAGTGACAAACCCGCATCATGAAGCGTTTTATTTACAATTTCATCAATACGCTTCTCGATCCTATCCGGAATATCAAACGGACTTACATAGACTACCGGCGAAACAGATCTCAGGCCCTTAAGTTGTATGGGAAGTACAGATTTCTGACTCAAGTCTTGGCTTTTTTGCATGCCGAATGCCAGAACAGCCTGCGGAATCAACATAATAAGGAGGGCTATGGAATAAAAACTCTTTAGCCAGGTCCGCTCTTTCACCAGGAATTCAGAAAAGGACATTCCGCTCTCGATT
>Ga0315282_10005614_pt1 | contig 21298 bp, 25 predicted proteins | sample YL17G07_20_MG_FD_203693 | JGI IMG/M metagenome (GOLD analysis project Ga0315282, IMG submission 203693) | Sediment microbial communities from Yellowstone Lake, YNP, Wyoming, USA - YL17G07_20 | ecosystem: Environmental > Aquatic > Freshwater > Lake > Sediment | place: USA: Wyoming | collected... | reverse complement strand
CTAAGAAGATAGAGATCGATGCTCCGGGCGAAGTGTGGATACAGGTTGATGGAGAAATTATGGGCACCCTCCCTCAAACGTTCGAAGTTCATCCTCAGGCTATTCAGGTAATTTTGCCCGAGACAAAGAGAACTCTGAAAAAGTCCAAAATTCTGCGTTTTATATAGGGGCCCAATCTTCCCTCGGGGTCAGGGACGACCCCGAGTACCGGTATGGGAGTGTCCCGAGTTGTCGGTCTGTCACTACCTCTTCGGGTGGCCACGGCGGGCCACCCCTACATCCATTTCCGTAGGGGACGACCGCTGTGTCGTCCCGTAATTCTTGACGATGGAGTATAAGATTGAGATTCATTGAAACCTTAAAGGAAGGAGATTGGAAAGTAAAAATTCTTCTCCTTTCTGTCCCCGTAATTATGTTAGTCTATATCTATCATGGAATGGATGGGGCATTTGGACGATATTTTCCCCATATCTCTAATTATTACTATTTCGACATATATCGTTATGTCTACCAATTTTTGGCTACATTTGTTCTACTTTTTCTCTTACCTGTAATAATCGTGAAGTTGGTTTTCAAGGAGAAACTTAAGGATTACGGATTGACATTGGGGGATAAGAGATATGGATTACGATTTACTATTTTAACTATTTCTCTCATTGTAACTCCAATAATATTTCTGGGTTCACGTATGCCAGAGATTCGTGCAGTATACCCGCTATCAAAACTGGTCCAGGATAATGCTTCGGTTTTCTTATTGTATGAATTTTCTTACATTTTGTTGTATTATGTGGGTTACGAGTTCTTCTTTAGAGGATACATGCTATTTGGATTGAGAGAAAAATTTGGTGATACCTATGCAATTTTACTGCAAGTTATTCCTTCTGCTCTCTTGCATTTTAATAAGCCAGAGCCAGAATTCTTAGGGTCGATAGTTCTGGGAATAGTATTGGGCTACCTTGCTTTGCGAACCCGGTCTATATTGTATCCCTTTATAATCCATTCCTATATAGGAGTCTCCACAGACCTGTTCGTAACTATCCTATAGTCACAAAAACTATTAAAGGAGGAAAGGGGAAAAGTACCTGTCACCTTTTTACTATGAGAGTTTTTATTACTGGAATAAATGGTTTTATTGGAAGCAACTTGGCAGCTCGACTCATTGGAGAGGGTCAAGAAGTATCGGGTCTGGTGAGGAAGACTAGCGATCTCTCTTTCCTTGAAGGGTTAAAAGTAAAATTATTTTTGGGAGATTTGTCAGATAAAGCATTATTAGATAAAGCTACTCAGGGAATAGATGTAGTATACCAAGTGGCAGCACGAGCATCCGATTGGGGACCGATAGAACTATTTAGAAAAGTAAATGTAGAAGGCACCAAAAACCTTATGGAAAGCTCACTCAACTCTGGAGTCAAAAGATTCGTCTTTATCAGTTCTGCTGCAGTTCACGGATTTGCGGGCTTCCACAATGCTATAGAGGATTCCCCAAAGACAGCCACCATCTTTCCTTACTGTATAACCAAAAGGGAAGCAGAGGATTTGGTAAATAGATTCCACAGAGAAAGAGGTCTACCTACATTGATTATCAGACCGGGTAACGTTTTTGGACCAAAAGACCGAACGACGTTTGTAAAAATGGCAGAGCTTTTAGAGAAGAGGCAAATGGTTTATATTAGCAGAGGAAGACCATTAACCTGTCCAACGTATATTGAAAATCTCATAGATGCTATTCTACTTGCTGTAAACAGGAAGGATACAGTAGGAGAGACATTCATTATCACTGATGGGCTGAAAATCACCTGGAAGGAGTATTTTGACAAGATTGCCGAGAAACTCGGCGTAAGAAGACCTTTGTTCTCCATCCCTTACCCTATAGCCTATTCTGCCGCGGCTGTCTGTGAGGCAATCTTAAAATTGTTCAGGTCAAAGAAACCACCCATAATAACTCGCTACAGAATAGCCATTGTGGGTAAGGATTACCATTTCAATATAGAAAAAGCGAGGACTAAACTTGGCTACCAACCGAGAGTCTCTCTGGATGAAGCTATGGAGAGAACGGTAAAATGGTATAAGAGTAATTCAAAATATCATATAAAGTCTTCGAAATCTTAACGCTTTCAAATACTGGTCTGATATACCCTGTACTTCTTGTATACTTTACCACCCATCATTTCTGCTGCCCGTTGTGTTAAGATATTGTCTTCCAGCACCCATGAAGACTCACAGTATTTATAACCAACCCTCTGGGAACCTTTCAATCCTTCCAATATAAGGAGCGTCTCAATTCCTCTCTTCTGATACTCTTTTACCACCCCCATAATTGGTAAGCGCTGAGTAGTAATCTTCTTCCTGTACCATAGAAATTTCAGAAGAGTCCAGGGATTCAACTTCCCGTTCATCCTTTTAGTAACCTCATTATAGTTAGGAACCGTAATTAACATTCCTACTGCCTTACCATCTACTTCAGCAATGGGAATCGTCCCGGGCACCAGAAAAGGCTTTAGCTTCATAGCCTCAGTGTAGAATTCCTCCTTTGTCCAGGGAACGAATCCCCAGTTTTTTTCCCACGCATTATTATAGATTGTACGAACATTCTCTACCTCGTTTTTCCAGTTTTTTAGATTGCCTTGTCGAATTTTAACATCTGGATTTTTCTCTTTTATTTTCTTAGCCACTTTTTCTAATCTTTCTAAGGGAGCCTTATCTACCTCTATCAAATAGGCGAAGAAATCCATCCCTTTAACTAAGCCATATCTTTCCATAAAATATATATAGTATTTTGGGTTGTAGGTCATCATAATGAAAGGGCTTGAGTTAAATCCTTCTATAAGAAGACCGACTTCGTCGTTGGTAGAAGGGTTCATCGGACCGGCCATCTTTTCTATGCCTTTCCCTTTTAGCCATTCCCTTGCCCTGTTAAACAAATTTTCGGCAATTGTGTAGTCTTCGAAGGACTCAAAGAATCCAAAAAACCCCATCTTCTCCTTGTGAAAATTTATATAGTTATGGTCAATTATAGCGGAAATCCTTCCCACCGGTTTGCCGTCTCTTCTGGCGATGAAAAGCTCCTTTTCGGCATGTTGCCAGAAAGGATTCTTTTCGCTTAAAATAAGTTTTACATCCCTGATTAATGGTGGCACCCAGTAAGGGTCATTTTGATAAACCTTCCAAGGAAATTTTATAAAATCCATCAACTCCTTCTTAGTTCTTACTTCTTTAACTTCAATTTTTCCTGCCATACTCACCTCCCTATGCAAATCTAGTACTGCCCTGCAAGTTTCAAAAAATAGTTTGTGAAAAACTTTTGGAATTTCAGCCAAAAAACGAGTACGGCACACACTTACCCCCCACCTTATTTCCTCCCCCTCCAATGCCCCCCTCCTTTTATCCTCCCCCTCAAGGGGGGAGGAATATAGGTGGGGGTATTCGGGGGAGGAGGAGAGGAGGAGGTATCCCCCCTAATGCGAGGGGATTTGGTGGAGCGAGCATTAGAATTTTTAGCCGAAAATCGAAGATTAGAGTTTAGTCCCGCGAAGACGGGAGAAACTCCTGAGATTTTTGGCGGTGCTCAAAGAGCAAAAAATTGTCAGCGAACGAACCAAATCCCGAGCAATCTTCCTAAGTGATGAACAAACTATTTTTAAACTCTCTCGCCCTTTGCATGATGGTTCCTTATCTAAGTTTGTTCGATCGCCTCAACTATCTTTACTGCCCTCTTAGTCTCCCTAACGTCATGAACTCTCAGAATACTTGCTCCCTTAATCATACACCAGATGGCCGAAGCAAGAGAACCCTCCAGTCTCTCCTCGGGCTCTAACTGGAGCACTTTCCCTATAAAGGATTTTCTGGAAACCCCAACCATAATGGGTCTACCGAGCGATTTGAATTGGTTCAGATTCTTTAAAATTTCCAGATTATGCAGGACCGTCTTACCAAATCCGATTCCTGGGTCCACAATAGTCTTTTCAATGTCAATGCCTGCCTGTTCACAAAAATCTATCCTTTCCTTGAGAAAAGCGAATATCTCGCTTACCACATCCCTGTATCTAGGATTCTTCTGCATGTTCCGCGGAGTACCCTGCATATGCATCAGGCAAACAGGAACTCCAATACTACGCACTATGTTAGCCATCTTTTCGTCCATACGTAACGCGGAAATATCATTAACCATACTTGCTCCTGCATCAATAGCCTTCTTTGCCACCCCTGCTTTGTAAGTGTCAATGGAAATGGGTACCTTAATTCTGGATGCGAGCTTCTTTATTACCGGAATCACCCTCTCCAACTCTTCCTTTTCTTCTACTGAATTTGCCCCGGGACGGCTCGATTGTCCACCAATATCGATAATGTCCGCACCCTCTTCTGCCATCTGGAGAGCGCGTTCCACTGCTTGCTTGGCGTTATTGTATCTTCCACCATCATAAAAAGAGTCGGGGGTTACATTTAGAATTCCCATAATTAACGTCCTCTTGCCTAATTGAAGGGTGTGTCCCTTAAAATTTAATTTAAAATCTCTCTTCTGATAATTTGAGAGGGCCTTCTTAATCTCTTGACTGAGAAGTGAAAGACCAAAAGGTTGTCGGCCGAGCTTGAGTATTAACTCCTCGAACTGCCTCTCGGTACCTAAAAGTAAAACATCCGACCTTTTTCTGGAGAAACTTATCACATCCCAGGAAACCGCTGCCTCCCCTCCCAACGCCAGCATTTCCTGTTTAATAATATTAGCAGCTTGACTTTTGACATTTTCCAGCTTAATTGAGTAGAAAATTGCCTTTTTCTCCATTAGCCTGATACCTGTTTCATGCACGCCAATCTTTCCCATTTCTGAGCGAGCGGAAAGAGAATCATCTATACTAACAATTCTCACTTGAGTTCCAGCCATTTTATGAACTCACTTCTACCTGTACCGGTACAAATTATTAAATTGCCTTCGTTATCTTTTCTATTTAATAGTGTCCTGTAATGGAAGGGGAGAACTACTCGGGGAATTCAATCTCTATCAATTTGGAGTCCTTCCGAAAGGAAGGTCTGGGCGACCATAAAGGTCGCCACTACGCAGATTCACGAGAAATTCACAATATTATTTGCCAATTAAGGCCATTGCTTCACTACGGGTACGCACATCTTTCAGAAATATACCTCGCATTGCTGAGGTGATCACCCTCGAACCCGGCTTCTTTATCCCACGCATGGTCATACAAAAATGTTCAGCTTCAATCACCACTAACACTCCCTGCGGGGACAAGGCCTCCATTATAGTATCAGCAATCTGCTTGGTTAGCCTTTCCTGCACTTGAAGCCTTCGAGCAAGAGCTTCTACCACTCGAACAATTTTGCTAAGCCCCGCAACTCTATCTTTATGGGGCATATAAGCCACGTGGGCTCTGCCAAAAAAAGGCAATATATGGTGCTCACACATCGAATAAAGCGGAATGTCGCGCACTAGAACTATCTCTTCATAATTCTCTTTTTCGTACCGTATTTTGAGTTCCTCAGTTGCTTTCTTGGAATAACCAGCCAGGATTTCTTCATACATTTCGGCAACGCGTTGAGGAGTCCTCTTAAGTCCTTCTCTGGAGGGGTCCTCTCCTATTGCCTCTAAGATCATTGTTACAGCTCTCTCAATTTTCTTCTTGTCCATCACTCTCCACTCTTTGTAGTTCTATCTTGAGTTTTACTCTTCTTTTCGTTATCGGAAACTTCTTTAGCATGTTTCAATATTTCTTCGACTTCTTCTCCCACAAGGATTTCCTTTTCCATTAGTGCTTTAGCCAATCTATCCAGTTTAACCATGTTCTTTCTCAAAAGCTCCTTAGCCCGGTCTCTACAATCTTCCACAATCTTCTTTACCTCTTGATCTATCGTTTCTGCCGTTTTTTCACTATAGGCTTTCTCTTTAACGAAATCTCGGCCCAAAAATATCTCACTCTCTTTTTTCCTGAGAGTCAACGGACCAACTTTATCGCTCATTCCATATTCGCAGACCATCTTATGGGCAATCTCAGTCGCTTGCTGGAGGTCATTTTCAGCGCCAGTAGTTAATTCATTAAAAGTCAACTCTTCAGCAGCCCTACCTCCCAGGAAAACAGTCAACTTATCTGTAATTTCAGTTTTAGTAGACAAGTACTTATCTTCCAGAGGAAGTTGAAGGGTGTATCCCAAAGCAGGTCCCCGAGGAATAATTGAGACCTTATGAATGGGATCTGTGCCGGGAATCAGCTTTGCCACCAGAGTGTGTCCAGCTTCATGATAGGCAATGATCTTCTTCTCTCTTTCAGAAATCATCCTGCTCTTCCTCTGCGGACCAGCAATAACCCTATCGATGGCTTCCTCGAGCTCTCTCATTCCTACTGCCTTCTTATCTTCACGAGCTGCCAGAAGCGCAGCTTCGTTAACCAGATTGGCTATATCGCTACCAACAAACCCTGGAGTCCTTCTGGCGATAACCTTTAAGTCCACCTCGGGAGCCAATTTTATGTGGCGGGCATGCACCTGCAGTATCTCCTCGCGGCCTTTCAAATCGGGATTGGGCACCATTATATGCCGGTCGAACCTTCCCGGTCGTAGAAGTGCTGGGTCGAGGACATCTGGCCTATTAGTCGCTGCAATAAGGATGACTCCCTCCTTGGTATCGAATCCATCCATCTCCACCAACAACTGATTGAGGGTCTGCTCCCGCTCATCGTGGCCGCCTCCAATGCCTGCAAACCTATGCCTTCCAACAGCGTCGAGCTCATCAACAAACAAAAGGCAAGGTGCATTTTTTCTTCCCTGAGCGAACAGGTCACGCACCCTCGAAGCTCCCACTCCCACAAACATCTCTACAAACTCAGAGCCACTGGCGCTGAAGAAAGGCACCCCTGCTTGCCCTGCGACTGCCTTTGCTAAAAGTGTCTTGCCTGTGCCCGGGGCTCCATAAAGCAGGACTCCTTTAGGAATTTTTCCACCGAGCTTCTGAAACTTTTTGGGGTCCTTCAGGAATCCAATTATTTCTTGAAGCTCTTCTTTAGCCTCATCTACTCCTGCCACGTCATTAAAAGTTACCCTCTGTTTACTCTGGTCAAAAAGTTTTGCCCGGGTTCTGCCAAAAGACATAGCCTGCTTGCCACCAGCCTGCATCGAACGAATCAACATCCACCAGATAAAAATAAATAGGAGAATTGGCCCAAAATTGAAAAGCACAACAGAGAGCCAGTTTCTCTTAACCTCACCTTTGTATTTGACTCCATAGGCCTCCAGTTCCTCCACAAGCTTAGGGTCATCCACAGGCACAGTCTTAAATTTAACCAGCTCTCCCTTTTCATTCCTAAAAATCCCTTTAATTACAGCCTCGCTAATTAAACATTCCACCACCTGACCTGATTTCAAATAGCTCTTGAATTCACTGTAATCTATTTCCTTATATTCCTGGGGTTTCATCAATCGGGCAAAAAGCATAGCAACCAGAATGATAATTAGCCAGAGAGATAAGCCCTTCAAAAATTTATTCATATTTAAACCACCCCTTCAATCACTTAAGACTCTTCCTCAAGGAGACCAATATAAGACTTCTTCTTACCTGGGAGAACTTGAACTTCCAAAATCTTTCTGGTATCTTCGGTAATTCTTGCCTTATCGGCTCGGCGAAACCCAACGACCCAGAGAATATCATCTCCCTCTACCAGAAGGGGAACCTGGTCCCGCAAATGTCTCGCTATCTTTCTATCGATAAAGAAGTCACTAAGCTTCTTCGTACCCCTCAACCCAAAAGGTCTGAAACGGTCCCCCTCCCGTCTATTCCTCAAGATTAAGTCCTTAAGGTTTATCTTATCTACATCGAAATACGCAGTATTGACTTCCCTATCTGAAATAGTATGAAAATCTACTATCCGGGTGTTGACCGTTAAGTTCAGCCCCTCAATCTCGTTTTTGCCAGGAACTCTGATTGGAAAATTAAATTTCTTAAATCTTCGCTCAGGAAACGTTGAAAATATCAGGAAATTGCCCTCTTTTCTAACACTGAACCTCTTACCCAGATTAATCGTTTTCCCCTGAGGGCTCTTGTGGGCTAATGTTCTTATCGCCTCTATCTGGCGTAGACTTACAATCCCCCCAAAAAGCCTGTACAGAATTCTTCTCTGAACAACTACATTATATCTTAAAAACTTCCTGAAATCAACCAAAATTTTCCCTGACTCTAATGAGACTACCTTGCCAAGAACTCTCTCAACCACTTTGTCCCAATAAGTATTCTCTTCTTTCAAAATTTCTGACAAACGGAGAAGCGCACCCTCAATGTTCTTGTTATAGTTCTTTCGCAAAAGAGGCAGAAGCTTTAACCTTATCTTGTTACGAAAATATTCTGTTTTTCTGTTTGACGAATCTAAACAGAATGTCAGATTATTTTCTTTTAAATAATTCAAAATTTCTTCTCTACTTATCTCTATTAAAGGACGGATGATTGAAGTGGTACCGGACTTTCTCACCGGGGAAATTCCAGACAATCCCTGAGGGCCACTACCGCGCAAAAGGTGCATCAGTACCGTCTCTACCTGGTCGGAAGAAGTATGTCCCAGAGCAATCTTTTTTGCATTCAGTTCCCTAGCCAAGCTCTCAAAGACTCTGTAACGCATATCCCTCGCCGCTTCTTCAAGGGTCAACTTCTTCCTTTTAGCATACGAGGGAACATCCAAGGATTTAACGCTAATCGGTATACCCATCCTGCGAGCCAAACCACTTACAAACTTTTCTTCTCTCTTTGATTCTCTCTTTCTTATTCCATGGTTAATGTGTACAATGTGCAACGATAAACCCATCTCTTTTCGACATCTATCCAGAATATGCAAAAGGCAAACCGAATCCGGCCCTCCAGAGACTGCCACCAAGATTTTATCTCCTGGAGAAATCATACCATATTTTTCGATTATCTTTTTAACCTTCGGAAAGACCATTTTTCGATAAAAATAGCCCGCCAATAGCGGACCTATTAATAACTCCTCACGCCCACCACATGGGACGGTGTTTTGTTCTCCTCTCCCTTGATGGGAGAGGATGAAGGTGAGGGTGAAATCAAATCTGGTAGCGGCGGTAGGATTCGAACCTACGACAAAGGGATTATGATTCCCCTGCTCTGACCAACTGAGCTACGCCGCCGCCAAGAGCCATGCGCCCCCTATATGAATCATGGGAATGTTAAATTATTATATCTAAACTTATTGCAAAAATCAAGCAAAATAGAAATGCGCTAGCCCTTTTAACATTTAAATAACCAAAAACAGGCAGCGCATTCTCGGCAGGTAGAAAATTCCATAAAAATTACTCAATAGCTTGCTGTTCATTAAGTCAAAATCGTACAATATCCTTGTTGACCTATTTCGTAGAAAAAGATATAATATTTTCAAAATATTGTGAGCTTGAAATTTCGAATTTGACCCTCTTACGCCAGGAGAAATGCCATTGAGTCAACTAATTGCTAAAGATGAAGAATGCAATGTTAGATGTTCTTGATTCAATGACTTTACAAGAAATGGTAGAGATGCACAAAAAAGGTAGCAAAACCAACTACAGTTATCTACAATATTTGAGGGGGATAAGAAAATGGACAGGAACCAATTTATTGGATCAAAAGTATGAAGAAATAAAAGGTGTTCCTCAACCGGGCAGATGACTTGGAGTAGAAATTAATTTGAAACTATAACCCTACATAACGATCCCAAAAATACCAATTTAGCGGGAAGGAGGTTCTTAACAATGTTAAAGGCAAAGGATGTGATGACAAAAGATGTAATTACTATCAGCCCAGACGCTACGCTGGCAGATGCGATAGAACTTTTGATAGCAAAGGAAATTAGCGGAATGCCAGTCATAAACTCTAAAGGGAACATGATTGGGATAATCTCAGAAAAAGATATTCTTAATTTTGCTTTTAGTGGGAACTTACACAATACCAAAGTTGCAGAAGTTATGACAAAAGATGTAGTGAGCTTTGCATCGGACACTGATGTAGATACAATTGCTTTGGCTATAGGGCATAACAAATTCAGAAGAGTCCCGATCGTTGACGGTGACAAATTAGTTGGCATTGTCTCAAGACGTGATATAATACGTGTCGCACTTCACATCGGTGAGATTCGTAAGAAGTGAACCAAGAACGAAAATGTCTTTCTACAACAAGGGAGCATTGGAGGATGATGATATAAAATTGATGTTTGCCTTTCAAAAAGGCAATAAAAAACCGCCCCACTTGGTAAGGCGGCTTCAAAAACCATGCTATTGCCCTTAACCTAACGTTCGGTCATGTTGTTTGGCTTACGCTTATCGTTTCCAAGGTTACGCCGGTTGGGTAGCTAAATCTTTTCAGTGTCCTTGCTCCAGAGAAAACATCCGCAAAGGTGCAAGCCGCTCCAACCACCAATCTAGGGCCCCCACCTATCTCTTCTGCTAATTCTTTGCCTGCCATTAAACCCGCAGGTCCTGCGCCTATGTTCGAGCAGCCACTTTCCCCATACGTCCCCTGCCTCATAGAATTATTCCGATTAATTCTTTCTTAGAACCTCATTCATACTCCCCGGTCTATAACCTTGGATATCTAAAGTCACATAATGATAACCAATTTCTTTAAGTTTTCTTACTACCTTATTCCGTATATTCGGAGAAACAAGGCTTGCTATATCTTCGGGAGGAATTTCTATTCGGGCGAGACTCCCATAATGTCTTAAGCGAATTTGTTCGAATCCCAACTTATATAGATAATCCTCAGCCTCCGATACCATTCTAAGTCTATCTTCATCAATTGAAGTATTGTAAGGAAATCGAGAAGCAAGACAAGCAAAAGCTGGTTTATTCCAGGTGGGTAAGTTCATTTTATGAGAAAGCAAACGAATCTCTCTCTTAGTTAAGCCAGCCTCTTTTAACGGGCTCCTTACGCCCAATTCTTTAACTGCTCTCATCCCGGGGCGAAAATCGGTAATATCGTCATAATTCGTCCCGTCGGCAATATGATCTATACCTTTCTCCAGGGCTATTTGTTTGAGTTTAGTGAATAGTTCCTTTTTACAGTAATAACACCTGTCTGTTGGATTGGCCGAAAACTGGGGATTCAACAACTCTTCAGTTGTTATCGTCAGGTGCTTGACTTTTAATCTCCGGGCTATTTTCTCTGCCTCTTGATATTCTCTTCTTGGATAAGTTTCAGATTTAGCGGTTACTGCGAGAACATTATTCCCAATGGTTTCTCTCGCTACTTTAAGCAAAAAGGTCGAATCCACTCCACCTGAATAAGCAACTAAAATACTGCCCATATTTTTGAGAATTTGTTTTAATTTTTCAAATTTTTTCTTTAAGGATTGGCTATTCTCAATGAATTTGTGTGCTGTTTCCATTTTCTTTCCCTTCCTAAAATTAGCCTTAAAACAAGATTGGCTTGATGATGTGCCGCAATTCCTACTCGGGGAGCCATCAGTCCCTGACCAACACCAGCCTCTGTCTTCATATCACCAACGACATAAAGAAAATTACCTATTTTCCGAGTCTTTATCCAATTCGATGGAGCGTATCCTGCTAATCCTGAGGCCGCCACCACTGGTCTTTTGGGATATCTTCTGGTGAAACTATTAACCAACATAGTCTTCTCTTTCGGGTCATCAAATGCTTCAACCAGGATATCCACTGTCTTAAATGTCGTAGGAACATTCTCTTCAGTTAATTTTACACGATGACTCTCTACCCTTACATAAGGATTGATTTTTCTAATGTTTCTTTTCAATGCAGTAACTTTCACTTCACCTATCTGGTCAATATTAAAAACCTGACGGTTCAAGTTTGAAGGTTCTACTATATCAAAATCAGCGATTACTAACTTCCCAATCCCGATTCTGGCCAGGGCTAATGCTACATGTGAACCTAATCCACCAACTCCAGCAATACCAACAGTTGCTTTCTTAACCTTCTCATGGACACCCGGTGTATGACGTGCAACCATAAGAGATTCAAGTTCTTTTCTTTTAGGAATCTCGCCTCTTTTAATCAAAACTACAATATCCCCTGGAGACAATTTTATCCGACACATTTTCAAGTTATGCATCCTCCACCGATAACATTATCACCGTCATAAAAAACAGCTGCTTAACCAGGAGTAATTGCTCTTTGAGACTGGCAGAACATTGATGTTTCCTGCAACCAATGTATCCCGATAAAAAAGTCTTAGATTTCGCGCCTACCTATAGATAACATTCTATTTACCGCTCGCATTGCTTTGACCCGAATTCTATCTGGGACTTTCACTTCGCTCTTCATATCCTCAAGTACCCATAATACTTTTTCTAAATTGGTCAGTTTCATGTTCGGGCATATCGCCAATTCCGAAGCAGGATAGAATTTCTTATCCGGGTTTTCTTTTTGTAAACGCCAAATTAAGCCCGTCTCCGTACCGACAATTATTTCCTTAGCTCTTGATTCTCTTGCGTATTGGCACATACCACTTGTTGAGAGAACTCTGTTAGCCAATTTAATTACCTCTGGAGTGCATTCTGGATGAACTATCACCTCCGCTTCTGGATGTTTCTTCTTTTTTCTAAGAATATCTTCAGCCAAAATTTTTACATGCACAGGGCAATATCCGTCCCAGAGAACCATTTTTCTACCGGTCTGACCCTCTACATATTGACCAAGATATTTATCAGGGACGAAAATAATCTCTCCCTCACTATTCAAAGATTGAACTACTTTTACCGCATTGGCAGAAGTGCAACATATATCACTCTCTGCTTTGACTTCAGCGCTGGTGTTAACATAACAAACTACCATAGATTGAGGATACTCTTTCCTTGTAGATTTCAATTCTGCTAAATCAACCATACCAACCATTGGACATCCAGCATTTATGTCAGGCATTAATACTGTCTTGTGCGGACAAAGAATTGAAGCAGTCTCAGCCATAAAATGGACTCCACAAAAAACAATCACCTCAGCATCAGCTTGTGCTGCTTTCTGACTCAAACCTAAAGAATCACCAATATAATCGGCAATATCTTGTATTTCAGGAAGTTGATAGTTATGTGCCAAAATAATCGCTTTCCTTTTTCTTTTCAGTTCTTGGATTTTCTTCACCAATAATTCAGACATCTTTTTCCTTATACAGAGGCGACATTGCCCGCAACCTGGTAACAATTTCTGGTAAAACTTCCGGTTTAGCACCAATGAATTCAGCTACTTTTTCTCCTGCTTCATCAATTGCATTTCTTGCTTGCTGGCCGAACTGGTGAATACTTGAAGGATTACCAAAAATTTCTTCATAATAAGGTAACATCGCTTTAGACACTTCCGGATGTATCGGTGTAGTAGCATTATGGTCGAGATATACCCTTTTCATTAAATTCCTCCACCTTCACCAAATTCCTGTTTACCTCTTTTCCTCTTTACCTCTTTTCCTTTTTTCTATTCCTTCTCTGAAGAAATTCTTACATTTCCCCAGATACCAATTTTCGCATTCTTAATTATAAGGACACCTCTTATTCCTCTTATTTTCCTCGCAAACTCTATCCCTCGGGGGATATCTGATTCGTCTTTTATGAGATTGCCAATTGATGTAGCCGCTGCATCAGCAAGAGTAGCGGAAGGGGAAATTGCTACGGTGGCATCAGATTTTCCGAAACTCAGGGAGTGTCCTACAGTCCCTGAAGAAGTACAAACTCCTAAAGGAGTTTCCTCAGGTAGAATCTTTATAGCTAGTTTTTTCGTGAAAGGTGAATTACCAGCATAGATACCAATATTCCTAACTTTTAAACTCTTTACAAATATATCACCACCATTTTCTATAATAATCTCTGGAGAATAATCCAGCAAATCCTTCCCGACGAATTCAGCAATCGCTCCAGCTACTCCAGCCATTGGGCCAACATTAGTTCTTTTAGCAGATTCTACCATTTCCTTGACAATTAAAGGGGCGTCTTCTTCAGCAGAAATTGGCTCAAGTGCGTTCAAGAATTCGGGGTGGCGAGCAATATACCTCTCTAAAGAATCCCGATATTTAACTACTGCCTTTTGCGCCTTTCTCTTCAGATTTTTTCTTGCCTGGATATGAAGGTCTGTCTCACCTACCATCACGTTAAACGAAACCAAGTCTCTATTTTCAACCCAGTAGCGATAAAATCTTGGCTGGTACATTAAAAATAAACCTCCATCGCTCTTGGCGGACAAGCCGGGACACATAACTCGCAAGCAATGCATTTATTGTCATAGAAATGGACTTTTCGGGTAATAGGGTCGAGCACCAATGCGCCAGTTGGACATATCACCACACAAGCGCCGCAATGGGTACACTTGGCATTATTGCGAATTATATCCTGACTGAGCGGCTGAATCCTTACTCCTACACCGCTCAAATAAGCTATCCCTTTATTGTAGTCATCGTCCTCTCCTTTAAGTTCTAACACTAACAGCCCTTCTTCTCGGGGGGTCACATAGGCTTTCAGAATATTGAATTCCAGATTATAGTCTTTAGCCAGTTTACAAACAACTGGTTGATCAACCAGACGAGTAGGAAATCTTAAGACAATTCGTTTAGAAATCATTGATATCTCCTTTCAGGAATTAATCCTGCATTCCTCCTACTCTTCAGTCTATTGCTCTCTCTTTCAGGAATTTGAAACTTAAACCTGACTCGGGTCCGGGGAGAGAGGCTACTGGCTCGGTCAAAAGAAATTGACCAGTCTTAATCCAATCTCTTAGCGTCTCGGCGATTTCTATTGCCTTTGGATAACTGGAAAGCGGAGCAGTGGGAATCTCTTTGCCCTGTACTTTAATCTTGCCACTCTTAAGTTGAGCATAAGAGACTTCACCTAATTCTACCTGTGGGTTTTCGCCGTAGGGATATTGCTTACTGTAATCAACGATAGGAGCGAATATTTCTTCATCTCTTACCCCAGTATACCTCGCAATCTCTTCATCTAAAATAGGGATAGGGATACCTATCCCTACAGTTAGTGTCGCTCCGTAACCCTGGAAACTCGTTCCCACTAACCACTCAGACTTCATCTGCTTTAAATCACCAATCACTGCCAGTGTACCTGCTGGAACGCAAGGAACACCATTATCTTTTCTCTTAGCTGTTGGATTATGCTGTGTCCCTTGCCAAGCTACGTAGCCAACTCCACCACCAAGAAATATCTTCGTGCCAATACCGATAGTTTTGTATAACGGGTCGTTCAGAAGTGGAGAGAGCTGACCAGCGCTACAATAGTTAGCATTACCTAAGTTAGGCTTTAATACTCCCATATAGGTATAGATGAGTTTGTCTGAGAGGTTAACTGCCACATTATAGTTCTGGTAGACATTTCTCGGATTAAAGAGCACTGCTTCATTAACATCCTTAATATTTATCCAGGTTTCCAACTTTCTCCTCGGATAACAATCTGTACCATAAGCAGTTGCAGTTAGTCTAATGTCCTTACCGGCAACGAACTCTTCAATCACATGGCCGCCTCCGTACTCGAACTCACCGGGATGGACTCTATTCCGGGGGTCACCTTCAGGCAGGTGAGTGCATCCCAGATAGATATCTACAGCCGCAAAACCGCAGTATGCTGGTACTTCGTTCAAGTAACAAGTCCCACCACCCAATTTTATCCTTGGCTTCGCATGACCAATGTTAATATATATCCCACTTGAGCACATCGGTCCAAAAGTTCCGGTAGTTACTACGTCCACCTCTTGAGCAGCTTTTTTTGCTCCTTTCTCCTCTACAATATCAATTATCTCTTCAGCAGTTACCACAACCGCTTGACCTTTCCTAATCTTCTCGTTAATTTCAGCAATTGTTTTAGCCATCGCATATTCTCCTTTTCGGTCTCCTTTTTAATATCTTCATCCCATGATTAAATACCTTCCTTGAGAAATTCTTTTGCCACATTAACTCTGCCCCGAGTGGGCATATCCATAATCCATAACATTATCCACCACCTCCCGAGGTATGAGGTTATAAATTCTAACCGATCTATCCCTGAATATTTGCAATCCATATCTATTAATGTGTTTGAAAAAGTTCGGTTGAAAGGTAACGATCACCTAAATCGGGAAGAATAACAACAATAAGTTTGCCTCTATTTTCCTCGCGTTTAGCCACCTGGATTCCTGCGTGTACTGCGGCTCCAGAAGAAATTCCTGCGAATATCCCTTCTTCTTTAGCAAGTCGTCTAGCACAGTTCATAGCATCTTCATTACTTACCTGGATTACTTCATCAATAATATCCCTGTTTAATATATCTGGCACGAAACCAGCACCAATTCCTTGAATCTTATGTGAACCCGGTTTTCCGCCGGAAAGAACCGGAGAATCTGCTGGTTCAACGGCAATAGCTTTAAACGATGGCTTTTCCTTCTTTATCACTTCAGCAACCCCGGTAATTGTCCCCCCGGTACCTACTCCCGAAATAAGAATATCTACTTTACCATCTGTATCTCTCCAGATTTCCAGTGCTGTAGTCTTTCGATGAATTTCAGTATTAGCAGGATTCTTAAACTGTTGCGGAATAAATGCCTTGCGATTTTTTTTCAGAATTTCCTCTGCCTCCTTAACTGCTCCTCTCATACCTTCACTACCCGGGGTTAACACTACTTCCGCACCGAATGCTTTAAGCATAGACCTTCTCTCCATACTCATCGTATCAGGCATTGTGAGAACTAATCTATATCCTTTAACCGCGCAGACAAAAGCCAAGGCAATCCCGGTATTTCCACTCGTTGGCTCAACAACAATAGAATCTTTTTTGAGTAATCCTTCCTTTTCTGCTGCTTCAATCATACTTACTCCAATCCTATCTTTTACACTTCCACAGGGATTAAAGAATTCAAGTTTTCCAACAATTTCTGCCTTTGCATCTCTGGCTATCCTGTTCAATCTTACTAAAGGTGTATTTCCGACTAACTCAGTTATATCTTTAGCAATTTTAGCCATCTTGTTTCCTCCTTTCAGTATTTACTTTCAATTTAAATGTAATACATCTGAGTCTTTAATTTCGTCAACTTCTCCTTCTGCATTTCAACCATATCCTGTAAAGTAATTGAATCGAGAATTCCCGACATAGCATTCTTTAATCTTTCCCAGATATCACGGGTAACACAAATATCAACACGATTGCATAGCTTTGGGTCATCAACACATGAGACTGGAGCAATCGATCCTTCCACAACTTGAATTATTTGACTCAACCGAATCTCTTCCGGTGGTTTCGCTAAACAGAATCCTCCATGTTTACCTCGTGAGCTTATAACCAAACCCATAGATACTAAGGCAGTCATCATCCGTTCGAGATACCTTCCCGAGATTTCCTGCCGTTGCGCAATCTCCCGAAGTTGTATTGGTTCTTTCCCATAGTTGATTGCCAATTCTAACATTGCCCTCGCACCATAACGACCCCTTGTAGATAATTTCATAGCCTGCCTCCTAATTAATCACTATCTTTACCGTTTTAGTAATATTATAATAAAAATAGAATTTTGTCAAGAGAAATTTTAAGGTCTTTCCCGAATCAATGGCAAACTAAAGTAAATATGTGGACTAGATTTTGTAGAAATACCGAATGGAGAAAAAAACTCCCTCTCCCCTCCGGGAGAGAGTCAGGGTGAGGGGCCATTTTTCTTGCAGTAGAGACTACCATTGATACTGTATCCCGAGTTCATACCGCCGGACCGATAGAGCTGTTGACCTGCCTTCGTATTCCCAGGCAAGTCGAATTGAAAAGGCACTTTCTAAAAGCATGTGCTGAGACGGTAAGGAAGATACTAAAGAAAGAGCCGCAACCTCTGCAGAAAAGAAAGCCAAAGGCAAAAAAGAAGCCACAGAGAAGATTTGTCAGTTCAACCCCTAATCAGCTGTGGCAGATGGACATAATGACCTGGATGTTGAGAGGGGTTCACAGAGTTTATCTAATCTGTTGTCTGGATGATTGCTCGCGCTTTATTACAGGCTGGGGTCTTTTCATGAGCCAGACAGGAGGCAATGTTTTGGAGGTATTGAGGAGTGCGATTGAGAAACACGGCTGTCCGGAGGAGATACTGACAGACAATGGCAGGCAGTTCTATTCGTGGAGGGGTAAAGCAAGGTTCCAGAAGACAGTAACTAAGATGGGCATCCATTACATAAGGTCAAGTTCTCATCATCCCTAGACACTTGGTAAGATCGCGGCCTTCTGGAAGAACATATGGAGAGGACTATTGAGCGAGATTCCCATATCCCCATTTGAACATGCGAAGAGACATATATCAGGATACATCAACAAATACAACTACCAGAGGCCTCATGGGAGTCTGTCAGAAAACGGGAGAAAATTCACACCTGCTGACAAATACTTTGGCTGTGAGAAGATGGTATCAAAGGCTGTAAGCGAAGGGATAAAGGAGACCGAGGAATTCCTTAAAGAGAATCCACTTAGTATGCCAGCGCCGGTATATCTTGTGGGAAAGATAGGACGGAAGGATATTTTAATTCGGGGTAGGGAAGGGGATATCACGATATGTAGCATTGGACGATGATGATATAAAATTGATGTTTGTCTTTCAAAAAGGCGATAAAAAACTGCCTCACTTAGTAAGGCGGTTTCAAAAACTGTATTATTGGCGTTCAATCTTGTATTATCCCTTTACCCACTCCTTAGTCTTTGGATCGAATCTGTAGCCTTTCTTAATAAGCTGCCTTCTTCTTTTGACCATCCGATAAGCATAGCCCGGCTGTTTTGAGCGGCCTGAATAGGCATTTGGATTCTTGTTGAGCCTTGGAATTGTGCCCTGAACTACGAAAATCATAGATACTCTGTATGTTGTATTGTCGTACGCCGCCTTCAAGAGCCATGCGTAACCTTCTGAATCATGGTAAATTCCCAATATGTTATGTTTAAACCTTTTACAAAAATCAAGCAAAACAAGAATTCACCAACCGAAAAAAAGCCCTTGTACTCGAATACAAGGGCCTTTCCAATTTACCCCGTGGGAAAATACCAAGGCAAACTTAGTCTTACTTAATTACCCCCATAGGTTCACCACAATGTTTGGGCAACTCTTTTGTCACACCACAAGCCCCACCCATGCGACAAGCCAGCATTGTTCTCTCGTTGATTTCTGTAACTATCATTGGTTGTCCGCAATGGATAGGTATTTCTTGTACTGCACCGCATTTTTTGCATTTTAGTTTTGCCATCTTTCCCTCCTTATTAAGTCTTTCCTTACTCTCCCACAGGGATAGGAAAAATCTCGATCATCCGCTTTTTCGCCTTTCTTCGGGTCAATTTTCTAGGTCTCATTGCTTAAGTGGAACTTTTACCTTTATCTTAGTCCCTTGCCCCTTTGCACTTTGGATAGTGAAAGTTCCTCCCAAAAGTTTCGCTTGCTCCTCCATCCCCCTCAGTCCAAAATGCCTGGCACATTCGCTTGGAGTTAAAACTTTCTTTAAATCGAATCCTTTCCCATCATCTTCTATAGCAAGATAGAGATATCCATTCTTATCGGTTGTTAATCTCAAATATACATGCTTTGCCATAGCGTGTTTCCTTACATTGTTCATTGCCTCTCGAATAATTCGATAGATACCCAGCTGCGTGCTTACGGGTAGACTCTTTTCCAGTTTAATATTTAACTTAGATATAATCCCTGTCTTTTTGCAAAACTCTTCAAAATACTGTTTCAGGACAGTAGTAAAGCCCATTCTATGAAGGTTAGGAAGCCGCAACCCAAATATCACTTGTCGGGTCAACTTAATACTTTTTGCCAGCATCTTTTTCAATTCCAATAGTTCTCTCTTTGCCTTTTCTGGATTATCATCGAGAAGTCTGTGACACATCTCGATCTTCAAAAGTGAAGTGGCCAGGGTCTGGGCTAAACTATCGTGAATCTCCTGGGCCAATCTATTCCTCTCCTCTGTAGCGGCAACTCCTCGGTACAGGTCGACCAGTAGCTGGCTCCTCTTCGTTACTTCTTCTTCCAGCTCTATAGTACGCCTTTTCAATTCCTCCTCTAATCTATTTCTTTCCGTACTATTGGAGACAACTGCGACGGTTCCGCTAAATCTCCCCTTTTCGTCAAAGAGAGGAACACTACTAATCGACAGAAATATCTCTTTCCCCTCCTTTGTCCCGGTCCCTATAATACAACGTGATGATTTACCTTTCCTCCTCTCGCTCAACTCGCTTAATAATTTCTTTTTATTCTCACCTTCAAAAAAAGTGGAAACTTCCCTACCCAAAATCTCCTCCCTACTGTAACCGACAATCTCGCACATCTTATCATTCACAAAAGTTACCACCATATTTTTATCGTAAATGACCAAACCTTCACCGATATTTTCAACTAAAATTCTATATATCTTCGCCAGTTCTGACTCTACAACCGCCTTATTCACCACTTTTTCTCCTTTTTTGTCTTCTTAAGGAATTTGAGGAGTTGTCTCTCGATTCCCTCTTCGCTTCTCCACTTACGAACGTCTGGCTTTTTTATACAGATGAGAGTTTTAGTCAACACCTTCATAATCTTGCAGCGCGACATCTTCTTATGGCTTCCTTTTTCTATCTTTTTAGCCAGGCGATTCAGAAAATCGATTTGTTTTTCTTCCAGCAATACAGACGTTCGTTTCGTGTCGCCCAACATAACACCCTTCTCCGCATCCATAATATTGAAATCTACACTTCAAGAGAAGAAAAAAAATTAGCAATCGCTTCAAGTTATAGCTATTTTTCGATGGCCTTTAATAATCCTTTCTTCCATGTCCTTCTCCGTTTTGACGCCTTTGACGTTAATGTCCAATTTCATACAGGCATTAATCAAGGCCCTTATTATGTAAGAACGAGGCAGCTTATAACCGCCGTTCTTTTTCATCAGTTTGCTTAACTCGTAACACCAATCAAGGGCTTCATCGGAAATGGTTATGGTAACCTTATGCAGACCCTTTTCTACCTCTGACCTAAATCGCTTGTAATTCTTGACCATACAATAGCCCTTTTTCCCCTCAGTTGTCTAACTTAAATAATGCCAGAAAAGGCTAAATTTGTCAAGTACACTATTTTGTTGGTTAGTGTCAAGAACTTTGGGGTAGGTTTCTGAAAAAGTCCAAAATTGTCCGTTTTTATGTAGGGGCTCAATTTATTGAGCCCGACGATAACGGGTTTGATAAATCAAACCCCTACAAAAGAAAATGATACTTTTTCAGAGCTCTCATTCCAGGAAAAGGTAGCTTACGTCCTGAGTAGAAAATAGAATACCGCCAGCACTTTCCCCGCGTACTGGCGGTAGATTAGGAGGGAAAAACTATTCCCTCTTATTCTTCAAAATTACTGCCAAT
>Ga0315282_10005613_pt1 | contig 21302 bp, 27 predicted proteins | sample YL17G07_20_MG_FD_203693 | JGI IMG/M metagenome (GOLD analysis project Ga0315282, IMG submission 203693) | Sediment microbial communities from Yellowstone Lake, YNP, Wyoming, USA - YL17G07_20 | ecosystem: Environmental > Aquatic > Freshwater > Lake > Sediment | place: USA: Wyoming | collected... | reverse complement strand
ATACTTGGATAAACATCCGACGTATAAATCAACTAAGAAGCAGACAATCGAAGAAGAGCTTAATAATGCCGAGCCCTTAAGCCAGTTTTCCAGAGCTGTTAATGAGCTTGGCATCAATATAATCTATGCTGATTCCCCGCAGGCCAAAGGCAGGATAGAGCGGTTATTCAATACCTTCCAGAACCGGCTGATCAAAGAGATGCGTTTAAGAAGCATAAAATCCACGGAAGAAGGAAATAAGTTCTTAAAACATTATCTTCCTGTATACGCCAAGCGGTTTACTGTCCAGCCGGCTAACGCTACCGACCTTCACCGGCCGGTACGAAAAGACGTCGATCTTGACGCGGTCTTCTGCATAAAGACAATACGGGTGCTAAGGAATGATTTTACCGCAGCTTATAACGGCAAGCTTTACCAAATAGAAGATGATGTAAATGCCGGGAAGGTTACCGTAGAAGAGAGGGCCAACGGCTCAATACATATTACATACCGGAATAAGGACTTAAAGTTTAAAGAGATAACAACAAGACCTACGAAGCAGCAGAAGGAGCCGCAAGTTCCCAAGGGTCCTTATATTCCTCCAAGAACGGCTGCCTGGAGGCGTTTTAGATTACCGGGTTCACCAAGGTTTGAAGCGAGAGAAGAAGCTTTAGTAGGCGCTCTTTAAAAACAATAAAATACGACATTTCTATTTTGGTAACAATACGACATTTCTATTTTGGCTTGACACGGTTTTAATTTTGGGTTTACTTTATCCATAATCTGTGGTAGAATAAAAATCAGAAGGAGCCGTTTATGCAATCCCCATCTAATCCTCAGGCACCACAGCTTTCTCCGGAAGACAAGAAAAAACTTTTTGATACAGTTAAATTCTTAAGCCGCGCAATTAATCAAACCCGCGATTTTGGTCCAAGCCATCCTTTATCCAAAGCCTCCATTGAGCAGTTTTTCACTATCTTAAGTGATCTACTTCAGGAAAAAGGAGTTATTCTCATTTTTATTGCGGAGAAAAAAATAAGATATGGCGATACGATTCTGGAAGAGAAAAATATCGTGGTGGATGGAATGATAGATCTATTTTCTACGATTAAATTAAGTAGTTTGCAATTTGAGAAAGGATTTAGTCAGCAGGACTTCTTAGGGCTTTTAACTTTTTTGGCGCAAAGGCCGCGGGATATCTTAGCTGCCGGAGGTATAGAAAAATTAGTTAAGGAAAAGAACATCGGCCATCTCAAATTAAATCCGGTTAAGTATGAATTAATTGGCATAGATGAAAAGGTAGTCTCTGAAGATGCAAAGGTTCTGGAAGGTGCAAGCGACGAAGCAGTTAAGGAATTAGAAGAATGGCTAGAGAAGCAAAAGAAAACAGGAGAAGGAACAGTAGCAGAGATAAGCGCAGAAGAAGAAGCACTGGGAAAATTATTAGCTTTAATAGATGCATCTCTTAGAGATGAAACAAATCAGTCTGTTTTTGTAGATAAGCTGATTAACGACCCATTAGAGGAAGTGCATGCCATTATTGAAGCTATCCGGATGCTCAATAAAGTGGGCGGAGAAAAGGCCAAAGGAATTATTTCTTCAGTTGTAACTAGGCTTGACCGCTTCAGAGATAGTCTTTATGATTTTTTAGTTGAAGGCAGAGAAGATGAAACCGCAAAGCAGACCTATAAGTCTGCGGAGGTTTTGGGAAAGGAATTAACTAAACAGTTAAAGACAATCCAAGTTTTACCAGAATTTCAGAATGGTATTGTGCAGATGCAGTTCGTGTTAAATATGATTTTAGACGAAACTGAAGCCCAGAAAATACTGAGTGTATTTTTAAAGGGTGAAAAGACCCTGAAAAAGAAAGCCAGTTTCTTTGAAAAGATTATGCAGCACCAGAAAACATCTGCAGATTTTGAATATTTTATGAAAAAGCTGCTTGCTTTAAAAGGGATGTCTGAAGAAGAGGTTAACCGTTTCTTTGAGCAAAAGTTAGCGATTTTAGAGCAGACAGAAGAGAATAAGGAAGCGGAAATTCGCCAAGAAGTCAAACCAATCTTGGGGAAATTATCGGAAAAACAGCTTAATCCAGATGAGGCGCTTTCAAAATTAGATGATATCGTGGGGCAGTTAGTAGAGGTAAAAGTTAAATCCAGGACCAAGAAATTACAAAAGGATAATGAAAGACTCCTTGCCCAGACTGAGATGTTTAGTGTTGCCTTTGCAGATATAGCCGAAGGAGTTTTAGTATTTGATGATGAAGGCAAGGTTGCATTTATTAATCAGCCCGCAAGTCAACTCTTAGGTTTACAGGTTAATGATAAATTGAATGAACAATTAGCAGTGCTTTTAGAAAATTGGCAGCCAGACAGAGCCTTATCCATAGAGCAGCTGATTAAAGAAAATAAAATCAGTCCAGATAAACAAGAAGAATTTACCAAGATTATCTCATTTTTGAAGACTGTCCAGCGAAGCCAAAAAGGACAGCTAAAAATCGCAGTCTTTAAATCATTTTGAAGGTATTACTCATATCCTCAAGTCCGCACAGAGAAAAAAGCAATACGTTTGTTTTGGCTAAAGAGATTATAAGGGGCTGCTCTAATGAGCCCGGGAATCCTGAGATAATTCATTTATGTGATTTGAATATAGGTTTTTGCAGGCATTGCGAGGAATGCCACAAGAAGATTTTGCATTGTTCGGTAGCGGATAGCGTGCCCGGAATCCTCAATAAAATGCTTGAGGCAGATGGAATAATTTTAGCCTCTCCCAATTATATCAATCAGGTTAATGCTTCGATGAAGGCGCTTTTTGACCGCTCCAGCCATTTTATCCACTGCAAGCGGCTTTTAGGTAAATATATTGCAGCAGTTGTCTCTTCGGGAAGCGGCCAGGATGAAGGTGTTTTGGATTATATTAAGTATTACGCCCATACCTGCGGCGCGCAGTACTCGGGAGGCGTATCTTCCCGTGTACCGTTGAGCGAAGGGAAAATGGAAGAAGCGCATAGATTAGGTGTCAGGCTAGCCTTGGATATTAAAGAAAAAAGGGCATATCCTGAGCAGGTAGCACTTATTGAAGAAGGTAAGCAGCATTTTGCAGAAGTAATCAAAAAAAGAAAGAGTGAGTGGATAGAGGAGTATCGGTATTGGCAAGATAAAGGTTGGTTATAGACTGGAAAAATTGCGGTGAGGTTTTTGGCCTTCGAGGCGCGCTAAATTTTGCTTGAGAGTACAGGGAATTATATTAGATTCTTCGGCACATTGCCGCAGAATCAAGCAAAACTTTCATTAATGAAAGTTTTGCTTGACAAATTAGCGCTATGGTGTATACTACCTAAAGTAGTAAATGAGGGAAGTCAGACTTAAGCCGTAAGGCAAAAGATAAACTTGCCGAGCGGTTTTTTTGTTGTGTGCCGTTATTTACTACAAAATATTTAAAAGAAAGGAGGGTAGTGAGTAATGGCAAGAGGAAAAGTAAAGTGGTTTTCAAACCAGAAAGGTTATGGGTTTATTACTCCTGAGTCAGGAAGCGATGTATTTGTGCATCATTCTGCAATTCAGGGTGAAGGCTATAAATCTTTAGAAGAAGGCCAGGAAGTCGAGTTTGAAATCGAAAAGGGCGCTAAGGGAGAACAAGCCACAAAAGTAGTAAAGCTGTAACCCGAAGAAACACAAGGCCCGGCGAGCAGAGCCGGGCCTTATTTTTTAAGGAGGTTTCAAAATGCATAAAGGTAAAATCAAGAAGCTCATCCGCGACAGAGGGTTTGGCTTTATTAGCGATACAGACGGCAGAGAGGTATTTTTTCATCAAAGCGGCCTTGTAGGTCTTACTTTCGACACTTTGCAGGAAGATCAGGAAGTTGAGTTTGAGGTTGAGAATTCTCCCAAAGGCCCTCGCGCTGTTAGCATAAGCATCCCGAAATAGTAACTCGTATCAATTTTTTGCTATGAAAGTAGTCCTTATTGAGCCTCGCTCATCAGAGGCAAATGTGTTTAGTAGGCTGCCTATGCCTCTTTTAGGTCCCATTTATCTGGGGACTATACTTAAAAAAAGAGGCCATGAGGTTGAGATTTATAAAGAGGATATCTTAACCCCTGATTATACAAAACTCGATGCTGATGTAATCGGCATCTCAATCCTTACCTCAACCGCCCGGCGCGGATATGAAATAGCCAGAAAATTCCCCCGAGAAAAAGTCATTATCGGCGGAATTCATGCCAGCCTCATTCCTCAAGAGGCAGCGCAATTTGCCCGCCAGGTAATCATCGGTGAGGCAGAAAATTCCATTATTGATGTTGTGGAAGGAAGAATTACAGACCAGCTTGTCTATGGACAGCCGATTGAGAATTTAGATAGCCTCCCCTTTCCAGACTTTACCTTGGTTAAGGGATTTAAGTATCCTTCGGCAATTATTCCGGTTTCTACGTCTCGGGGTTGTCCTTTTGACTGTAGCTTCTGCTCCGTAACAAAAATCTTCGGTCGCAGGTACCGTTTCCGCAGCGCCGAAAGTGTGATGCAGGAGCTGAAATCAAAAAGAGCCAAGACCCTGTTTTTCTGTGATGATAATTTCGCTGCCCATCCTAAGCGCACTTACGCTCTTCTTAACTTCATGCTTAAAAATAAAATCCGAAACTGGGCCTGCCAGGTGCGTTGCGATATTACCAAGGATAATACTCTCTTGGACCTTATGGCCAAGGCAGGCTGTAAGGTTGTTTGTGTCGGCTTTGAATCCGTTAATGACTTAAGCTTAAAGGCTTATGAGAAAAAGCAGACTATTGAAGAGATTATCAGTGCGATACACTCTTTTCGTAAGAGAAAAATAAAAATTCACGGTATGTTCGTTTTAGGCAGCGATAATGACAACAAAAAAACTATCTGGGATACGATAAGATTTGCCAAAAGGCAGAAAATCGATACCTTGCAGATGGCCGTTCTCACCCCTTTTCCCGGCACAAAGGTCTATGATGACCTCGAAAGAGAAGGCCGCATTTTTACGAAAGACTGGAGTCTCTATGACGGCCAGCATGTTGTGTTTAAGCCAAAGCTTTTATCAGCCAGAGAACTTCAGGTGAATATGATCAAGGCCTACTCCAAATTTTATGCCTTAACAAGGTCTTTATCACTGCTTATCAGGTTTAGTTTTAGGAACGCTCTTTTTAGCTTAATGGGCTCTTCTATTATCAGGGAGTGGAAGAGGATTAACTATAAAATGTCTTGGTTGTTAGAATAATATCTGCCTGCCTGTCCGGCAGGCAGGCAAATTTTGCCATTGTCATGGAGGTTTTTTAGCGGTAAAATAAAGCCATGATATTCATGGCGTTAATTAGAATAAGGCAGCTCTTTAAGAACAGGAGCTGCTTTTTTTCTGAAAATCGCACCTTAAGGTTATCGCCGAAGGCGATTTTCTTGTGAGAGGAGGAGGCTATGCAAGTAGAGGAGTTAAAGGGCAAACTCGTGCTTTTTAAATTTACTGAAGAAATAAAAGGCGATCTTCCACTTTTTCAGATTTATAAAGACGAAGTATGGGCAGCGGTAACAGGAATAGACAATGAAGGGATTTGGATTGAGAACCCTGCCTATGAGCTGGGCGTATGGTGGGATGAAAAAGGTGAATTGATTCCCTCGAGTAAACAGGTAAAGGAGAAAGTCAAAGCACATATACTTATTCCCTGGCGCTATATAAAGGCGCTGATGAGTGTTGATGATGAACGTTTTCAAAAGGCAAAAAGCGAAAGGCTTCCCGGTTTTCAGGCGTATAGATGAGATTGCTGAAAAAATCCTAAACCCCGTTAGAAATAGTTAGAAATCTAAACATCAGATTTCTAACGGGGTAAACAATGTAGCAATCTCTGATTAAAAGATTAAAAACAGATTACACAGATTAAATCTCCGACGAGACAATCTGTGTAATCTTAAATAATCTGTGTAATCAGAGAACGCTGATATAGTTTTTAAGAATTTTTCAGCGTTCTCTAGATAGCAAGTTTTAAAACTCGTTTAAAGGCATGAAAATAGCATTTTTGTATCATGAAGAATTAGCCAAATATAGTTTTGGGGAAGGTCACCCTTTAACCGGAGAGAGGTTTACTGTTTTTTTCAGTTTTTTCCGGAACAACTGCCCTTCTTTTAGTGAAGCCTTTGAGGAAATTCAGCCTCAGCCTGCCACAAATGAACAATTGGAATCGGTGCATACAAAAGATTATATTAGAGCCATACAGTCTGCCTCAAAAGGAGTAATTATATCCGATATTCATCGCTATGTGAGCGGCGATAATCTGAATCCCGCAACCGGTTATATCCCCAAAGGAGTAGATGAAGGAGCAAGAATTATTGTAGGTATTTCTTTATTGGCAGGTGAGTTAGTTGCGCAGGGAAAATTCAAAAAGGCAATTGGCATTGGCGGTGGTATGCACCATGCAAAAACTGATTACGGAGAAGGGTTTTGTTTTTACAATGATGTGGCAGTATGCGTGAAGAACCTTAAAGCAAAATACAATTTAAAAAGGATTCTGGTCTTAGATACTGATGCGCATGCAGGAAACGGCACAAAAGAGATTTTTTATGAGGATCCCGAAGTTTTATTTATTGATATACATCAGGACCCCGGAACCATATATCCCGGGACTGGATTTGTGCAGGAAATCGGCAGCGGCAAAGGAGAAGGTTTTACGGTAAATTTGCCGGTTTCACCGGAAACGGGCAATAAAGCTTATGAATATATTTTTGAAGAGATAATATTTCCGCTGGCGCGGGAATTTAAACCAGAAATAATCATTCGCTACGGCGGTTCTGACCCGCATTATTTGGATACTTTGACTAATTTAGGCCTAACTTTAGAAGGATTTAAAATGATTGGGCAGCAGGTCAACGCATTAGCAAAAGAGTTAACCCAAGGCAAGGCCGTTGACCTTTTGCTATCCGGTTACAATTTAGAGGTTTTACCCTTTGCCTGGTCTGCGTTAATTTGCGGTCTTTTAGATTTAGATATAGATTTAAGTGGCTTAAAAGAAGAGTCTCACCCTTCGCCAGATTCTCGATTAAAAGAAACCAAAGACATGGTCAGTCAGTTAAAGAGGCTGCTTAAGAAATATTGGAAATGTATGGATAGATAATGTAATATAAGAACATACTATAAAACTATCTTATGATTACGCAGATTATAAAACCAGATTGCACAGATTAGGTTCTGGTGAGACAATCTGTGTAATCTAAAATAAATCTGTGTAATCACGTATAATCCATAAGTTTATACGTGATGATTATACAAAGGAGGTGAGTTAGAGATGGCAAAGTTTTTGATGCTGGGAAAATATTCAATTGAGGCAATCAAAGGAATTAAGTCTGAGCGCACAAAAAGGGTAGTGGCTACGATTAAGAAATCCGGCGGCAGGGTAAACTCAATGTATGCTTTATTGGGGAATTATGACCTGGTTTTTGTCGTGGATTTTCCGGGAGTTAAAGATGTAATTAAGGCATCGGTTGCTCTGACAAAATTAACCGGTATTGGATTTACAACTTATCCAGCCATAACAGTGGAAGAGTTTGATAGAGCAGTTGGCTAATCAAAAAATACATAGTGGTAGGGCAGGTTTAAACCTGCCCTACTCTTTTGCGAGGGCTAATGAAAATTAATCAGATTGTACTTTATGCAGTTTTACTTTTATGTTTGTCTGGCTGCGCTACTTTATATAATCCTGCCACGGATAGAAATGAGTTTATACTGATAGACAGTAAAACCGAAGTTGCTATTGGTCGTAATGTTATAGATGATCTTACCAGAAGGTATCCTCTATCAGATGATGAAAATTTACAGCGCAGGATTCAGGGAATTGGCAGGCATATTGCCAGCGTATCAGACAGGCAGGATATAGAATATAAATTTGCCGTCCTGGCAGATAAAGAGTTAAATGCCTTAACTTTACCCGGAGGTTTTATCTATATAAATAAAGGATTAGTGGATAAGCTTACTGATGATGAGATTGCCTATGTTTTGGCACATGAAGTGGGTCATACTGCAGCCAGACACATCGCAAAGAAATTACAGGCAAATATGGCTTATCAATTACTTTTAAGCGTGGCCTTTGCCAGCGTAGGAAGTCAGGCAGGAGAAAGCGCAGCAGATGTTGCCAGGGGAATAGATACGGTTTATAACTTAATTGGGTTAAGTTATAGTCGAAAAGATGAATACGAGGCAGATAGATTGGGTGCGAAGTATGTCTTTAAAGCAGGATTCAATCCTTATGCTTGCCTGTCTGCCTTAGAAAAGATAAAGAAAAGCGAAGGGCCTAATTGGAAAGTTTTGAGATACTTCCGCACGCATCCTTATGTGGATGAGCGCATTGAGGCATTAAAAGTAGATATCTCCAAGTTAAAAAATACGCAATAAACCTAGAGCTGAACCAATTTCCCACCTACGCGGTGTGATATCGCACCGCGTAGGTGGGAAAGGTTAGTTAAGGAGGAAAAATGGATGCCTTAGAAATTATAAAAACTCGAAGAAGTATAAGAAAATATAAAGATAAGCCTATACCAAAAGAAGCATTGGAGAAAATGATAGATGCAGCCAGATTTGCTGCTACGGCTAGAAATGTACAACCTTGGGAATTTGTTGTAATAACAGAGTCAAGCACTTTAAAAAAATTAGGTGAACTAGCAGAGAATGGGAGATTCCTTGCTCAGGCAAAAGCCTGTATCGCGGTATTTGCGCTCAAGACAAAATATTATTTAGAAGATGGCTGTGCCGCTACCTGCAATATTTTACTTGCCGCAACTGCTTTAGGGATTGGTTCTTGCTGGGTGGCAGGCGATAAGAAACCTTATTGCGGTGAAGTTACAAAATTATTGAATGTGCCGGCTTCTTATAAACTCGTAAGCCTGATTTCTTTGGGCTATCCTGAATCCGAGGATAGTTTTTGTGTTACAGAGAAAAGGAGCGCAAAAGAGTTAATGCACCGGGAGAAATTTTAGGAGGAAGTTATGAAAAAAGAACTGATTGTAGTAGGTGACAGGGTTTTAATTGAACCTGATGAAGGAGTGGATCGTACAGATACGGGTTTATATTTACCGCAAGGCGTAAAAGAAAAAGAAAAGGTGCAAAGCGGAACTGTAGTAAAAGTCGGGCCAGGATATCCTATTCCCGATCTCAGCGCCTTAGAAATCGAACCCTGGCAAACCCCTAAATTTGAAAACAAATATTTTCCTCTACAGGCCAGAATAGGAGACTATTGTATTTTCTTACGCAATGCGGGTATCGAAATAGAATTTGAAGGCAAAAAATATATAGTGGTTCCCCATTCTGCGATTATGGTGCTTCTTCGCAATAAAGAAACAATTTAAAATGAGAAAACAAAACTCACTAAAATCTTTTGTATTCTTCAGTCAAACTGGTTGCCTCTTGCCTTTACTTATTTTTTTAAATCTACTTTTTGGCTGGATGTTTTTTAGGTCAAAGACATGGTTATTAATTGAAGGGATTTTAATTTTACTTTTTATTATTAATTCTTATGTTTTAGCAAGAAGAATTTCTTCATTTTCTTCGAAGCGCGATGAGGCGATAGATGTAGAAGGAGAAGTTATAGAAGACAGGCACAAGCTGAAGTAAGGGCATTGACAATATAAAATTTTGTGTTAGCATACCTTCTATTCTTAAATAATTGCATAGGAAAGGAAGGATTAAAAATGGCACATTTCGATTTATTATGGCTGGCTCCCGTTGGCTCAATTACCGCGCTTATGTTTGCAGCATATCTGGCATTTTCTATATTACAAAAAGATGAAGGAAATGAACGTATGCGCGAAATTGCCCAGGCAGTAAGAATAGGAGCAAGGGCGTATCTGAAGAGGCAATACTTAGGCGTCTCTATATTCTTTTTGGCGGTATTTTTAATCCTTTTAACTTTAGCGTTTAAAAAATATTTAGTCATCTTTGTGCCTTTTGCCTTTTTGACCGGTGGTTTATTTTCCGGCTTGTCTGGATTTATTGGGATGAGCATTGCTACCCGATCTTCTAATCGCACTGCAGCAGCGGCAATGAAGAGTTTGAATTCAGGCTTACGCTTGGCTTTTTCCAGTGGCGCAGTGATGGGCCTCGTGGTTGTAGGTTTGGGCTTATTGGATTTAAGTATCTGGTATTATTTTCTTAATTGGTATTATTCTACGCATCCTATATATATTGGAGCTGATAAGATAACTGCTATTACTTCTACCATGCTTTGTTTTGGGATGGGTGCAAGTTCTCAAGCGCTTTTTGCACGCGTGGGGGGTGGAATTTTTACTAAAGCCGCGGATGTGGGTGCGGATTTAGTAGGAAAAGTTGAGGCAGGAATTCCCGAAGATGACCCGCGTAATCCGGCAGTGATTGCAGATAATGTCGGTGATAATGTGGGTGATGTAGCTGGAATGGGCGCTGATTTATATGAATCTTATGTAGGTTCAATTGTGGCTACTTCTGCTTTAGGTGTGGCTGCGGGTTTGGGTGTGGCGGGTGTAACTGTGCCGATGGTTATGGCTGCAGTGGGCGTGGTTGCATCCATTATTGGAACATTTTTTGTCAGAAGTGGGGAAGAGGCAAGCCAAAAAGTTTTGTTAGCAGCATTAAGAAAAGGTGTATTTGCCAGTTCCATATTAGTGGCAATAATATCTTATTTTTTAGTAAAGGCCTCTCTTGGCCAAGAACATTTAGGGGTTTATTGGTCGGTTTTGGCAGGTTTGGTTGCCGGCGTATTAATCGGGTTATGCACGGAGTATTATACCTCCAGTAGTTTCAAACCCACACGCTCCATTGCCGATGCGACTTTGACAGGTCCTGCCACGGTTATTATTGCCGGAATATCCGTCGGTATGATGTCTACGGCAATACCGGTGATTGTAGTAGGTGCTGCCATATTAGCGAGCTATTTTTTATCCGGTGGCGCAACTAACTTTAATGCCGGTCTTTATGGCGTAGGAATTTCTGCAGTGGGCATGCTCTCAACTTTGGGTATAACCTTAGCAACAGATGCTTATGGCCCGGTTGCCGATAATGCCGGCGGAAATGCCCAGATGTCAAATTTAGACCCTGAGGTAAGAAAAAGAACTGATGCTTTGGATGCTTTGGGTAACACTACTGCTGCTACTGGTAAAGGATTTGCCATCGGTTCAGCTGCTTTAACTGCTTTAGCTTTAATTGCGGCTTTTAAAGTCCAGGTTGCCCTCTATGGTAAAGAATTAAATTTGAGCTTAATGAACCCAAATGTTCTGGTAGGTTTATTTATGGGTGGAATGTTGCCGTTTCTCTTTTGCTCTCTGACTATGCGGGCAGTGGGCCGGGCAGCAGGAAAGATTGTTTTAGAGGTCCGCCGCCAATTCAAAGAAATAGTGGGGCTTATGGAAGGTTGTGCCAAGCCAGATTATGCGCGTTGCGTCAACATTGCCACTGCCGCAGCACAAAAAGAAATGGTTTTGCCTTCACTTATGGCCATAATTGCACCAATTGCGGTAGGGCTTTTGATAGGCGTGGAAGCACAAGCAGGTCTTTTGACCGGCGCCACGGTAACCGGTTTTGTTTTAGCCGTAATGATGGCTAATTCCGGCGGTGCCTGGGATAATGCCAAAAAATACATTGAAGAAGGCCATCACGGCGGAAAAGGTTCTCCTGCGCATAAGGCTGGCGTGGTCGGAGATACTGTAGGTGACCCCTTTAAAGATACCTCAGGCCCTAGTCTAAATATCCTCATTAAATTGATGTCCATGGTCTCCATCGTTTTTGCCTCTTTTGTCATCTCCAACTCCCTCTTCAAATAATCAGGGACGTCTTTGGTGCCAATCGGGGGACGTCTTTGGTGCCAATCGTAAAGGTGTCCCCGAATAACAAATAAGGTTTCTTTGTTTGGGGACACTCTTCTCTTTGGCAACGGGAACGACTTTGCTTTGGGTGCAAAGACGTCCCTATTAATTTTGTTTGTTTTAGAGATAGTTGGGTAGTATAATATCTTTATGAATGATCTGGAGTTTGTCCAGAGGTGTGCCAAGGGAGATAGACTTGCCTGGGATGAATTTCTAGATAAATATTCCCGCCTAATATATAACTATACCCTTCATGTTTTAAATACTAAAGGTTTTGCCTTTGCCAAAGAGCAAGTTAATGATATATTTCAGGAAATATTTTGTTCCCTAATCGAAGATAATTATAGAAAATTAAAGAGTTTTAGAGCCAGAAATGGATGTAGCCTGGCGAGCTGGTTAAGACAGGTGACGATTAACTTTACAATTGATTATCTACGTAAAATTAAGCCTACTATTTCTATTGATGAAGAAATAGATGAAGACTTAAGCCTTAAAGAAATACTCGCTGATGATTCACCAGATATTCCTGATACATTAAGTCAGAAAGAGAAACTGAAGAGTTTAAAAGAGTGTATTGATGGGCTTAATAAAGAGGATAAATTTCTTCTAAAATTACATATTAACCAAGGCCTGAAGCTGGAAGAGCTAAAGAATTATTTTAAAGTATCGCGCGGATTGATGGATGTGCGTAAGAGCAGGATTATCGAGCGGCTGAGAGATTGTTTCAGGGGCAAAGGTTTTGTGTTAGATTTTTGACCTATTTACGTCTATTATATTAGGGGGGAGAATGTAAAAATGCAGGATAAATTAGAGAAGTTAATTAAATTGGTTTATAGAAAGTCTAAGGCAGCGCAAGCTAAGATAGACGAAGCGCATCCTGATGAAGAGACTTTGGTTTGTTTTCTAGAAAGTCGATTGTCAGAGAAAGAAAATGAAGCCATAAGAGAGCATTTATTAAGTTGCGATAGCTGTGCCGAGGCCTTTGCCCTTAGCCTCAAAGATGGGTTAGAAGAAAAAGAGGTGCCTGCTGAGTTGCTTACACGCGTGAAAAATTTGCTCATTGCTGAAGAAAAACCTTCTGTTTTAGGGATAATTTTGAGATTTAAAGAGAAATTATTAGAATTGATTGATACCACAGGAGATATTCTGGTGGGCCAAGAGTTGGTGCCTGCAGCAGTTTTACGCAGCCGTTCTATAAAAGATTTTAAAGATGAAGTTATTATCCTTAAAGATTTCCAAGATATAAGAGTGCAAGTAAAAATAGAGAATAAAGATGGAAAGAGTTTTAATCTCACTATTACCGTAAAACAAAAGCAGACACAAAAGATAATTAAAGATTTAAGGGTTACCATGCTTAAAGAAGATTTAGAATTAGAGTCCTACCTTACTGATTACGGTTCAGTTATTTTTGAACATGTCTTATTGGGTAAGTATAAAGTAGAGATATCCACCATTTATAATAAGCTTGCCTCAATATTAATAGATATAAAAGTTTGAGCAGATTTAGCCATGCAATATCCTAATGCCTTGGTTTTAGAGATATTTAAACAAACTGATGCGCTCAAAATGGGTATTTTTGAGCAAAAGGAACTTGTCTCCACATTGCGGCATTATAGTCAATGCCAGGTTTCATTTACAGAAATTGACAGTTTATGCCGAGAAATAATATCCATATTAAATAAGGCAGATGCAAAAGGCGCCTTAGAGCCGAATTTATTCAAAAGCCTGATGAAAACCGGCCAGCTCCTTTGTGACCATTTACTTACAAGGCCAATTAAAGATAAATTAAGAACCACGCAAATTTCAGATTTAATCCTTTCTATAGATGAAGAATTGGTGAATATTCCCTGGGAGCTTCTTTATGACGGAAGTAATTTTTTATGCCTTAGCTTTAATTTAGGTAGATTAGTGAGGACCAGAAAAGAAATAGCCCAGGTTCAATATCGCAGTTTTTCAAGTACCCCTAAGATGCTGATACTGGCAAATCCCACCGCTGATTTAAAATCCGCATATCTTGAAGGTTTAAATATCAAAAATCAATTTGACCGCAAAAGAAATTCTGTGCACATTGATTTTAAATCTACCTATATTGATATGCTCTATGTAAAAAAGAACCTGCGCGATTATGATTTAGTGCATTTTGCCGGCCATTGTGAATATATACCAGATAATCCTGGAGAAAGCGGTTGGATTTTAAGTGACGGGGTTTTTAGTGTTCAGGATATTTTAGCTATGGCTACAACTGTTTCTTTACCCTCATTGGTATTTTCTAATGCCTGCCATTCTGCTTTATCGCAGGAGATGACCTATAGTTTAGCTTCGGCATTTTTATTTTCCGGTGTTCGGCATTATATTGGAGCTATACGCAAGATAGAAGACCCTATCAGCTTAGCTTTTGCCAAAGAATTTTATGCGCAATTAATTGCCGGAAAATCTGTAGGTGAGTCTTTGCGTTTAAGCCGGCTTAAGCTAATTAAGGAATACGGTATTACAACCATTCATTGGGCAAGTTATCTTCTTTACGGAGACCCAATTTTTGTATTATTCAGAGCAAAAGTAAAAGAACCCAGAATTAAATTAAAAAAAAATATTATCCGGTATAGAAAGCCAGTAGCTCTGTTCTCTTTGGCAGTAGCTATTATATCTATATGTATATACCTATATATGTGGCTTCCCACGCTTAATCCCAGCACTTACCTTTTATTTTCCCAGGCAAGGCAATTATACACACGGGGAAATAATCCAAAGGCAATTGAGTTGCTTGAGCAGATTATTAAGCAAGACCATTTATATTTAGCTGCCTTAAGACTTCACGGAGATGTTTATTTTCGTTTAGGCAAGTTTTCTGATGCGCTAAATTCCTATTTTGATTATGTTCGTTTTAGCCAGAGAAAAAAAGACCACAAGCACTTAGCAACTGCCTTTATTAAGATTGCCTGGACCTATCATATGTGGGGTGATTATCAAAAGGCACTTGAATTTTATCAAAAGGCACTCAATTTAAGTAGAAAATATCAGGATAAACTCAACGAGGCAGATGCGATGTCACGGCTAGCTGTCTGGCATACGGATAAGGGCGAAGGGGAAGCCGCCTTTTCATTATTGATGAAGAGTTCAGAGATTAATCAAAGGTATAGCCGTAACCCTGAGCATAAATTTAATTTAGCTTGCGATTATTTTAATATTGGCTATCTTTATGAAGGAAAGGAAGATTATCCTGCGGCTAAGAAATTCTTTAATAAGAGCAAGGAGATTTTTGAAACCTTAAGAGCTATCCCGGAGTTAAGCGACTATTATTTTGATATGGGCGAGATTGCCCTTTTTGATAAGGATTACGATACGGCATTGCAGTTTTATCAAAAGGGATTAGACCTGGATAGAAAGCTCGGCCATCGCTTTAATCTTTCTTCTGATTACTGGATGTTGGGAGAATTTTATAACGAGATTGGCAAATTTACTGAAGCAGAGAATTATTTTAAGGAGGCCATTTTAATTTGTCAGGAGATTGACAATCGCCCGGTATTAGCCGGAGTTTATTACGATTTAGGCTTAATGTTCAAGGATATGGCAGAAACACAGAAGGCAAAGGAGTATTTTCAAGAAGCCCTCAAGCTCTACAAAGCTATAGACACGCCTGATTATCAGAAAGTTCAGCAAGCCTACCTCTCATTAGAATAATTTCCAAAAAAAATCCTGTTAGATTTTCTCATTTTTTACATCTTTTAGGCATCCTCCCTAAATGAGTTTTTAGCGGGTCCTGTCTTGGCTATTTTCTTGCCGCATCACGCGGCTTCGAAAACAGCCAAGCCACTTAAATTTCCCCCATATTATCTATTCGAAATTTAACCCTGAGCGTAGCGAAGGGCCTTGCTAAAAAAGTAACAATGTTACCCATGTCTATAAACTTTACATTTTGTCTTGCTGGATAATTTGCTTGACACCACAGTAAATTATGATATAATTCTAAATATCCGAATATTGAGGAATAAGGAAATATGGAAGAATTGGCCTATAAGATAAAAGCAGATTTTTTAAAAACATTAGCCCATCCTGTGCGGCTCCAGATCGTTGAATTCTTAAAGAACGGCGAGAAGAATGTAGGAGCTATAGTTAAAACTCTCGGCATACCTCAATCGAGTCTTTCCCGGCACCTGTTGGTTTTAAGGGAAGGCGGTATTTTAAAATCAAGGCAGCAGGGCACAGCTATCTATTACAATATTGAAGACCATGATATCTTCCAGGTGTTGCGTCCGATAGCGGAAATGCTGCGCAAGAAGCTTAAAAGAACAGAGGTAGTCTTAAGTAGTTTAGGTAAGGGAAAGTAGGTCGTCAAAAAGAAGGAGAGGCACGATAGGAAAAATAGCGCAAACGTCGGGTCTTGGTATTTTTGGGAAGCAGTCTTGAATTTTTGATTGAAATAAGAGCTAAAAAAAGCTTTTATATAAATTTAAAAAAATCCCTTTTAACAGGCCTCATAGTTTTAGATATTCTTTATAATTCTTCCCGCCAAGACCCACCACAATCATTCAACTAAAAATTAGAGTTTGGGCAATCTTTATTGAAAGTTGTATTATTTTAAGGAGTCAAGTTTTTTATGGGGGTCAATAAATCCTCGCTTCTCGAAGATAGAATAAAAATTATTATTGCTGGCGTGCTGTGTGTAGAAAAAGATAAAGTTAAGAATGGTGCTCTGCTGGATAAAGATTTAGGGGGAGATTATTTGGATAAGGCAGTTATACAAATGAATTTAGAAGATGAGTTTGGTATTGTCGTCCCGGATAAAGACATAGCCGGTAAGAATAAGGTCTCAGAGATTATAGATTATATAAAGAAAAGAACAGATGCTTCAGCTTCAAGGTAGGAATATAACCAGCGAATTTGATTTGTTGAGGGTAAAGGTTCAGGCAATTGATTTTATTAAACCTATCAAATTCGAGAAAACAGACCTCGAGAAATTGGCAGATTTAGTCTTTGAATTAGCTAAAGAGTTAATTTTCAATCAGGTTGATGCCTACATCTGCTTAAACTGCTATAAACTGGAGCGGAAAAAAGGCTTAGAGGTGTATGTATATAACAAAAATATGTCTCTAGAAAAAGCGCAAGAAGCTTTGAATAATAACTGCAATCTAAGCAAAAAGGGCATCTCCTTAGATAAAAATTCAGGATTTTTAGATAAATTTGACTTAAAAAGAGAGCCAAAATCAGGTATCGAGGTTAATATTCTCAAGTGGTCAAAATTATAGAAGAATCTACAAGCCAGAAGAAAAAAGCAGGACAGGTAACTTTTGAAGGGGATAAAGTAACTATTAGCTTAAACTATAACTTATGCACAAATTGTGGCCTCTGTATAAACAATTGTCCGCATAAGGTCTTGATTTGGCAGGAGAAAACATTCGAGGGGGATAATAAAATAGATATTGTTCAGATTAGTGATTTATCTAAATGTAGCGCTTGTGGGAGATGCCAAGAGATTTGTAAGTTTAGAGCAATAGTTATTAAATAAAACAGCATAAATTTGTGAGAAGCAACTCAGAGAAAAATTCTAAATTCAGCTGTGAGCTTTGTTCTAAGAAAGTCGGAATGGTTATAAAAGAATATGGCACAGGCAAATGGTTATGTTATGACTGCCATTTTGGAAAAGAAGTCCCTAAAGGCACAAAAGAAGCATTACTAAAGGGTAATAATAAAAATGTTTAAAGTAGGCAATAAGGTAATCCATACTTCTTACGGGTTATGTGAGATTGCAGCGATCGAAAACCAAGATACCTATTATGGCAAACAGGATTGTTACATTATCTATATGAACAAAACTAAGATAATGACTCCTGTTGCTCATGCCGAGATGTTACGTTATCCCATAAAGAAAGAAGAAGTCGCAAAAGTTTTAGAAGTGCTTGGTAAGCTTGATGAATCGCTAGATGAACTCTCCTTTAAAGAGCGCATAAAAGTGTATACTGAAAAACTAATAAGTAATGATATTTTAAAGATTGCCGAAGTTTCAAGAAACCTAGCTTTTTTAGATAGTGTAGATAAATTGAAAGGACCGGAAAAGAATCTGTTTGAACGTATCAATAAGATATTATCTGATGAAATTTCTTTTGTTCAAAATATCAGTAAACAGGAGGCACAGAGACTTATTCATAGTTGTCTGAAAAAGATTAGAGAGAGTGCAAAATGCCGCAGGAAATAAAATTGAGACTGGGGGATACTATAGATTATGGTAACGGTCAAAAAGGACGGATTGAAAAAATCAGGATAATTTCAAGCGGTAAGCTTGTTGAGGAATATGAATACGATGGAGACGGCCATGATTTAGTATTAACCTTACGGGTTAATAATAGCGTGACTAACCTTTGGGTCAAAGATACGCGCATCCATAAAGTGCCGAGGGAAAAGAAAGAATAAGACAATGTCTGCTTTTATACGCAGTATAGAAGGTAAGATTTTTTCTCTTGACCACAGTAAGAAAGAAATATCTTTAGCTATCGACGAAATCTTAGGCGGCCAGGTCCAGAAAAAGCAGATAGTTTTTTCTTTAGACCCGAATGTGAGAATTACCGACATTTCCAATCAGCCAATGAAACTCGTGGGTTTGAAAGTGGACGATAGGGTAGAAGTCGGCTACACAAGGGATAAATCCCAAAGAACCGCCTTATTTATTAAAGTTATAGGCTAATACAGATGGAAACCTTTGACTTAGGAATTGCCTGGGACCGGGAAGAGGATAACGAGTTTGTGGAAGGGCTAAATAATTACGCCTTCAAAGAGGGGTTAAAACCTTATCTGCTACATGGATATAATTTCTATGTCTCTTTAAAGGATATTAGCGAGGGCAATATTCATTTTCGTCTCTTTCTTAACCGTACCTCAGAAGATGATCCCGTATTTAGCGGTTTGCCAGGTTTCTTGAAACGAAAAGGCATTACTTTTATAAATCACCCAGATAAAGCCAAAGAATCTGGAGATAAATTCAAAATGCACTTGAGATTTAACAGCCACGATATACCTGTTCCCAAAACAGTCTTACTAGGATCGCAGGACGATAAGCAAAGTTTAGAATTAAAAATAAAATATGTCTCTAAACCTTTTGTGTTTAAACCAGCAAATGGTTCACGTGGAGATGGCGTAATTTTAGATGCACAATCTTTAGATGATGTCATAAAATTAAAAGAGCAGCACGGAGATATAAAATATATTGCCCAAGAAAATATTAATCCTGTAAATCTAGAAACTAGACCTGCTTGGTTTAGAGTTTTCTATTGCCTTGGAAAGATAAACCCATGCTGGTGGAATCCATTAACCCGCATCTATGACATACTTACAATAAAGGAGATATATAGATTTGGACTTTATGATATGTGGCGGCTCACCAAAATGATCCATACTGTAAGCAGTTTAGACTTTTTTTCTGTAGAAATGGCAATGCGAAGCAATGAGAAATTTATTGTAGTTGATTATGTCAATGACCAACCCGATATGCGTAAGAAGTCTAAATTCAATGACGGTTTACCCGATGAGATAGTAGATAAGATTATCGGGAATATCATAGCTTTTGTAAAACAAAAACAGGAAAAAGCTAGAAAATAAAATGGGTTATAGAATTCTAGATGTAAAAGTAGCAAAAATTGACCCTGAAAGAAATAAATTAGTTATAAAAAGAAAAAAAGTCAGAGCAGGAAAGGCAAGGTACCTAAAAAATATTTTTGTTCTCGATACCAACACTCTTATTACCAATAGAAATAATCAAACCGTTACACTTTCAGAAATAAAAGTTGGCAACAGAGTAACAATTGATTTCATAAAAGCCCAAGATAAAAAATTGTTGGCAAAAGGGATAAGTGTTCTGAACTAAGAGGTATTAACATTTTAATTCAATGCCCAGAAGTTACGAGATGAACAAAAAAATTGAAAGAATTAGTAATGTTTCCGTATTAGACGTTGAATTAGCCACAGGTAAACTTACGGTATGGCGTAAAAAACATGAGCCCGAAAGAGCAGTTGATGTATTAACCACTTTTTTTGTGGCAAAAGGTGCCCAAATTAAAGATGTATATGGCAGTGCTTTGCATCTTTCTAGGATTAAACCGGGCAGTAGAGTTAGCGTTGATTATGTGAAAGAAAAAGATGGCAGATTTATTGCTTCAAATGTTGTAGTAACAGTCAAATCACAAGGAAGGAGGTGAGGAGGGATGGTTAAAGTAATGAAGCTCGCGCTAGTATGTTTAGTAGTGGTTGGGTTGGTGGGGGTGGCGGTGCCGGTTTTTGCTCAAGAAAAAGCGGAACCGCAGGTTACCTCAGTTTCAGGAGAGATAGTCTCAGTGGCTTTGGTAAAATCTGAAGTCGTGGTTAAGCAGCTGAAGGATGTACTTACCGGCACTTATGAGAATACCACTTTTGCTGTAGTGCCTGAAACAAAAATTACCAAAGGCGATGCTACCTTGAAGCTTTCTGATTTGAAAGCCGGTGATAAAGTAACCGTTAAATATACCACCGACGTCTTAGGAAAGCAAAAAGTAGAAAGCATTGCTGTGGAAACCAAGGAGGTAGCACCGGTTAAATAAAACAATAAAATAGCGGCGGCTATCGCAGTTATTTTATTAAGTTAGTCGCCGCTATTCCCTAATTAAAATGAAATGGTTGTTTACCATAATATTGATGGCTATATTGGTGGTTCCAGTTATTTCTGGGATTAATTACTTGCGGAAAAATGATTTAAAAATATTTAGACATCCAACCAAAGAGGATACGAAGAAAGAGGAATTAATAGGTTCGCAAGAAGTTAGTAATTTTCGCATAGCCCAGATACAGAATGCACTAAAAAATTTTGGTTATGATCCAGGCGTTATCGATGGCAGTTTAGGAAAGAATACGAGAAAGGCAATTAAGAAATTTCAGATTGCCAAAGCAATCACGCCAACAGGAAAGATTGACTCGCGGACCTATTTTGAACTTTTGGAAAATCCAAGGATAGAAACAAAGGAAACTAAAAGTACAGTTTTAGCTGAAAAACAAAAGGCTGATTTAGAATTCAAGAACAATATTCAAGAGAATACTGTATCCAAAGAGAATGAGACAATAGAAAATATTCCAGAAACAACAGCTCAATTACAACATAAGACGGCAATACAAAATAACAGGTTTGTTAAGAAAAATAAAACTGACAGAAGGGTCGATTTAAAACATTTTCAATCAGTGTTAAGCGAATTAGGATTTTATAAGGGTAAAATTGATGGCATTCTTGGAAAAAGGACGCGCTTGGCTATAAAAAAATATCAGAAAACACGCGGTCTTAAAACCGATGGAATTTTAGGGGATAAGACAAAACTCTGCTTGACGAAGGAGGGATAAAAAATGAGATGGAGATGGCTTTTAGTTGTACCGTTAGTTTTAATGCTTGTTGGCTGTTCTACAGTTACTAGTAAAAGGATAAATAGTTTAGAAACAAAAGTGGGGGCATTAGAGGCAAAAGTTGATTCGGTTGAGCAAAGGCAATCTGC
>Ga0315282_10005612_pt1 | contig 21303 bp, 17 predicted proteins | sample YL17G07_20_MG_FD_203693 | JGI IMG/M metagenome (GOLD analysis project Ga0315282, IMG submission 203693) | Sediment microbial communities from Yellowstone Lake, YNP, Wyoming, USA - YL17G07_20 | ecosystem: Environmental > Aquatic > Freshwater > Lake > Sediment | place: USA: Wyoming | collected... | reverse complement strand
AAATCTGGTTATTGGATTGCGGGAAAGAGAATGGGTCTTGAAGTTAATCGAAAATTTGAGAGAGCAATAAAGTGTGAATCAACGTTTAGATTTCTTGAAATTGCAGCGAGAATAACAAATTGAAAAGTCTATTGCACATTTATGTCAGACTCACGTTCATCCGCTGAGAATTTCACGAGAAATCTCTTTAGTTCCTTCGGATTGAATTGGAGCTTTCCTTCTGTAGAACTGAACCAAGGTTCACTTTTTGACAAGCGAATCACGTCTTCCACTATTTGTTCTCCGTCTCTGATGACTATACCTTTCTCATTGGCGTAAGCTATTGCGTCTCTTGAAAAGTTGCTATTTGTGAAGAAAAGAGGAACCAACGGTCCTTTGACTTTTAAAAACCACTGACTGTTTGACAACACAAACTTATATGCTCTGCCTTTTCCATTAAGAAAGTCTACATAATGCGTGTGAAATTTTCGTATTTCCCCTTCAGATATCGTTTGTTTATTCCTATGCTTTGCCTGTCCGAATATACGAATATTCATCCCTAAGAGGAAACCCATGTATCCTGCGTCAGAATAGGGGACATAAAATCCATAAAAATCCAGTCCACCATCTTTAGTCCTCTTGCCAATATCGAATTTGCGAAAATTATATATTTGAACTATATAAAGACAAAGGTTTTCAAAAGCTTTCCACTGAAGTTCGTTTATCAATTGATAAAACTTTTTTTTATATACCAGTCTATTCTTAATGTTTTCTTCTTTTTCAAAAATCACGCAACCGATAAGGCGATTCTCTTCGAGGTCGCTAAATCTAAAATTAGGTGTAACTCCTTTTTCATCACATTCTTGGATTCTCTTCTGCAGCATTCGCTTAACTTTTGGAAGAAGCTCTTCAGTCTTTTCGAAAATCAACAATTCGTCGCTTTCGCCAGACAATCTCAACATCTTTTCGATCTCAATTGGCAACTGAATGATTTCATCAGTCGGGTAATTCCACAATCTTTCAGCAATTGCAAAAGATGACATTGAAATCTACTTACTCATCTTTTTCAAAATTTCAACATGTTGCCTGATTACGTTATCTAGTTCTTCTAAAGCTTCTATGAATTCAGTCTTTTTATCCATGATTTTTACTGAAGACAACTCTTTCAGTTCCCTTGAAGAATCTTTTATCCGAATTAACCACTCTTCAACATCTATTGGAGCCCTCTTTCCAAGCTCAAAGTTGAGTTTTTCCACAGTCATAGTTTCTTCATTTTCAAATCGTTTCATAAGGTCCGGATGTGAACTTACTGCTTCAGCCACAATATCTCTTAGATCTATAGCCCTGCCTACTTTCGGCTTTCCTTCTTCTGGCTCTGTGATCCATGAAAGAAGTTTTTTCAGATTTGTAATATTTTCAAATCTTTTCGAAGTTTCATTCCAACTCAACCAATTTTGAAGAGCAGGCCTTGAAAAAACGGCTTCCATGAAATAAGCAAAATGGCTGGGAAAAACATTTTGCCCATATTCATCATCATCTTTTGCTTGCTGAAGCCCGTGATAAGCTCGCACTAGTCTGCCCGCGATTTTTGGACCTATTCCAAGTGCGTTTGAAGCTTCTCTAATTCCTACTTTCTTCTCTTGTATTATTTTCATCAGAATCTCGGCCTGTTGGTAGGCAGGCCAGTTTCTGACACCACTAATATGTCTTATCCCTTGAACTATCCAAGCAATGTCTTTTTCTTTTCCCTTGTATACGACTACTTTGAATCTCGTTAAACTGTCCACTATTTCTTTTCGCAGTTGAGTTTCTGATTTTTCAACTTCTTTTTTCAAAATTTTCAGAGCGGCAATTCTTCTGTTTCCTTCTACAACCACATACTTTTTGTTGTCCAGAGGTCTGACGACCACTTTGTCTATTTGTAGAAATCCGACGCTCTTGACACTTTCTTTCAGTTCATCGATTTCGTAGTCTTTCATCTTGTCCATGCATTTTTCTTGAACAAGTGCCTCGGTAAATTTGTTGTCAGGTATAACGTTTTGCGGTTCTATGAAAAACCTGGGGTTGTTGGGATCTAAGAAAACATCGTTCAAGCTTACGTCGGTTTCCTCAAAATCCTTCAAATTCAGTATCATGTTTGCTACCATTTCTTGTTCCCATTTGCTTGTACTTTTGGGGAACTATATTAAATATGTCCTCGACTTTTCCTTGATGTTTTTTCGTTGCCAGCATCAGAGAGAGTCGAACGGGTTCAATCGCAGCATCTCATGTCAGGAGGTTTGGTTGAACCTTCCACGAAGTGGAGACATCGCTCAATCTCCCTCTTTTTCCTTTTTTAGGACTCGGCTTCTTCCGCCCTTGACAAATATTGGAGGAGGTCATGCAGAAAAAGTCAAATAGGAGTTTCTATAGTAACGCACAGCTGGAGAATCTGCAATATGAAATGCCCTATGTGCGGGAAAGAAGCTCAAGACACTTCAAAGGAGTGGGATTTTTCAAGGTATCATGTCAAGCTTTTTAAATGCGAAAAATGCGGTAAAACCTTCAAAGCCTACTATGAAAAAGGAAAACTCAGCTACACTATTCCGAAATCAAAGTAGGCAGCAAATGTCACTACCGTCATAGACTGTCAATGGTATGTTGCAGCACTTACAACAGAAAATATGTCTGCATTGTTCCTAAACTTCTGGAAAAGACTAAGATTCAATGTGCCATTAGGATAGTTGGTTTTTTCTTGGATCATAAGAAGTTCTACTAATACAAGAAGAAACTCTACACCATACTCCCCATATGGATTGAGTCCAGCAAACTGAGCAGCATGGTTTAGCGAAAAAACCTGAAGACTAGGTGGAAAAGTGGTTGCAGGCATGACCTTCATGATTATGTTGTTTATAATATGATCGATGAGGCTCGTTGTCAATGAGGGGTTTCCACTCGACTTCAAGTACAAATCAATGATAATGTGGATATGCTTTGGCGTTCTAGCCCTCTTACCCGGCTCAAGGTACCTAACCTTGAAATCGAATTGGGACTTCTTACCTTTTTCCACAAATATCTGAACTGCTTGCGAAGTTCTGTGAATCAAGTGACGCGTTGACATGTTCTCTTGCTTTAATATATAAATCTACATAAAAAGCTATCAGAAGCTAATGCCGCCACTTCATAATGCTAAGTTCTGCAATGTCATCTTCTCGCTTCAACGCTGCACACGCGTTACTCTCAAAAATCATTTATGATGGAACTAGCACTTAATAGAACTATGTGAACATGTATGATCGTTCTCGAGAGGCGTTCTCTTGTCAATTTTCTGATGGAGCATGTGAAAAAGAACCACGGGGACATTAGATTCCTGGTTATTCTTCCTCATGACATTGCCATCAGAAATTTTTCTTATGCTATTATGAGACAAGGGTTCTCACCAACGATTTTAAAATTAGTGACTTTTGATGATTTAGCTGAACAAATCCTCGACCCAAACAAGCAGCTTGGCCTGCGAATCTTGGACAAACAAACCTTGGGTCAAATGATGGTCAAAACCGTAGGAGAAGCCACTTCAAGCCCTTTGAAAGACCTTCAGCTGATTCCTTTTGAAAATCCTGAAACCCAAGAGGTCGTAGTTGATGAGTTCGAGGAATACCTAAGAGGCACAGACGCGGGATCGCTGGGATCTTTCCTGATTGATATTGCTAACCACCTAACTGACCCCTTTGCCTCCAAGTCCTCTGCTCGCATCCTAGAAGCTTTTAGGATATTAGAAGAAACGATTCTGCCAAAGATGAACAACTTGGGGACTTCAGTCTTCCTTTCCCGTGCTCATTACTTAAGAAAAGCCAGAGAAATGCTGGAGTTGAGTTGGCCCTCTGTTTTGGAAGTTGAAGAGGTTTTGATTTCAGACATTTCTGTGTTTGATGCAACCATCTTGAGATTTGTGGCTTCAGTTGCAGAAATTGGCGAAAAGCGAAATGCCTTGTTTAGAGTTCGGATATTTCAAGGAAGTGGCACGTACCCCCAACTTAAAAATCGATTAACAAGCGCTGGTGTCAAGTTCCAAGAGGAAAAAGGTGGTGTCTCCGATTTTTCACCAAGTGAACTCTTAAAGAATCTTTACGGAAAGAGTTCCTTAGAGTTTGTAGCAGCACCCGAAAGAAGAAGAGAAGTTGAGGCAGCAGCAAAGAAAATCCATGAACTTCTTCTTGAAGGGACTCATCCGTCTGACATTTTGTTAGTGGCAAGAGACTCAGGCAAGTACCTCAGTCTCATATCCGAGGTCTTTCCAGCGTTTGGCTTAGCGTACTTTGTTCAAACCCGCCGACCATATGTACATCTCTCCCCATACAGATTTGTGAAAGCTACCCTTGACTTAATCTTGGCTGCGCATCGAAACGATGTGAAGTGGCATGAAATGACAGACCCCATTCGGTTAGGGTTTTGCTTACCTGGAGGGCAAAGAGGTTGGCCGATTGAATCGAAACAATTCGTATACCTGGAGGAATCCTTATCCAGAATGCAGCATAGAATGAACGGCCCGATTTCGTTACAGAACTGGAAAGACCGAGTGCTCACCGAACTTCGTTGGGAATATCCTAAGCAGTTGCTTGTAAAATTCCTAGATTGGATTCAGAGCCAGCTTGACAATCCTCCAAAAGAACACAGAGATGTTCGCCATTTGGTCTCGACCCTTCTTGGAACCTACATGTTTCAGCAGAGTCCTTGGCGTCGCAAGTCCTTTTCGCCACGTGTGCAGAATCAAGAAAGATTTAACGTAGTTGGGCTGCACCCAACCTACTTCGCAACAAGGATAAGAAATGATCTAGCTGAACTGGAAAACTACATTAAGGACTGCATCAACGGATTGGGGCAGCATCTAAGCTGGGAACTTATCACTAGGGCATTTGGAGAAGTCTTCGGAACGAAAACCTATGGATTGCCCAATCAAGACTTATCGTCAGTCAAGGTTGCAGACGCAGGCAACGCTCAGTTTCTCAAGGCCAAGCATCTATTTCTCATGGGCTTAAGAGCAGACGAGTTTCCAAGACAATGCCCCAAAGGTATATTCCTTCCAGATCGGTTGCGCGAAGCTCTCGATGAGCCCAAACAACCAGAAGCCGCGTTCCTATATCTACGAAGCCGCTCAAGCGATTATGCAAATGAATTCGATTTCCTAGAAACTGTGCTTCGGACAGCTCCCGAAACCATTTGGTGTTCCATGCCATACCTTGATGAAAGGGGTCATGTTTGTGAATGGTCCTCATTCTTTGACAATTTCAGTTCCGGAGAAAAGCAAGAAAATCGGATTCGTCCGGATGATTGGCTCCCAGCTGCAACACAGAACAAGTGGGGAGAAACAGCGAAGAAGTATCCTCCTTGGATTCGACAAAGGCTCTACAGTTATCATACCCATAGAAAATTCCCCAGTGCAGAGCCGTTCATAGACAAAGCAGGAGCTGAAGAACTCTCATCGACGCTGGATCCTGAATTCTATAGCACTCAACTGAAGGACAGAATTCAAAGATATCTGACGCCTCCAAATGTGATTGAAGTCTTCAGCGACGAACCTTGGTTCGACAAATGCTCATTGCAAAACATTATTGGCCCCCCTTTCAGGACACACGAAATGGACCTTCACGCAACCTGTCCATTTCAGTGGTATTTCTGGTACTTCCTTTTCCTGTGGGACGGCGCCGGAGTTGATAGGGACATGATTCCCATTTACTTCAAAAGCCCGCATTGGCGATATGGCAGACTTCCCAAAAGGCTTTCTTACGTTCACCCTTCGAATAGAACCAATGAAAGGATCAAAGAGATAATAGAAAAAAGATTTCCAAAGCGACAAGAATCGCTTTTACAATTTCCTGACGAAAATGCCCTTAGAGGTCACCTGGCCACCTTCCTGTCAGAATTTGAACAGATTCAATTTGGCGTCACCTTAACTGATGAGTTGTCTCTAGTGAAACAAGAAAAGAAAGACAACATAACAAGGCAATGGAGCTGGAACTCAAGTAATACAACTGTTGAAGTGGGACAACTTGAAAAGGTTCAAGTTGTGTTACCTCCTCATCGTGTTGACGAGCTCCAAAACAGCAAACTAATTTTGGCATATGTTAATTTCAGTGGACAATTGGGAAACAGGAAAATAGGACTCTTCTACCCGAAAAAAGGTAGGAAAATGGATGTTGCCAATGATCCCCTGAGAGACTATCGACTACCCATCCTTCTGGTTCACTATGCAAAAGAGCAGCTTGCTGGTGTTATTTATGCCGAACTATTCAACGCTGAAAGAGTAGGCTACTACAACCGATCTTTGCTGGCAAAACATAAAGGTCCTCGCGGATACGGAGAGGAACTCAGAATGCCAATTGCAAATTTCGACGATAGTAGGAAGCAGGTTCTGGAACCACTTGAGTGGATGACAAGAATCTCAGAATTCCAAACCGCTATACTGCAACGGGCGAAGAAGATGTCTCCAAAACCCAACCTTCACTTGGAAGCAACACCATGGGCCGATGTCTGTCAAAGATGCGTGTATAATGATCTATGTCAAATCCCTAGGGCGGTAGGTCTACAATGATTAGTCTGAAGAGGAACAAAAGCAACGAGCTAGAGGACGATCAGAAGTATGCAATGTCTTGTTACCTGAAGCCAGGAGGTCGGGTATGTGTTGATGCAGGCGCCGGCACTGGAAAAACCACTGTGTTAATAGAGACTTTAGCAGAAGCAATCCTCCAAGAACTTCAGAGAAAACCCGGCAATTTCAATCCATTAGAAAGAATACTTGTGGTCTCCTTTGGAGTGGAGGCATCCAGACAGCTGAAGTCAAGACTAAAGGAACGTTTAAGAGACCATGAGTCTGCAGGAGGACAAGTACCTTTGAACATTTGGCGGTTTATTGAATCGGAGTCCCATATTCAGACCATTGATGCCTTTCTGCTGGCGCTTTTAAGGGAAATAGTTGCCGAGATTGGATTAAACCCTGCATTTGAGATACCAACTGGGCTTGAACAGGACCGCCTCGTAGATGACATTTTAGATAGGGTTCGTCGTGGCAATTCAACGAGACCTAAGTGGCTTAGACTTGAAAGGGCATTTCCCGCTATGGACTTCTTGGAATATGGCCCTGAAAACCTTCGAAATATGATATGGCTAACTTATCAGAAGACAAGAGAATTTTGCCTAGAACCAAAAGAAGTTAAAGATCAACTTGTTTCTGCTGTCAAGAAATTGATTCATAGAGAGTTGGAACCACCATTTACGATCGACGCCCTCAGTAATCTAGTACAGCAATTGTCAGATAACACATATACCTTGAATTGCCCTGAAGGTCAACAAGCCACGATGATTGCACACGCTGAAGATGTCTACAAGAATAGTCTGCAGCTTGCAGACGATTTTGGCGATTTGCTAATTGCCTTTGATGAGGAATATGATGCTGTCACGAAGAAAGAAGGAAAACTGACATACATTGATATTGCCTACCTTGTCTGGCAATATACTGTCAAGAAAGGAGATAATAATTGGAAGAAAAGCTTGCAAAAAAGGTTTGATCATATTCTTGTCGATGAATTTCAGGACACTAATTTCGTTCAATGCGAGGTCATCAGAAATCTGATTCGCTCAGGAAAAGCAAGCGAAAGAAATCACGTTATGTTCATCGGAGATCTCAAGCAGTCAATTTACCAATGGAGAAGCGCTGAGCCTCAGATTTTTGCCGACCTAATCCTCTCCCTCACTCATAAGAAAGAGGATACTTCGGTTCCTGACGGAATGACCTATGCTCCACTAGTGTCGAATTTTCGAAGCCATCCAAAACTCATCGACTTTTTCAACGGTCTCTTTTCAGATCTTTTCAGAGATGAGACACGGGGCGCAGTCTCAGGTCAAGTTCCTTATATCGAACTAAAAGCCATGGTTCCCGCGAGTCCAACTGATAAAAAACCCCGAATACATGTTTTGATTAACCCAGGCACCACTGTGGATGAGTGGGTTAGCCATGAGACTAAACAAATTTCAGGCATCGTAAGAGGCATTCTCTCCCACAACTCTGGAGTCTTCGTTCGTGATGAAAATCAGATTCGTCAACCACACGCTGGAGACATAGTTCTTCTGTTTCGACGAAGCAGAAACATACCTCGCTACGTTAAAGAACTGAGGGCTTCTGGAATAAATTGCGCAATCCAAACTGACGTCTCCTTGTTCAGCGAATCTGAGGTGTCTCTGATTATTGATTTTCTAGACTGGTTAGCCAACCCTGATTCTAGAGAATCAATCACTCGAATCCTGCGCTCTCCAATCGTAGCATTAAGCGACAAAACATTGAGGTACCTTGCAAGCAAACGTTTCCTCTTGGTACGCGCCCTAAACGGTTGGAGGACGGAACTCAATCTGCCTGATGAAGACAAGAGACGACTAAAGGAACTACTCAGTTTCAGAGAAGACTTAAGATGGGACAGGGAAGGCCCCAAGGCTACCTTGATTGAAAGAATAATAGCCCATGGATGTTTCGACTCAGTTGTGCTAGCTTCAGAAGAAGGTCTACAAGCACAAGCAAACCTCTGGATGCTAATTGAGATTGTTTCTTCCTGGGAAGAAGAAGAACTTCTAGCTTATCGAGACTTTGTCGAAACTTTGAAAGCACTTAGAGAAAGAGCACGGAGTGCAAGTGAAAAGGATTTTCCAAGAGCGATTCTTGCAGACGAAAAAACTGAAAACTCGGTAAAAATCATGACAATTCACGCAGCAAAAGGACTCGAGTTTCCAATAGTCATAATCCCTGATATTGTGTACGTTGATGAATCTGCCCGAAATGAAAGAATCGTGAGAAATCGAAAAACCGGCATAATTCTGAGACCCAGAGCGAGCAACACTTACCTACCATCTCGCGTCAGTATAACCAACGTAAACAACCAAAAAGCTGTTTCATGGGTCGGCAGATGGAACGAGAATGCAATACTCTGGCTTTCTCCAGAAAGAGATATCCAAACCGGCCTCTTTGTCGTAGAGAGCCCTATAAAACAGGACGTCAAAGATGATGTTGCCGAATTTTGGCGCCTTTTCTATGTTGTAGCTACTAGAGCTAGAGATCACTTAATTTTCTCAGTTGGAAATGAGGACAGATGGGAAAGATACGAATGGAATTCGTGGATGAGATTTCTCAGAGCCACTCTGGATCTAGCAAACGTCGGTACAACTTCACAACCGATTGTCAGAAAATTCCAGTCATCCCAAAAGCAAGTTGAGATCGGTGTAGAAGACCTTCCAACGATACCCGCTCCAACAGCAACTCCGTTCCTGAAAAAGCCTATCCCAAATGGCAAAAACAAAGAATATCAAAGCGGTTGTCCCGGCTTTGTTCCTTCTCAGATCAATCCTTCGCTTTTTCCAATCATGCTCGAATGCCCAAGGCGGTATCAGTACCAAGCGATTTGGCAGACCAGTGGTTTAAGAGAAAAACTATTGAAATCTGATACCATCGGCGCTCAGCCTCCTTACTCTAAAAGTGGGAGTATATCAGCTGATGAATGGGGGGCTGAAATTCACGAGGCGCTTCGACGATGGGAGTTCTCTTTGAACATCGACTCTGACCAGTTGCTCCAAAGCTTTTTGGATCAGAAAGGAAGAGTGCTTGGAACAAAGGTTCGGGGTGAGATTGTAAAAGCCCTCACAAACTTCTCGAAGCTAGCCGTTGGAAAAATGGTAATTGACGCAGCCCTAAACAACAGGGCGATAATGAAAGAACGAGCTTTGCGAGCATTGATATCTTTTGATGCATGTTGTCCACCAATTCTAGTCGATGGTCGTTTTGACCTTTTATTCCAGAATCAGGATGGCGAGTGGATACTTGTGGACTTTAAGGCTGAGGAGGCTCCTCCTCCGAAATCCTTTAGAGACAGAATATATCGTAGACAGATGGACGCTTACGCATGGCTGATTTCGAACGCTTTAGGCTTTAAGGTCGACAAGGCTTACTTGGCTTACGTGCATCCTAACGGGGCAGAACAAGAACTTGTTCCAGATGAACATCGGTTCGAAACACAGGCCAAATCAAGTCTCAGTTCGCTCGATCTTGACTCGCTTAAAGGTCTGAAAGCCAAACCATCGTATAGTGAGGATGGGCCATGCCAAAATTGCCCATTTAACAGGAATGTAGGGGGACCCTGCGAGAATTGATTGCCAGAAAAAACTTGGAAGTTTGACATTATGTCAGATTTCCCTCTCTTTGATAGGGCTGAAAAATTAGGCGTATTAAAAGCTGAAAAAGGATGGCTGATCTCCGCTCCTACTGCAACAGGAAAGAGCTATATAGGCATTGAAGTGCTCAAGCGCAACCTTCCCAGCAAACCAGCAATGGAAGTTTACCTATACTTGGTACCTTTCAAAGCTCTTGCTGAAGAGATGCATTCAAAACTGAAACAGGAACTGCCACCCGAAACCCGTATCAATATTAAGACCGGGGACTATGATCGCCCATTTGAGCCTAGAGAAACAGACGTTTTGGTGGCAACTTACGAAAGCATTGATGGAATGATTCAGGCAGGAATAGATTTCTTTCCTTCAATAATTATTGCTGATGAATTTTCGATCATCTCTGACGGTAATCGCGGCGCAAGAATCGAGTCTTTGATTTCCTACCTTGCCAAGTTCAAAGGTGGAGCCCGGCTTTATGCCCTCTCTGCTGTCTTGTGTGACCCGGAAAGAATAGCAAAATGGTTGGATGCAAATGTGTTACAAGGGGATGAAGGTGACCGACGCATTAAGCTTGAGACTAAATGCATATTATTCCCTGAAGGCAGAAAAAGCGACACACTAAGGAAACTTGTCAAGAATGGACTTAGTCAGGGAAATTTTCTCATTTTTTGTGAGCGGAAAAAAGATGCCGAAAAACTTTGCCATGAGCTAGAAGACCTTGTCGCCACATCTATGAAACCCCAAGAAACCCAAGATGTTAAAGAGCTTGTTGCGCAACTTAAATATGATTTTCCGTATCTTGTCGACTTTCCCGAACTACTGTTAAATGGTGTGGCTTTTCATCACGCGGACCTTGAAGTTGACTTAAGAAACAGAATAGCAGAGGCTTTTAGACAAAGGAAAATAAAGGTCGTTGCCGCAACAACCACTCTTTCAGCAGGAGTTAACCTTCCCGCCAGATTTGTCATTGTTCGGGATGTTACTCGCTATGAATCGGGAAGAAAATTGCTTCCAGTTTCAGAAATGGTGAATATGCTTGGGAGGTCTGGAAGACCAGGTTATGACAAGCTTGGAACTGGTTATTTCCTAGTTCAAAAGGAAAAGACAAGCGAACCAGCTCACAAGGAATTCATAACGAAAGTCAAGAAATGTAAAGTTGAAGAACTGGACAGCCAGATTCCGAAGAGTATGACAAATATTCTTCATTTTATTCTTGCAACTGCCGCGAGATTTAAGGGAATAACGCGCGATGATTTGATTTTGGTGTATAATACTACATTGTGGGGATTTGAAAACCCATTAGAACTTCCGTTTCTTTCTGGTGGAAATCTAACTAGCAGAATTGAAAAGATTTTGAAACATCCAGAAGAAAATGTCAGGATTGATGAAAAGAGCGTTCAAGTGGTAGGAGGAGTTTTGCATGCAAGAGGTGGCACTGGAAGCTACGAGATTAGGTTATCAGAAGAGAAAAGCACCTGTGAATGCCCGGCATACCAGTATAGATACAGAAAGCCATGCAAACACATCAGACAGCTTCAGTATGATGCAATATTGGGAAGTATTGGAAAGAAAAATCAGGAAGCGAGAGCTATTGCAATCGCATCATTCAAGAGCACTGGGCTAAAAGAGGACCCAATGTACATGTTGTCAGCTGGCGTTGATTTGCTGTTGAATTGGAGGTTCTTAGCTGAAAATGAAAGAAGACTAGTAATTACTAGAGACGGTAGACAGGCTCTTGTGAATTATCTCCTCGAGATGGATCACGTCCAATTGCTTAGGGACCGTATTACAAAGGGTGAAAGAGCAAAAGATGAACAGGACGTAATCAGATGGGCGATAGATGATTATAGGATACCCAAACGGACAATGTATGAAATTCAGGAAGAGGAGACAGAAAAAAGCGACCTTCCAGAAGAGTTGGCTGAAGCCGTCTGGAAGCACATCGAAAATGGCTCGTACAAGCAAATCCTGCCACAGAAGTATATTCAACGTTTCTTAGACGCAAAAGATAGACTCGACCAAATTTTCAATGCCTATCTTGCCTTCTGTTCCAATGAACACAAATCACTCGCTTGGCTTATCAGAACTGCTAGGAGAAGAGTTCACTATGGTTGCGTAACAGAGCTTTTGCCTTTGCTGGTTCTTGACATAGAAGCAATTGATGAAGTCGCAAGAGCTCAAACATTATTCAAAAATGGAGTAAAGAATGTCAATGATCTCGCCAGAACTGACCCCAACTCGCTTTCGGAGCTGCTTAAAATTCCTCAAGATGAAGCAAAGAAGACCGTTCAAACTGCAGGAAACATAGTCAAGCTTGTCTCAGAGTTTACCGGAGAGAAAGCGCAGCTTGTCACACTTGCAGCACGAACGGGAGTAAAAATCGAAGACCTTCTTGACTACTTGCTTCCAAAAGAGATGACGGATAAGCTCAGAGCCTAACAAAAAAACATAGTCGACGGACTCAAAAGATTTATCTGAGTCCTGAAAAGACTGATCCAGCAGGAACATATATGAAAAGAGAAAAAAGAGGACAAAAGAAAACCATTCTGGACTTCATTAAACGGAAGAGTGAGGCTTCTTTAGAAGACATACGCGAATCCACTAAAATAAACTATAACTCAATCAGAAGTGCTGTAATAGGTCTCACTAAAGAGGGTCTTATCGAAAGAATAGGTCGAGGTAAATACCAGATAAGAAAATGATTCCGAGAACACTTATTGCTGTGTCAAGTTACTCACGCGCTATCATATCCAACCCAGATTTGAACATTCCTCTTCCTGAATAATTCCAGTCTCTAATGTCTTGCTCTATGAAAAACCACTTTAATGTTTTCAGAATTAGCTCAACAGAAAAACCACTCTTGAAGGACAAGTCGCCAAAATCCTTGAGAACTTCTTCAGGTTCTCTACAATTGTAGACTTCGGTCATTGCTTTATGCAACTGTCTATATGATACTGGGTCTCCTTTTTTCTTTGCCTTCAAATCCTCAAAAATGTCATCATGCTTTGGAAAATCCTCTCCAGTCAAGAAAGTCTTGCCTTCGATATGGATAAGGAAATCGAAGCCTTTTTTCAAGTATGCTGGACGGGTGAGATAGATTCGACTTCCATCCTGAAGCTTTTCTACATAATATATGTAGCGAGAGGTATTGTTGCCAGTTCCGGTGCCGGGTTCTTCCAAGAGAAACTGCTCTACTACCTGTTTTCTAAGTTCTTTTCGGGATAAGCTACCATTGACCTTGAAGTTCAGTTCTTGGCTTGACATTAAAACATCCTAGCACGCTTCATTTGAATTCGTATTTAAAACTTGCGCGCTTTTAAGAGTCTGCGCACAAGCTCACCGAAATTAAACACTCCAACGGTTCTCTTACGAGAGGTAAGATTGCTTAGGGATCGCTTGCAATTGCATTCTCGATTTCATACATGTTGGAGCAATGCAGACACAACTCTATCAAGCTTTTCATTTGCGATTGTATAGTTCATCGGGAAATCGATCTCTCTGAAGCATTGAACAACTGTCAACCTCATCTTCTCCCACGCCGGGCCATCTGTTATCCAAATGAAAGAGAACCCACTTTTTTCATGTATTTTGCGCTGCAGATCTATGTAGGCGTTAGCTGTTTCTATCGGTTTGCTGCCCGTTGTGTTGTAGAAATTGCACTCCACCGCAATCCGCGGTTTTCCACCAGAATATATTACAAAGTCGGCCCTTTTGCTTCTCGCAGTCTGCACATTTGGGTCTTCCGTTCTTGTTTCCAAATTCGGATCTCTTAATTTCTTTTTCAGAAGCAAGCTTAATAACTGTTGAAATATTTTTCCACTTCTATTCTTTCGCGCATTTGAATCAAGCCCGACCTCCACCCCTAGCAGGTATGCATAAAGGTCGTTGATCTCTCCAAAAAGTGAGAGCACTCCGACCTTTTCACAAAAACCTGTAAGGTTTTCGGCTTCACTTTCCGAGATTCTTTTTCTAGAAAAATCAAAGATCTTATAAAAAGCCTTTTCTCCTATTTCGAGTACGGAGATGTTTTGTTCTCTCAAAGCTATAATCGATGGAATAACCGGAATAGTCTCAGGATACTTGATGAATATTGATTTCAACTCTTCCTTTCTACTCTCAGGCGAAACCTTGGAAATAGAGTTCAGCAGACTGATCTCCTTTACATATTTCCTTACGTTTTCTTTGACTTTTTTCCACTCTACAAAATAATCATAGGTCCAATTTGTTTGTAGAAGCGTCCGGAAGAAATAGTTAAAATACTCACCCTCGCTTTCGAAACCTAGGACATCATATCTGACCAACTTGCTTCCTCGAGTCTCTGATTTGTTCTATGCTTTAGTAAAAAGATTTTGCACCACGCTGGAGTATTTTCACTTATTTGCGATTTCTTGAATCCATTTCATACTATCTTTATATGGTCTCAAATTTTCATTTAACGATGGTTTTCTAAACACGAATAAGTGTTCATAAGAGAGAAGCAGAAAATCTGTGAAACGTCTTCCTTTTCTATCTATGTCTACCCAACATTCCGTTGCAACTTTAGACAGACCTTGCCACTTTTCTCGGGTTGTCTTGGTTTTCCACTGATATTTCATTATGTCTTCTCTCAGAATGAAACCAGCGTCTAGAAAGCATTGCATCACTCTAAAAGCTATGGGCATGTGATGTCTATGTCTTCTTGTATCGCCTACTAACATTGAGCAAAACCTTCCAGGTCTTAAGACACGATAGCTCTCTCTTGCTATTGTTTCAATCCCGTCTAGATATGTTCTGAGTGTGCGGGCGGAGGACAGATCCGCTGAAACTTGCTTTTTTCCGTTTGAATAAGCAATTATGTTTGCATAGGGTGGATGGGTTGCAATGAGGTCAATAGTGCTCTCTTCGATCAGGTTGAGATTTCTTGCATCTCCTACATAGGTTCTTATTGACATTTTCGGAAAGTTTGGGTCATGTGGATTGTGTTCGAAATCCAGTCTGTCTCTTGTGAGCATAACACAATTAGGGTTGATGTCAACGCCAATAGCGTTTCTCCCAAGCAATTTGCACTCGATTAAAGTCGTTCCGGAACCACACATTTGATCGAGAACAGTTTCGCCCGGCTTAGAATATCTTAAAACTATGTTGCGAACCAACTGAGGCGGCCAATTGCCTCTAAAGTCACCCCGATGCGTCGCCCATTTACCTCTCTTAGGGAATGACCAGACATTTGTCCTTTCAAGCTCAAATTGCGTTGGCTGATACTCCATTATTTTCTTTGGTTGTCCAATCTCAATTTTTGTTCTCCCTATGATGACCTTTTTGTGCCCCTTGATAAACTGGCGCAGATCTTTGTCGTCTTTCTCCTGCATTACAGCCTGTGTTTCACACATGTTGACACCTACTTGTCTATTGCTCCTCTCGTTCTCATGCGGTCATGAGTGTATGAAACCTTCCGTTGATATTCTTGTTTTTTGAGACACTTAAGCTTTATAAGTTGAAAACAACTTATCTACTTATGGTTTCCATGGGACAGGTAAACCTTAAAGTGGATGACAAGCTGGAAAGAGAGTTCCGAAGAGTTGCAGTCGAGCGATTCGAAGCCAGAAAAGGTTTCCTTAAAAAAGCTATTGAAGAAGCCATGCGTGACTGGATAACTAAGAATAGTGAAGGTGCAAAAAATGTCCGAAAAAGCAGTTCAACATGAAGAACAAGGAATAAAAGAGTTACCAACTGTCCCTTGGCACAAGGCGCCTCGACCTTTCGTGAAATGGGCAGGAGGTAAAGGCCAGCTTCTTAAAGACTTAGAAGCACATTTCCCTGAAAATTTCCACACGTACTATGAACCCTTTCTGGGAGGTGGCGCAGTCTTTTTCCATCTAGTCGAAAAACGCCCTAGGTTCACTGCAGTCCTTTCCGACATCAACGAAGAACTGATTAACACATATCGCATAGTCAAAGATAAAGTAGAAGACCTTATTGTACAACTCAAAAGTCATAAGGCGAAGTACAAGCTTGCACCAGAGAAGTACTATTATGAAGTCCGTGCTCAAGAGCCTTGGGATGAGGTCGGAAGGGCCGCTAGGTTAATATTTCTGAACAAAACGTGCTATAACGGGTTATATAGGGTCAACAAAGAAGGCAAGTTTAATGTTCCTTTTGGTGAATACAAGAACCCAAGAATCTGTGATAGAGAAAATCTGCGTGTTATCAGTCAAGTCTTGCAGTGGTCAAACGCGAAGCTACTAGCAACAGATTACAGAGAAGCGACAAAAAACGCAAAAAAAGATGATTTCATTTATTTTGACCCGCCATATCAGCCTGTGAGCGCTACTGCAAATTTCACAAGCTATACCCATTCCGGGTTCTCTCTCGAAGAACAGAAACGATTAGGAGAATGGTTTCGGGAATTGGACAATCGGGGGTGTCAAGTTTTGCTTAGTAACTCAGATACTCAAGAAGTACTGGATATTTACAGCGGATATCATATTCAAAAAGTCTCAGCTCTGCGCGCCATAAGCTGTAAAGGTAATAAACGGAAGGGGCACACTGAGCTTATAATAAGTAATTTTAAACCGCGCGCACCTGCTTAACCTAAAAGGGAAGCGACAGTGCGCGGTTTGCGGACAACGATGATGTAGTCTCGTCGTATTTTCGCCACGAGAGGGTAGTGCTTCTCGTACATGCTCGTCCATAGGCTTCGGGGGATCTTCATCGTGTAGAGATCAACAAGCCTAAAACCCACCTTTTGCAGAATGAGCCAGGTTTGGTAGGGAAGATCAAAGACGCTTTTGTTTCTGGTTAGGGGTCTTACAACAATGGCAGCCCGCCCGCCCTTCTTCAGAACCTTGAAGCACTCCTTGTATACCTTAAACATTGCCCTAAAGTACTTTTTCTCGTTGAGGTTCCCTATGTTCTTCTTGCTGGAAGAGTAGTGGATCCTGTATTTGCCCTCTGCAGCTTGTCTGCCTACACCTGTAGTCCTGCTTTCAGCTAGCTGTTTTACTCGTTTTTCAATGTTGGAGTAGCGATTCTGGTCAATGTACGGTGGGCTCGTGAGAACGAAATCAACTCTTTCAAGGTAGTGGCTTGTTTTTCTTGCATCTCCCTGAACATTTATTATAAAACCCGTAAAACCGAGGTTGGCGTCTTCTGCGACTCGAAGACTTGCTTGGTCTGCCCAACGGACGAATTCAAGCTCTAGCTCGACGTGTACTGAGTGTCTACCCAGCTGAGAAGCAACGACTCCTGACGAGCCGCCTCCAGCCATAACATCCAGCACTACTTCGTCTCGCTTAGTGTACTTGGAAACTAGGAATTCGATTAGCTTTCTGTTCATTTTCGATGGATGACTTTTCGATTGGCTCAGGTATCTGTCGTACCTGCCGCGATTAGAGGTTGAATCAAATGGAAGCCTCTTTGGGGGTTGAATTGCTTCAATTTTGCTGATGAACTCACGCTTGGCAGTTCGCGTCCGCCATTTTTCGCGAGCGCACACGATCATCAAGCTACGCCTTCCCAGCCTTGTATCAGCACAGCCAAAACTCCACCAGCGATTAACCCCTTCTGGGAGTGAATCTTGAGTCTCGCCTTTTTCTTATGACTTATGAATTTGGGCTATTGATCAGAAAGCCATTTCCAAAGTGTTCTGCCACTACACGCGCTTTTGTGGGACATGTAAAAGCCCATGGTACCGACGCTTTAACTCAAGAACGTTGATGTTTGGACTGGGACTGCCGATTTCATTGACCTGAATTTCAGATTCATAATTGTTAAAAGGTGAATCCGAACAGTTTTGAACAGACTCTTCTTGCCTGTTACGCTTAGCTAAGGGGCCAAGAAGTAAAATAGGAGGATGCATCCATGTCTACCCCGCGTGTTGAAGAATTGGAAGAGGATACAGCAGAAAAAAGGCAACATAGCTTTTGGTTAGATCAACAGCTTTACGATTCATTCAAGAAGATAGCTCAGTTATTAGGGAAAACCTCGGTGAGCGAAGCTCTAGAAGAGGCAATGAGAGAGTGGGTTAAAACGCACATCGATGAACTGCCAACCCAAACCACTATAACAATGGTTGAATCAAAACAAGCCAACATAGACTTGGCAGATCAGCTTGAACTAAAAATCGTTAAAGAGGAAACCGAGGGGAAAGTCAAGGTTCTTGAACGGCTTTTATCAGAGAAACCTGTGAACGATGATCTGGTTAGGAAGTGGCGCCAAGACCTAAGTAAGAGGCTTCCCAAAGCAATACGCATTTACAAGAAGACCAAAGATCCCGAGCTGGAGCAAATACTAGCCAGAGTTAAGAAACTGATTTGATTTTTCAAGGTCAGTAGACAAACGTGAGAGCTATCTGGAATCGAGCTGAAAGGCTGTTAGCATATAGGCACAATTTACAGATGGGAGAGAGGTAGTGTCATATCTAAAAGAGATGCTAGCACCTTTGCAGTAGACTCCAACATACTTATAGTAGATATAGTAGATATAGTAGATATTCTTTTGCTCCTTTTTATAGTGAATAATAATAAAGTTACATATGGCACTAGTACTCTGTCATACCTAAAAAATGGAAATCGGATGAAACTCAACTTTTGCCGAATAGTAGCTCGTATGTCCAGAGTAGCTCGTCTTTGTTTTTGAGATAGAGCACGTGGCCGGGTTGGACTATGAGAAAAAGAGGTTTTTGGCAGTGGGGACAGCCCGTTTGAACGCTAACTGCTTTGCTGCAACTCTGTTCGACCATTTGCGAGTAGTCTTGGACAAAAGAGATGCGACAATGAGGACAGCATATTTCAGTCATTTTGTTTCCTCCTTAGAAATAATCGAACGACTAGGTAGGCAAGCAGGTATAGGCCAGCGTCGATGAGAGCGATTACGAGGAAGGCGATGGTTAGGTCTGGCAAGGCTGAACATGATCATGTCGTTCTATAGTATAAAAGCGTAGCGAAAAATACGCAGCAGCTGGTTTTCTCCCGCAAACTCCTTTTTTACTTTAGGTAGTTGTTCTAGCGAGTGTAAGACATCCCTCCTCTTTTTGAATGAACAGAGTCCGAGTTTTTGGCGCGTATGTGCTTTGCCAACTAGAGGACAAGGTTAGCCAGCTCATACGTTTGACGTTCTTCCAGTAGTCTCTGAATTTGTTCCTGTAGTGCACTTCTTTTCTTTTCCGACATTGCTTTTTCTAGTTTCCTGCGTAGCTTCAACATTTGTTGGTCAATATCTGCAACGACGCTTTGAATCGCGTGATCCTTATACTGAGCCAAAAACTGCTGGATTCTCCTTCGCTCCCAACCGCTACGGTACAAGGGGCGATTACGTTTAAGACTAAGCAGGTAAGGAAGTATAATTTCCCTTGCGACTCTTTCATAATTGTTGTACACGATCTGGTCTACTGCATCGCATCCTACACATTTCAGCCAAATCCAAGTGCTGCCTTTTTTAATGAAGACGAATCGATGTTTGTGACGTTTAACCTTCAGCACTCTGCCAATGTATTCCTCAAAGGTTTTCTGAAGACGGCAAAATTCCTTTTCAGGAACGTTTTGTATGCCAAATACACGGTAAAGGCCTGACAAACGCACATACCAATCCGGCTTTTTGGGTCTAACCCGGTATTTTGCGCGTAGCTGACTAGTTGTCTTTCTTAGCAAACGTAACAAGGGGCTATGATAAAACCATAATTCACGTCCTTTTCCCCTTTTTATAACGGCTTCAAACCTTGCCACTTTCTTAACCTCCTGCAAATCAATGAGCGGCGCTTTTTGGCTTTTTTAAGCGCCCTAAGGGCTTTACCGCCTGCTTTGGTTGGCGGTTTAAACCCCTACATAGCGGATTGTGTCCGCTATGTTTCGGCTCCACCGCGTTTCACGTGAGGCACGTGGCCGGTGCGATGGAGCCAACCCCTTGAGGTTTTTCTCCTCAAAGAGCGGTTGGAGAGAATTCCCCAACCTCGTCGGGGGGTTTTCCGGCTCATGAACGCGTGAAAAAGCGTTCGGATTGAGCCGCGAGGAAGCTGCATCGCCGCCGGGCTCCTCGTGGCTATAGGGCTAGAACGTTGCACATTCCATCGAGTTTTCTCAGTCTCCGTTTTGCTTTTTCGAGTATTTTGATTTTCTTTTTTATGTCCCTCTTTGCTCCTTTCAGGATTATCGCTTTGTTCGGTAGTAAGAGGTTCTCTATGGTTTTTCTCTCTTTCTTGGTGAATTTTGCTCCGTGTAAGTGCGGGATGAGGGCGTACCTTGCGAGGTTTATCGCGTTTGCTGCCGCTTGTTTTTTGGCTTTGCAACTTTCACACCTTAAAACCAAATTGTCTATCCCGTTAAGGCTGCAGAATATCCATTTGTGTTTATGGTTTCTTTTTCCCCATTCAAGTGCCAAGGTTCTTGTCCGTGCTGCATGTTTCACTAGTTCAGCGACACTTGCACCTTGTTGGCAGAGTTTCTTGAATGAACCGTAGAGTCTTGTTTGTCTTTTTGTTAGGCAGAACAGCCAATCTTCTGTGTCTACCGCGGTTATTAAGCTGTATTTGTTGTTACACCATTGGCATGCCAGTTTTTTCATCTTAACGCCGACCGTTTTAGTCAATCCTTTTGCCTGCTCTGAATTAACTAGAATGTTACAACATTGAGGGCAGTGCATTTTTTCAAACCCATTTTGGATTTGCTGTGATGAACTTCTCTAAAATTTCAAAAACCCTATCGTCGTTGTGGCTTGTGATGATGATCATGTTGTTTTCGTGTTCAAACGCGTGCAGCAGCTCATGTGTTAATACGTACTTTGTCAGCGAATCAAACTGTAAATTTTTGTGCTTGCTTTGTTGCTGCAGAAATTGTAGGTTGAGGAAGATGGCGTAGTCTTTTCCGGCGAAGAACTCGTTGACTGTCGCCTTTATTGCTCTCATTTGTTTTTCTGCTATTTTTTGTTGGGTCGGCGTTAGCCCTTCTTTAACTCTGATAAACAATTTTTGGGAGAGGAGCAAACCGTCAGTTTGGATGAGTTGCGGCTTCGTTTTATTTTCAACTTTGTTTCTGATCACAACATCGGCTAGGGACACTAGTTTTCTCCATTCCGTCCGTGTAGGGATCAGCCATACCTTTACGTTTGGTTTAACGAGACATCTTTGCTCGGAGAACCAGCCAATAAACTCTTCGGCAAAATGGTCAAAGT
>Ga0315282_10005611_pt1 | contig 21305 bp, 24 predicted proteins | sample YL17G07_20_MG_FD_203693 | JGI IMG/M metagenome (GOLD analysis project Ga0315282, IMG submission 203693) | Sediment microbial communities from Yellowstone Lake, YNP, Wyoming, USA - YL17G07_20 | ecosystem: Environmental > Aquatic > Freshwater > Lake > Sediment | place: USA: Wyoming | collected... | reverse complement strand
TCTTTTGCTTGCTTTAATGCTTTTGAAATATTGTGAAGCTCACTCCCAAACTTTCCATAAAAACTATCTTTGGGCTGCGCCTCGCCGCAAATATAGAAAATATGATTGTAGGCAGGCAGTGTTATTTTCTCTGCAGGAACCGGCAAGCCCATTTGGGCCAGCAAGGACAACAAAGTGATGTTTTGTTCAAAGAAACTTTTACCTCCGCTATGAAGGCCAGCTATGAAGAATTTTTTCTCACTAGGCTTGGTCTTAAAATTTATAGGCACATATCCGCTGGGCAAATGGCACCGATGTAATCTTAGCATAGTTGGCGGGAACAAATTTTTGATTGTATACCTATCCGAAAAGTCAGGGAATACGAACTTAGGTATTATAGTTTCAGCAGAATCAACATCAATAGAAGGGGCGGATTTTTCTGCGTAATCATCAATCTCAGGAGAATGCTCAAACTCATCGCTTCCAGTGGAGAGTGCGCGATTATGACCCTCGCACGTATTGATAAATTTAGAATAACGGTTCCGCAACCTGAAAGGTATCATCAAAGCCTCATATTTGCCTCTGAAATTAGAATCAAAGTTATCTGAATTAAACTTCATGTCTACAAAATGCTGCTCAATATAGCTTAAAAACGCATGTCTAAGGTCCTTATTCAAAGCGTCAGGCAGTTTTATTATCTCTTCCTTGGTTTTTTGTTTCAAACCTTTTGAAACCTGCCTTAGTAAAATACCAATAGAGTAATCCTCAGAGTTTAATCTGGCTGGCACGGCATTTTTTATTTTTTTGACAGCATCATTGTTAATAACAGGGCATATAGTCCTATCAGAAGTGTCTATTAAAAAATAATGGATTTCATTAACTTCTTTTTCTATTTTATTCACAACGACAGACCATTGTCCGAAAGCTTTTTTGAATTTCTTAGCTTCAGAAAGAAGAACACTCGCATCTTCAAGCATATCAATTTGTGGCAGAGAGTATATTAATCGCTCCATAAGTGTATGGCTATTATCTAATGCACTAATCAAGTCAGCGTCATCCCAGCTAGATAACCGATTGAAATAATGTTTAAAATAATCCTCAAAATCACTGAAGTAATATAGGTTAATATCGCGCTTAATAGGCCAAATTTTTTTCATCAAATTTTGACGGTCCACAAGATGCTCTCTGTTGAAACCAATGGAAACTACGCGCCGGTTTCCTTTAACCTCTTTAGCCCATCTAAACAATGGAGATTCCGAAATTATATTCTCCAAACTTTTTACAAGCTGGTTGTCCGGAAATCCACTATCAATCAAGAATTCTTCATTCTTTTCAAAAATATTTTCAACACGCAACTTCCGAATCATAAATTATGCTCTTGGCTAAATCTTAAAAACCTGCCGAAATGCAAGTGCGCCGACCGAGATTTGAACTCGGGTCTTAAGCTTGGGAAGCCTACACATTTCTTTTATGTCCTACCAGCTAGACTATCGGCGCAGTATTTTAGAGGAAATAAATGCTTAAAAAGTCATTTCTCATCTGAAAAGTCCCGTATGCCACTGACAAAATGCGATACAAGTTCAAAACAAAATACTCTGAGTCTGAAGAATATACCATATATAGATACTTTCATTACACGCCAAGGCAATTAGGCATACGCGGTTTTCTGGCAACAGTTTGCGCAGCAATTACAATTTTCATCTTGTTCCCTTTTCCCGATGAGTTCTTTGTAATTCCTATAATGGCCAAAAGCCTGCAGCCTTTCCTTCATCTCGGGTTTGATGCTGCTGTTGTATATGCCTATGGGCTTTACAAGGCAATTGGCATGGTATTTTTAGCTTTTGCTTTGTTGTTTGGTGCCCAGTATATGCGAGATGCACTTTTGGCAAAAGCAAGATATGTAAAAGACACGCATACCAAAGTAAAATCATATGTTAAAAATAGCCACAGGACTTTGCAGAAAAAGCTGGCTCGCAAGCGTTAAAAATTGAATATCAGGTGCCAATGTCTGACTTGGGAATCTAAAGCTTTTTTAAGCATTCTTACAAATCAGCCGTTGTCAGGGCCCATGGTCTAGTGGTTATGACGCTTGCTTGACGTGCAGGAGGTCGCAGGTTCGAATCCTGCTGGGCCCATCATATACGCGGGGATACCAAAGCGGTCAAATGGGTGCGGCTTAGGACCGCATGGCTTAGTGCCTTCGAAGGTTCGAATCCTTCTCCCCGCATTTTGATAACAAATCTTTATATTGCCCCAGACTTTATGTTAATTATGGCCGAGAAAGCAAGATATGTCCAAGTTCCGGAGTATTCTAATATCAAAGACAGCCTGGCAGAGTCAGCTGCAAATATTGAAGTAGAGCTGGAATCAGCCCGCGAAGCCAAAGCCCTGCATACAAACAAGTATGAAAGCATTGACAGGGCGCAGGAACTTATTGATGAAATTTCAAAAGATATTGCAAGATTTGGCAGATTAGTGCCAATCAAGCAGCCGGAGAAAAAACCAAGAGCTGTTGCAAAATCAGTTATTGGTTTTGCAAGGCCTGTGCGGCCAATAATGACAGAAGATGACAGGGAAATAATTGCAAGATCCCACCGCGCACTGGAAAACCTGCAGAGAAATCTATCTGAATTAAAATCAGAATTGGGAAAATAATATGAAAAAACAGGAATTAGTAATCATTATCGTATTTATTGCCGTGCTTGCAATAATTTTTCTTAGCGCTGGGCAAGTGGATAATGCAATAAACTCAGCTTTTAATCCAGTAGATAAAAGTTGCAATGCAGATTCTGACTGTGCATTCACAGATTTAGACTGTACTTCGCCCTGCGACGGATATGTCGCAAATAAAAATTGGAAACCTCTCTGCCTAATACCTTATGAAAGGCCAATGCCACCTTGTATGGTTAGGGTGCCCGGAGAGCTAAAGTGCATCAACTATATGTGTGATTATGTTGCAAATAGCACAGCTTTTGGATAAATAATTAAATTGACTTGCCAGCAAAATGATTTAGCTAATGTTCCTTAACACTTAATCCTAGACTTCAGGTTTTGTCAGCTTGGAATGAACATCATTGATTTTTGATTTTGCATCGTTCAGCATCGCGCCCCAGCCATCTATGATTTCGCCTTCTCTTGTCTTGATTGCAGAAATCTTGTCAAGTGTTGCGCGCAGCTCTTCGAGCTTGTTGTCCATTTCAGAAACAGTCCGCATAATGTCCTTGTATTTGTCTAATTTTACAAAAACTGTTGCTGCCTGTGATTCTGCTGGCTGCCAGGAAGGCATTTGTGGCCTTGACATTGAAACTTCAGGAATTGATGGAGCGCCGGATTTCATTTTTTTAGCAGGCTTTGGAGCTTCTTCAGGCTCCGGGAATGGTGGAAGCTCTTCTTCTCCAGGCAAAGGCGGCAGAGGCGGAAGTTCGTCCCCTTCAGGCAGAACTGGTAATTCGGTATCTTCATCAGGTTTTTTCTTAAAGAATGCCATAAGTTTACAAAAGAATACGACCTTTTATATATTATTCACTGTTGTAAAGTAGATATGCGCTGGCCGCTCGTCTTGCTGGTTTTGTTATTGTTTGAAAGCGCCGCAGCTATCCAGATTTCTGAAATTATGTATGATTTGCCAGGCTCTGATGCAGATGGGGAATGGATTGAAATTTACAACAATGATTCTGTTGTGGAAAATCTGACAGGCTGGAAATTTTTTGAAAGCGGAACCAATCATGGCCTAACTCTAACAAGTGGCAGTTGGAGTTTAGACGCAGGAGCATATGCAATTATCGCAGATAATTCTGTTACATTTTTGCAGGATAATCCTAGTTATGCAGGCATATTATTTGACAGCTCTTTCAGCCTTAGCAATACTGGCGAACAGATAGGGTTAAAAAATTCCTCTCTTGAACTTATCGAAAGCATTGCATATAGCAGCAGCTGGGGCGCAAACGGTAATGGTAACTCCTTGCAATTTGTAAATGGAAATTGGTGCGAAGGAAATTCAACACCAGGCTCTGCAAATGTTTGTACAGTTCAAGAACCACCGCCGCCACCACAGCAAAAGCAAGATGATAATACAACAGATAATGAAAGCCAGCAGCAGATTTTTTCTATTTCCATATTAGAGCTTCCGGCAGAGGCAAAGCAAGGTGAAAATTTTACAGCTGAAATTAAAATAATAAATAATTTTAATGAAACAAAAACAATTGATATTTACAGTTATATCTATTCCGGCAGCACTTTGGCAACAGAAGGAGGCTGGACAGGCAACCTGCAGACACTTAACATATCTGCAGGAAAAAGCATAGTTGTAAATCTGACAAATAACATCAAGCCAGATGCTGTTGTTGGAACATATTCTTTCAAAGTCAGGGCTGTTGTGGACAGCAAGAAATATGATGATGCCGCATCTATAAATATAATTGAAAATCCGAACTTAGGTAATCTCTCAATGCCAGAAAGCCCTAAAGTTCAAGCTTCTAACACAACACCTTCCAAATCCTTAAACTTAACAAATGACAAAAGCCCTGCAGGGGCTTTTGTCTGGAGTTCTGGCAGCACTTCGATAGGAATAGCTTTCTGGCTGTTCACTGCAGTCTTGCTGATATTTGTAGTCTTGCTGCTTTTGATGCTGCTGCGAAAGCAGAATCCTTAAAAGCCATTCCCAGGACTAAATTTTATGGCCGAAAGCCAGAAATGGTTGAAAACAAGAATGATTGTTGAAGTAGCTGGCTTTCCAAAAGAACATATTGAAAATACCATTGTTCTGCTGGGGGAAAAATTTGCTATAAACCTGCCAACTGTAAAAGTTACAAAAAAAATGGTGCGCGAGCCTGTGCAGATAAAGGATTCTAAAGTCTGGAGCGGGTTTATAGAATTTCACTGTGATATACAGAATCTTGCAACTTTAATCGGATTGATATTTGATTACTTGCCGTCATCAATTGAAATCATGGAGCCTGAAACAGTTACAGAGGATATGCCGTACCTAAATGGAATTCTGAATGATTTGGCAGCAAAACTGCATCAATATGATGCGACTGTAAAAACATTAAGGGCTGAAACAAGATTATTGCGGAATGACTTGAAAAAGAAAAATTCTGTTTAATATTATTAATAACTTGCGCTGATTTGCTAAAATAAAAATCAATTAATCAGCACAAGCCTTACTTTTTCTTTCAACTCTGGGCTGGCCCAACTGCAAAATTCCTTCATGCTTACATTTCCAAGTTCATTGCAGCTGATTTTTACCGTGCCTGCAGATGTATCTGCATTGCAGTAAGCTGGCTTTTCTACAGTAACTTGGCTGAAGCCTTTTGCAAATCCATAGCTGTTGCCGATGAAAAGGCCAAGAATTAATGCAAGGCCTACACCTAGCAAGGCTACTCCAAGCAGCTTGCCCAGCTGTATTTCATATTTTACTTCAACTGTTTTTTTCTGTTCGTCCATTTTTCAAATCCTCTGATTTCTGAGCATTATCTTTTTTAATTGCACTCCACTTGACAACAACTTTTGATTCAAGAAATTTCATCATGTTGAAGCGGTCGACTTCATATTTTGTTTCCTTGCCTTCTCCTTCCCTTGTAACAAGGCCCTGTTCTTCCAAATCCTTGATTTGTTTTGACATGAAACTTTTGTCAGTATTCAAAACCCGCGATAATTCCTTGTTCTTGTTCTTGCCGAGCATGATTGCAGTAAGAATTTTCATGTTTTTCAGCAAGTTATGGGCGTCCCTTTTTCCAAGGTCTTTTTCCAGTTCCTCAAGGGGCTTATCTAAAAGTTCCTGTGCGCTTATCTGTGCAGCAGATTTCTTTTCAGATTCGTCCTGCGTGATTATTGACGACGTTTGGTCAGCTTTAAGTTCATAGCCTTCTATGCTTGGAGCTTCTTCTGAAATTTGATTGGCAATTTGTTCAGAAATTTGTGCAGATGTAGCAGGCAGGTTTTTGGATTTCCTTTTTACAATCTTTGGTTTAACATTAATTTTAACTTTAGCATTAGCAGATGTTGATTTGACCAGCTTGCCACTAGCCACTTTAGCCATTACATAATTTTGTAAAAAGTTATGCTTTTAACATATTGTATTGCAGTTTGAATAATACCATATGGTAATTTGTTCTGGTGTAATATGAGGGATATAGAGCAAACTGACCATAACTCTTTTAAAGAAATTTTCGTTGCCTCTATATCAAGGAGGCAATAAAACAAATTGCAAAAAAATAAAATGGAAACATTTAGAAAAACAATAAAGAAGATAGCAGCGATTACAAGCGGCGCATTGATGGCAGCAACTTGCTTTGGCGTAGCAGGCCTGGCAACAGACCTTAGCAGCTATCCAGCACCATTTGTCACAGACGGCAAGTGGGTAGGATTAATTGCAGTAGGTGCTGATGCAGCAACAGCTGATGTCATTGGTGCAGTAGATGTCGCAACAACTTTGGCGCAAGTGGTATCCGGCACAACCGGAACAACAACTGTGTCTGGCGGAAAAGAAAAGGAGCTCGACTTAGGGGACAGCATTAATGACACAACAAACGGCTTCTCGAACGCCTTAGACGACGATGACCTGGCAGGATTCCAGGATACAAGCTTAAACATCGATTTAGGCGATATTGAAGACGACTACGACGTGCACGATGAACTACAACTCGGCAAGGATGCAACTACATTTACATCAGTATTTCCTGCATCCATACAAACAGGCTTGACGTACGCAGACAACCAAGATGAAGACTTTAAGGAAAATGCCTTCATGGCAGTTCCAAAGAGCTCCATCGGTTACTACTACATCTTTGACGACGCTCTGGTAGCTGGAAACGAGTTCATAAACACAAACAGCAGCGAGCCAATTGACCTGGATTTCTTGGGAAAGAAATTGACTATAACTAGTGCACTCGCAGATGGAACAGGTCTTACTGCACAAATTGGTGAAGAGTTCTTCCTGAACACAGACGACACAGTAACTGTACTTGGACATGTTGTAAAGCTGATTAATGTCGGCTCTGGCGACAGCCCAGCATCAGTAGTTGTAAGTGTTGACGGAACGCAGGAAACAGTGTCTGGAACAGAAAAAGTCGACGGCTTGAGAATAAAAGTCAAAGAGACTTTCTATTCTGACACGAAAGCTGAAAGGTCTGCAACATTGATTATTGGCGAAGATGCAACAAAGTCATATACAGATGGCGACGGCTACATTGGCGAAAGTGAAGACGATCCTAACTGGGTATGGGACTTGAACGGCCTGAACGGCGTAGCTCCAAGAATTGGAATATTGTTCGATCAGACCTATGACGACCCGACTGAAGTAGTCACGCTAGGCAGCACATTTGCATTGCCAAACAACTATGCAACCATAAAGCTCGAAGGCTACACTGTAACTGATGTGAAGAAATATACCATAGGCGTTGAAAGCGGTGAAACACTATGCTGGACCAACGGAACAGACTGGAAGACATCTGCAAAAGTCTTGCACTTCCACGCAGAAGGCACTAGTGACGATGGCTTTAGCGCAGGTGCATTTGACACAGACGATGTCTATTTGTACTTCTGGTATGACGTTGCAGGCGCAACAAAGGACGAGTATGTTGCAGAATTGTTGTACAAAGACCACGACGATGCAAACAAGATAAAGCTTGTAGATGACACCAACATGTCAGCAGCCCTACAGAATACTACTGGCGCATTGGTGGACATATTCAGCTTTACGTACAAAGACACGACAATAACTGTTGACGGTACAATGGGAGCCATAGGCGCGGCAGGAGACAACTACACCTACTTCATCCTGGACGAGCAGAATGGCGACAACGCGGTAAGCAACTTGAACTTGACTGTTCCAGTAACCAATGCCGCATTTGAATACATAGGACACAGCGACGGCGACACAATAACAGCAAGCGACTTGTTGTATGACGCAAAGGACATCTCCGGTTGGGAAGAAAACACAAGGACACAGAAGGGCCTTGTAGTGTATTCCTACGACGATAGCGCATCCGGTGATGAAGTGGAACTTGATGTACCAAGCGACATTACAGACTTTGCTGTAAAGACGTTGATAAGCAGCTCAGGAACAAAAGTTGTATCAACAGGAACAGCAGGAACACTAGCTGGCGTGCCAGTTGCAAAGACAGACACAGAAATAACTGACGCGAAAGCACAGAACCTGATTCTGGTTGGTGGAACTGCAGTAAACAAGTTGACTGCACAAGCCCTTGGCGTAACGTACCCAACATACGGCACAGCAGCAGGAACTGCTATGGGCATAACTACAAATGAAGCAACATTGAAGCTAGTCGAAAACGCATTCGGCGGCACAAATGTGGCCTTGATTGTAGCAGGTTGGGAAGCAGCGGACACAAGGAACGCAGCTAACGTGTTGAAGGACTACACAGCATATGCCGCAACCTTAACGGGCAAGCAAGTAGTTGTGAAATCCACGGCAGGAACAATAACCCTGTCTGCACCAACAGTAGCAGCAACAAACACAACTTAATGACTACGAATACCTCAGCTTAAACTGAGGTTTTTTCTTTTTTTTATTTTTAATTTTAAATGAGTATGACTGACATATCACTCTAAAAGGGAATCTCTTAAGGTCTGCATAAACAATAAACTTGCAAGCTGGCCAGCAAACATTTTCTGAAATCAAGAGATAACAAGCGTTAGGGCAACATAGCCATAACACTTAAAACATTATTCCCAGTCTTTAATTTACAAACATGGCAGATGAAACAGCGATAAACCCAGATGCAACAGAAGCTGCTGCAGCAGTGCAGAAGCCAAAGAAAGTTTCTATTTGGTATAAAGTTTTTGCCATTGTTGTCATAGTATCAATGGCTGGCTGGGTTTTGGCAGCCTGGGATAAAGGAGATAACAGCAGTAATAACAATAGCAATAACGGCGCTACATTGCTCGATGTATCCGGCTATTCAATATATGCTCTATCTGACGGGACTTTTGGCGCTTTTGTAAAAGGCACTAGCGGAAAAGATATTCCAATTGCATTCAGGCTTGACCCCAGGAATGCCAGCAGCATTCCTATTGATAATACATCTGTAGAGAGATTGCTGAACTCGCAAAAAGTTTATGTCATAGTCGACCCTGATGAAACAGAACTTGGGAAAATAGCTGTTGCGGCCGCAGAAGTCTCGAGAATCCCCCCGTTATATAACATAGATGTTGTCGGAGCCTATGCAAAAGATGCAAATCCTCCAAACCTAAATGTTCCAATAAGAACTTGTGATGATGTTACAGGCACAACTTCTGTTATATACCTAAATGTTGGGGACGTTACGGGAATAGAAAACATCAAGGGATGCATTCACGTTACAGGAAAAAATGCTGATGATTTAATACTTGCAGCAGATAAATTAGGGTATAATCTGATAGGAATTAGAATATAATAGCAGAGGCAAAATGAAGGCACTGGTCATAATATATCTCACATTCATGTTTATTTCTATGTATTTCATGTTTTTCTTTTTCCTTGTGCACATAAGAAACAGGACAAAACTTTTCGAACATCCTCCAAAAACAAAAGAAAAAACCATAAGCATAATTGTTCCTGCTTACAATGAAGAAGAATGCCTCGAAGGAACAGTCAGAACTGTATTAGATGCAGATTACCCAATTGAGAAAATCTTTATTGTAAATGATGGCAGCACTGACAGGACAAAAGAAATTGCTCAAAAGCTTGCCAAGGAATTTCCAAGCAAAGTTATTCTTCTGGACAAGCCAAACTCGGGGAAAGCCCCGAGCATAAATTATGCTTTGAAACATGTAAAGAGCGAGCTATTTGCAATAGTTGATGCAGATAGCTATCCCGATAAAGACGCCATAAGCAAGATGGTTGGCCATTTTGACGACGAGAAAGTCGGGGCAGTTACTTCTGCAATTTTAGTCAAGAACAGGGGCAAATTTATCCAAAATCTGCAGGTAATGGAATATGTTATAATGGCCTGGACAAGGAAATTGCTGGATTTTGTAGGCGGCGTGTGGGCAACTCCAGGGCCGCTTTCCATTTACAGAAAATCTGCAGTAGACAAAATAAATGGCTTTGACGAGAGCAACATGACAGAAGACATAGAAGTTGCGTGGCATTTAGTCAAGGAAGGATACAGGGTAAGAATGTGCCTGGCAGCGCACACCTACACAAATGTTCCCGTAAAGATAAAGGGATGGCTGCGGCAGAGAATAAGATGGGACATAGGAGGAATACAAACAATTGGAAAGTACAAGAGTTCTTTTTTGAAGAATGGCATGCTGGGAAATTTTATCCTGCCATTTTTTGTTATGTCAATGTTCATCGGCCTGCTTGGCGTTGGTGTGTTTGTAACACAGGGTTTAAGGAAAATAATCGGTGCCTTTTTGCTTACAGGATATAGTTATATGGCAAACACCCAGGTGCTGTCATTGCAGGATGTTTATTTTGCCCCATCAGTCTTGAATTTCATAGGCGGTTTGCTGCTCGTATTCGGATTTATTTTTACCGTACTTGGCTTATTATGCTTCCAAGAAGGCAAATTTGCAAGAGAAAAATTCTTTACATTGCTGTTATACGGTACTTTCTATCTTACAGTCTATCCAATAATATTAGTAATAGCAATTTATAAAATGGCTATCAAGGATATAAAATGGTAATAGTGAGGTAATAAAAAATGTTTGAAAGTCAAAAACATGTTTTCTGGCAGGCTCTGCTAGCCACAATTCTAATTTTTGGGCTTGGCCTGCTTATCGGCTTTGCCCTGGAAGATGCAAGAACTAGCAAGATATCAAACATGTACACCAAATCAGAAATAGATCTTATCGATATGCGGGCGCAGAGCGATGTCTATGGCATAGGAACGCTTGATTGCGGCAAAGTTGTGGAAGAAAACATAAAATTTGCAGATAGAATCTATGAAGAAGCAAAACTTCTTGATAAATATCAGGAAGCTTCAAAACTTTCAGACGAAATAATTCTGGAACATAAAAAATATGATTTGCTTAGAACATTAGTCTGGACAAACAGCATCAAAATAAAGCAAACCTGCAACGCATCTTATCATAATATAGTTTACCTTTACAATTACAGGAATTTAGGCGTGGAAGAACGAGCCAAGCAGCAGGTTTTTTCCAAGATGCTCCAGGATTTGAAAGACAGGCAGGCGAATAACATTATGCTGATACCTATAGCAGCAGACAGCGATTTGGCATCACTAAATATTCTTTTAGGAACTTTCAACATAACCTCTTTTCCAACGATTTTGATAGATGAAAAAACCAAGATAGAAAACGTGGAAAATGTTACAGATATAGAGCAGCATCTTTAGGCAAATAACAATTCCAACAAGACAGTTGCATAGCATCCCTTTGGCAGTTCAAAGCTGATTTTTAATTTTCTTTTTCCAGAATTAAGGTCATCTGCTTCATCAGGAAAAAGCCTGAGCTTTTTTGGCTTGACAACAGCTTGCCTGCTCTCGCCAGGAACTGCAAGCTCTGGCATTCTTGCACATCTGAAGCTCTCCAGAGTTAAATTATCTTTTTCCAGCATTTTCCGGACCATCTTTGAAAATGTGTCGTGGCCTAATTTCATTGCGAAGCCTGGAATTAAGAGATTTCCTTTTACAGTCTTTAGTTTAGAAATTGCAGTGTTCCAGAGCCAGCTCTGGTATGCATGCACATACAGTTTCCTGATGTGCTTTGGCAAAACCCGCAAGGCTCCTGCAAAATCATTCTGGTTGTTTGGTTTTGCAAGCCATATCAGCAAATCCAATTCCAAGTGCAGATGTTTTGGAAATCTTTCAAGAATGAAAGGCCAATTTCTCCAATGTTGAACAGCAAAGGCCTTTGCAATTTTTACATCTTCATTTTCTTTCTCACCTGCAAAGCAGATTATCGCTTTAACAGTTTCCTCAAGTTTTCCCTGCAGGATAAATTTTCCAATAATGTGCGTGTTTCCTTTTCCAAATCTCTGCTCGCCAAAATAATTTCTAAAGCCATTTTTCTTTATTTTTTGCAGATTTCCTTCTAATTTTGTTATCTCTTTTGGATTTAAGTCGCGGATTGTTATTTCAAATCTGTTGCCAGTCAGCGTTCCCAGAGAAATAGGAGCTTCCCCAACGCCAACAATCTCTATGGAAATATCTTTTAGTTTAATCTTCTGCAAAACATCCGCAGAAATTTTAAAAGCAGAAACTAATTGTTTTGTAACTGCAATTTTATCTTTTGAGCCTGCAAACTTGAATCTTCTCTGCGAGGCATTGCATTTTTGTGAAATTGCTCTTATTGCAGATTCAGTTGTCCAATTCTTTTTAGTCAGCCAAAAGTAAGTCTGATTTCCATTTTCCATTAATTCAGGAAGCTCGATTAATTCTTCAACAATAAAATCTTCAGGTACTTGCTTTAGTCTCATGTTGTTCCCGGTATTCTTTCCAAATCCACCAAGCTAGGAAAATCACAATTCCTGCGACGATAAGCAACTGGAATTTATCAAAAGTTGCTACTATACTCTGCCAGCCTGCTCCCAATTTAAATCCAATGTAAACCAAAACAATCGTCCAGGGTATTATTCCTACCGTGCTGTAAAATAAAAATTTCTTAAATGGCATTTCAGCGATTCCTGCCGGAAAGGATATTACTGTCCGGACAACAGGCATTAATCTGGAGAAAAAAATTGCCGCAGAGCCGTGCTTTGCAAACCAGGATTCAACATGCTCAAAATGTTTCTTGCTAAGCAAAAAATACTTGCCATATTTGAGGACTGCTGGCCTGCCGCCGTAATAGCCAACTGCATACGCAAGAATTGAGCCGAAAAGCTGGCCAGTTATTCCTGCTAAAACAGCCAGCATGAAAGTCATTTTTCCTGAAAAAACCAAAAAGCCTGCAAAAGGCAGGATAACTTCAGAAGGAATTGGCATCAGTGCAGATTCCCCGGCTATCAGGAAAAACAGCCCAAAGTAGCCTAGTCTTGCCATCAGCTCTGTTGCCATAGAAGCGAGCGCTAGCACCATACGGCAAACTTTTTATAGCTACTTTAAAGCCTTTCCAGCATGAAAACGTGCAATTCGTGCAAAAGAGCGGTGGAGAATGACCGGTCTGCGGTAACATTTTCTTGCCCGTCCTGCAATGCAGAAATAGCAAGATGCGGGCAGTGCAGAAAAATATCTGTCAGCTACAAATGCAATAGCTGCAGCTTTGAGGGTCCGTAATCACAAATGGCAGATGTTATTGTAAAATTGAGAATAATGCCTTCTGACCCAAATGTAGACTTGCAGAAAATGCAGAAAGCTGTTGAGGCAAAAATAAGAGAATTTGGCTCCAATGTTATACACTCAGTAAATCAGGAGCCTGTTGCTTTCGGCCTAAAGGCATTAGTTTTCATTTTCCTGATAAATGAGCAGAAGTCAGACATGGAAAAACTGGAAACAAACATAAAAACAATATCAAATGTTAATTCTGCTGAAGTAATAGATGTGAGAAGAGCAGTTGGCTGATGAACCTCGAAGAACGCTTCAATAGATTTATTTATTTGCCTATAGAAGAAAAACTAAAGCAGGGCCCAGCTCTCGCAAGAGAATTTTTCAAAACCCCGGAAGAGTTTCGCTATGCCGTCCGGGAACTAATCAGGAAAACCAACAGTTATGAAATTTTGTATAAAATCGTTAGTAATTGTGGCATGCTGGCAGTTTATGCCCACCAAAATGTGCATTGGGTTGTAAACTATATGAAGATAAGAAAAGATGAGCTTAAACCGCCCAAAACCTCAGACAAAGATGAAGGAATATTTAATAATATTATAGAAATACAATTTGAATGGCCGGGCGCCTTAACAGGTAAAAATGGGAGTAAATCTTAGAGAATTGCTGATAAAGCATAAGATAGAACTTGAAGATATGAATGGCAAGAAGCTTGCCGTAGATACATATAATATTCTTTTCCAATTTTTATCAATAATCAGGCAGCCAGATGGTGCCTTGCTGATGGATTCAAAAGGAAATGTCACTTCTCATTTATCTGGATTGTTTTACAGGACAATAAACCTGCTTGAGGCAGGAATAAAGCCTGTTTTTGTTTTTGATGGCCAGGCCCCTGAAGAAAAAGTCAGGACGCAGGCAACAAGAGAATCAGTAAGGGAGGAGGCAAGAACAGAATATGCAAAAGCATTGGCTGCCGGCCAGCTGGAAGAAGCAAGAAAGTTTGCACAGCAGACATCAAGACTAACTAAAGAGATGGTGCATGAATGCAAAGAACTGTTGACAGCAATGGGCTTGCCCTGGGTGCAGGCTTTTGCAGAAGGAGAAGCCCAGGCAGCATATATGTGCACCAAAGGCGATGTCTGGGCAGTTGCATCCCAGGATTATGACTCTTTGCTGTTCGCAGCTCCTCGCCTGATTAGAAATTTAACAATAACAGGGAAAAGAAAAGTTAATGCAAAAACTATTGATGTTGACATTGAAATTATTGACTTGGCAGAATGCCTGAACTTTCTTGGCGTAGACATCAGGCAGCTTGTGGAACTTGGCCTGCTTGCAGGAACAGATTATAATCCTGGCGGAGTTTCAGGAATAGGGCCTAAAACAGCGCTAAAAGTTGTCAGGGAGAAGAAATTTTCAGATTATTCTTCAAAAATACCAAATGCAGAGCATTTGAAACAGCTTTTCCTCAAGCCACTAGTTGAAAAGAATTATGATTTGGACTGGAAAATTCCAAATGCCCAAAAAATCAGGGAAATTTTAGTGGATAGGCACGAATTTTCCGAAGAGCGTGTTGATACTGCCATAAAAAGACTGGAAAAAAGCCCGCATGGCCACAAAGGCTTGGGAGATTTCCTCTAGGGAATCCCTTAATGTCAGAAAAACCTTAACGATGCTTTTCAGGGAATGCTTACAAACTCAGGGACTTAGCACTTAGCAGCATTTGAACAAGAACTTGTCAATTTGTTTTTTAGCAAGCTCCCGTTTCTTCTGGTGCTCTTTCAGGAATGCATTTACCTTTTTGATTGTATAATCCTTTAATTCAGATGTCAGCATTTTTCCTGATTTGTAATCCTTGTAAATTTTCTGCAGCTTCTTATCATCTGGCTCGAAGAATGCCTGCAGCCATCTAAAGCTGGCATCAATTTCAGGAATGCCGCCAAGCTTTCTATGCTCCTGCAGACTTCCCCTGCCTCCTGAGAAAGCGTGCTTGATTATTTTTTCCCTGACTTGCTCTTCAGTATCAGTCAGCCAGATTGCAGAATGCGGCATAGAGGCAGACATCTTTCCACCTTCCAGCAAACCTTCTACAAGTTTGCCGTGAATCAAAGCTGGCTTGTAAAATCCCAGCTTGGGGTATACATCGCGTGCAACTCTGAAATGAGGATCCTGGTCAACACCAAGAGGAATAAGGCAAGGAATATTTTTTCCTTTCAGAACAGATGGCAGGATTGCAGGCACTGCCTGTATGGATGTAAAGAAAACTTGCCCGATATTTGATGCATCTGTAAAACCAAATGATGCTTTTGCTGTTGAAACAGTTATCCTATCTGCAATTTTTACAGCTTCCCTGTATTGCAGGCCTGCATGCCCAGGCAGGCTGTCTATAATAAAATGAGTTTTCTTTGGGTCAAAACCGACAGCAATTATATCCAGAGCATTATCGTATGCAAAGCTTGTAAATTTCTCCAGCTCATCGTTATGTTCTTTTCTGAATAGGAATTTTTCATCGTCTGTAAGCTGAATCCATACTTCCGCGGTAAATTTATCCTGAAGCCATTTTGCAAAAATAAAAGGAATTAGATGGCCGATGTGCATAGGGCCAGATGGGCCTCTTCCAGTATAGATGAAAAATTTGTTGCCTCTTTCGTATTCATTCAAAAGCCAGTTTAAGTCCCTGTGCGAAAAAAAGATTTTTCTTCTCAGCATAAAATGCAATTCTTTAGTGTGTTTCTTTATCCTGTTAAGAATATCATCAGTTAATGGTTCAGTGCCAAATTGTTTTATCAGTTTGGCATAGTCCACTTTCCCCTTAACCTCCCAGGGTGTTACTTTAAACTGCTCAGCAGCCTTAGCCATCACAATACTTTAAAAACTGCGATTTAAATCCTTTTTTACGGGGTGATAGTATAACTCGGTAGTATGGCCGCCTCCAGAGCGGCGGATCTCGGTTCAAATCCGGGTCACCCCATTACAAACCCCTTCTTTCTTTTCGGAAAGAAGGTCTTTGTGAACCCCAAGAAAGACGACAGCGTATCGCTATCGCGATACACTAGCAAGCAGCATTTATTTTACTAAAATATCAAAAGTATACCTATTAATTCTAGGAGCATAGCTTCCGAATAGGCGCCAGTCTTTAACTATAACTTTTTTACCGATATGTTTTGCTATCTCTGAGATTTTATCTTTTGCTTTTTCCAATTCATTTTCTTTTGCAAATACTATGAAATGAATCATAGAATTTGGAGCCGCGTATTTCAAAGCCAAATCCAGGAATTCCCAGTCCTTTTCAGGGAAAGGCATAATTATCCTGTCATATCTTTCTGCAATTTCAGGCATGACTTTTCTTACATCTCCCTGAATTGCAGTTATGATGTGGCCTGCCCTGTTGATTCTGATATTTTCTTCAGCTAATTTATGTGCTTCTTTGTTAAGCTCTATGGTCCATACCTGGCAATTTGGTTGTATCTTGGCAATTATCAAAGCGTAAGGAGCTATTCCTCCAAACATAACAAGAACTTTTTCATTTCTCTTGACAAGATTTGCAAGCCTCAGCCTCTCTGCTGATGCTCGTGGGCTGAAATAAACTTTTGATAAATCAACTTTCATGGAAACTCCATGTTCCTTGTAAATTGTATGCAGTCTTTTTTCTCCCGTTATAATTTTCAAAGGCTGGACTCTTTCAGTTTCAGTTCTTTTGCCCTCCTTCTTGGCAACAACTTTGATATTTGGAAAAGCTCTCTTAATTGCATGCCCGATTACCAATTCAAATTTTTCCAGCTCTTTTGGAATCTCTAAAATGCAAATATCGCCGACAGTATCATAGCTTTTTATCAATGCATCAATTTTCTTTTCAGGAATCAGGTGTTTTAACAAATGTTTCAGGTTTCCTGCAGTCGGCTGGAATGGCTTAAGATTTCTGTACTCAATTGAAGCCGGAGCAAATCTCTCTTTCAACAAGGACTCATCAGCTTTCTCATTTAAAGGCAAAAGCACATAGCGCTGTACAGACCTGCCCAGCATCATGTTTGCTGCAAGCCAGCCTTTTTCCTGCAAAAACTCCTTGGCAAGTTGTGCAAGAGCTTTTTTCAGCCTCAGAACTTTTACCATTAGATAAAACTTATAAAAGTGTCATTTTAAGCATTTCTTATGCTATATTTAATCGGACTCGGATTAAGCTGGAAGGACTTAAGCATGAAGGCTCTGGAAGCTCTTAATATCTGCGAGGAAGTCTATCTGGAGAGCTATACTTCTGTTTCAGATTTCACACCTTTACAGCTTCAGCGTTTGCTGGGAAAACCAGTTCATGTTTTGGACAGAAAACAGGTTGAGGAAGATATGCTGTTTTTAGGAGATGCAGAAGTCAAGAATGCAGCCCTGCTAATTTATGGAGACCCTCTGGCAGCAACAACACACCAGGAAATTTTGCATTTGGCAAAAAAGCGCAGCATTCCCGTAAAAATAATTCATGCTCCATCAATTTTTACAGCAGTTGCAGAAACCGGTTTAAGTTTGTACAGGTTTGGAAAAGTCGCAAGCATTACAATTCCTGAAAAAGGCTATTCTCCAGAGTCATTTTTTGATGTCTTGAAGGAAAATTTATCCATAGATACGCATACTTTATTTCTTTTAGACCTAAAGCCTTTGGAAAACAAATTCCTGACAATCCCCGACGCGTTGAAAATCCTCATAGGGATTAACAAAAAGAAGAGCGAGAAAATTATCACAGAAGATTCCATAGTAGTCGGCTGTGCAAGGCTTGGTTTTGAAAATTCCATAATAAAAACAGGCAAGGCATCAGAAGTTATTAAGGAAGATTTCGGAAATCCCCCATTCTGTTTAATTGTGCCAGCAAAGCTAAATCACAAGGAAGAAGAATTCTTGCAAAAGATATAAAAACAAAGATTTGTCTATAAGGGTATGCTTAAGCGAGCATTATTGGCTACTGTAGCAGCATTATCAATCCTGCCGGCAGCATTGGCTGCTACGCCAGCATTGAACTTTGCAGGAATTTTTGGCCAGCTCATAGTATTTCTTGGACCGTCAGGCGTAGATTTCCTAATGGCTTTTGGTATAGTTGCTGCTGTCGCGTTCATGGCGATATCAAGAATACCTACTTTTCAAGACACTCCTGGCGGACGGGCAGGAGCTGCCATGTTTGCAGTTTTGGGCGGGCTGGCAACAGCATTTTATGTTTACATGCAGAAAATACCATTTCTCCAGCTGATTGGGCCGTATTTTATTTTCATACTCGCAATAATGCTTGGCTTGCTGGCAGTGCAAATTTTTGCATCATTTAGGGAAGGCACGACATTTGCCGGCAAGGCAGCCACAGTCGGCTTGGGCGGCATTATAATAGGCACTTTGGTATTATTTTTTGCACCAGCACTTGCAACACTTGGTGTTTTAATCTTATTCATAGGAATAATAGCATTTTTCGTGGCAGGAATTAGCTGGGCAGGGGGATTCAGGCCCTCTAGTCTAATATCTAGGGAAGAGAGATATGAAACAAGAGAAGAGCGCGAAGAATCTACAGAAGAAGTAGTTGAGGAAGAAGAGGAAGCTAAAATTGAAAGAGAGCTCAGCCAGGGCATGACCAAAGCTGCGCTAAAAGACCTCAAGGTAACATTCAAGCAACGTAAAAAAATAATAAAGCAACTTAAAAATGAACAGAAAAGCCTGAACAGGCAGTATAAAGATTTAGCTACAATTACTAAAAAATTAAGAAAGCTCATGAGCAATGTTCCATCACAATTTGACCAGACATATATCAACAGACTAGAAAATTTAGAGAGAGAAGAGCAAGCTTACATCAAAGAAAAAGAAGCGCTTATTGTCACTGCAGATAAAGATATGCGTGAGGCATTTGAATTGCTCGAGAAAGGCGATGCTAACGAAGCTTACGCGCTTATCAGGCAAGCTGCAACATATGATCAACAATTCCGGCAAGTAAACAGCAAACTCAATGCAATAGGTGCTGCCAAAAATCGCATGGAGACTCAAATTAGAAATTTATTGAAAGGACAGCGCATTAAAACTTAATGGCATCGCAAACATCAATCCAGGAGCTTACTGCATTATCTGGAAATGCAAAGAAATTCTTGAATAAAAGTGCAATTGGCTTTCTTGACATGAGGCATATGCAGAAAGTTAGCAATAAATTCAACCATGAGGCAGCATCAGAAATGCTAATGCCTGCAGAAACTTTTGAGCTTGAAGTTAAACATAAAATGTCAAATGCTGCGCATGAGATATTGCAGGCAGCAAACAGGATAGAGGACTGCAAGAAGCAGAATTCAGAGCTTGATACAGTTGATTATCTGAGATATGCAAGAACTAATCTTGAGGAAGCGAGGAGAGATTTGGATGCTGCAGAATCTGCATTCAAGGCCTTGGAAATATATTTCAGCAGGGTTGAACGGGCTTCAGAAGCTTTAGGAAAAGAGCTTGAGCCTGTAATTGCAGAAATTTTTGATGAGCTCGAGCAGATGAAGAATTTCCAATATAACCTGCTTGAAAAGACAGCTGTACTAATTAATGAAGCAAGATTAGAGGATGGTGAATAGAGAAAATGGTTGAAGCACGAATAGAGATGTTAGAGCAGAGAAAACTAAGGATAAAGGAAATAATTCGTAGACTTGAAAGCCAGGTTAGAACAATAGAAGATGCCAATAGAAGAGATGAGAAAATAATAGAGAATAAAATTCTGGAACGGGAACATAACATAAGAGTGCTAAAAGCCATTAAGCAAAGAGACAAAGACAAAGCAGAACATAGGATTAGGGAAATTAGAAGGCAAAAAGAAGCCTGGGAAAAAGCTCTAAGGGCTTAATTGCCTTGAGCTTGAGTTCTATACGGTGCCAATGCTTGCAGAATTGTACCTAATGCTCTTTGTGGTAATCTGTAAACATCATTGCCAAAATGCAATTCAGCTATTTGCTCTTCTGCAGGTGCGTGAGCATCCGCAGGCGCTGGAGTATTTGTAGCAGCAGGAGTTTGAGCTCCATCAGCTCCAAGATTTTTAACAAAGTATTTTGGTCTTATCCTTAAAGACCTGCGTAATTTGTAAAGATCGTTAGCGATTACTTTTTCAGGAACAGCTTCATTGCATTTGTATGTAACTTTAACATCGCCAGTTCTTTTGTTGGCTTCATAAGCAATTATTCTATCATATCTGTCGAGTATGCTGTTTCTGCCTAGATTGTAAATTGCTATAACTTTATCCTTGTCCTCTTGGACTTCATAGCAGCCCATCCATTTTCCAACAATGCCAATCAGGCTTGTTTTGAGGAATTTGCTGCAAAGGCTGTCAGCCAGCTTTCTTGCTGATTTAGGATTTTTTAATTTAGTATAATCATGAGTTCTTTCTCTTTGTGATGGAACAACGGAAGTAGTTATTTGATAAGTATTGCCCCATTTCCAGATTCCCAGCCCATAAGTTCCAGCAGGCTGCTCAGGTCTTTCTAAATCGAAGAAAGGCACTGCTATAATGTCATCAAGTGTTTTAGCTGGCTTGAATTTTGCTGGAAGTTCTAATCCAGCAGCTCTCGCTATTGGTTGCGCTGCAGCATTTGCATTTGCAGCAGCTGCGACAGCTGCTGGTTGTGCAGCAGGAGTCAAAAACGGTGTTGCTGCTTCTGCAACAAGAGCAGGGGTGAGAACAGGAACAGGAGTAGGGGTAGGCATTCTTATTGCCACTGCAGCAGGAGTTGGAAGCGGTGTTTCTATTGCTTCAGCATCCGGATTATAATTTTCTCTTGGGTAAAAACCTCGAAGCCTATCAGCCAATCTTTCACGTAAAGGCAGCCTGACACGGTCTCTTGCATGCTTCATCAGGCGTCTCCTTCTGCGCCAGTTGTAATAACGTTCATGCGGATGGAGTCTATTTTCAATCTCATCTGTAACTTCTTTAAAATTTTTAATAGGATGTAAAAGCGCCTGTTTAGCATCATTTGGCAAATCGTATGCAAATGAATCGCCAACCTCTTCAATTTCCTCAAGGAATCTTTCTTTGGCGTTATGGCCGTTTCTAGCCAGCCACATGCTTGGCCTGCTATATCTCGCCCAATCCTTTAGCTGTTGATAGCCAGCGGTCACACTTGGGACCATTTTATTTGCCTCTTGCGCACCTGGCGCACTTTAGTATCTGTTGATATA
>Ga0315282_10005610_pt1 | contig 21307 bp, 17 predicted proteins | sample YL17G07_20_MG_FD_203693 | JGI IMG/M metagenome (GOLD analysis project Ga0315282, IMG submission 203693) | Sediment microbial communities from Yellowstone Lake, YNP, Wyoming, USA - YL17G07_20 | ecosystem: Environmental > Aquatic > Freshwater > Lake > Sediment | place: USA: Wyoming | collected... | reverse complement strand
GCTTACTTATCAAGTGCCGTTACTTCCTTGGAAGCTACCTAGGGGTAGACCTTCTGAGCGTTTGAAAGAGCTTATTAACCGATGGAATCTTTGACCACATTTTAATGTGGGGCTACCGATTTACACAAATGTGACGGATTTTATTTATTAGTAATCAGTGATGGGTGGTCAGTAAAGATTTAGCTATTGAAACTATTGATCACTATTTTAATCCGTGCTGATCAGTCTTATCCGTGTTAATCCGTGTGCTATTTCCTAAATAATTAATCTGGTTGACTAATAGACTTTGTTGTTTTTGAAGATGCAGATAAAGTTAATGTTATGATATTTAGAGAAATGGAGATTAATATGGGAAATACAAATATAAATGTACTTATAGAACACTCCCGTGAACTACGTGCTAGACTATTAGCGGACCCTCACAGACCAATGTATCACTTTACTGCATTGGAAGGGCTTGCCATGCCTTTTGACCCAAATGGCTGTATATATTGGAAAGGCAAATATCATCTTTTCTATATCTTTCAGGATCCTAATTTGCCTAATGGTGGCCATTGCTGGGGTCATGCTTCCAGTATTGATCTGTTACATTGGACTCATCATCCCACAGCACTTGCACCCATGCCGGGGGACCCGGATCAAGGAATTTTTAGCGGGAACGCATTTGTGAATAAACGAGGAGAAGCCACAATTCTCTATCATGGATGCGGCGTCGGCAATTGTATAGCTACGAGTTCAGAGAATAATCTGGTGAACTGGAAAAAGCTACCAGAGAATCCAATTGTGCCGATTCCCAAAGAAGGGGAACCGGGTTTTGGCAAATATAGTTCGTGGGATCCGCATGGCTGGTTAGAAGGAGATACATATTATGCCATCTTTGGCGGTGGTACGCCTACGCTATTCAAGTCGGATGATCTTATAAATTGGAAGTACCGGCATGCTTTTATTAAAACAGAAGATAAATGGATTGATCCTGATGAGGATTGCTCATGTCCGGATTTCTTCCAGTTGGGCAATAAGTATATGTTACTATGTATCAGCCACAAACGTGGTTGCCGCTACTACCTCGGTAGGTTTGAAAACGAAGCTTTCTATCCAGAAAGCCACGCCCGGATGAATTGGGCGGGTGGCACGTGCTTTGCACCAGAAAGCCTTGTTGATGACAAAGGGCGGCGTATTTTCTGGGCATGGGTACTTGATAGAAGACCCATTGAAATGCAACAAGCTTATGGTTGGAGCGGTGTCATGACGATGCCTCGTGTGCTATCACTAGCAGATGATGGCACATTGATAATTGAACCTGTTGATGAACTGTCAAGACTTCGACTTAATCATCGCAAACATGAAAATATTGGATTACCCGCTGATAAAGAATTGGTTATGGATGACATTCGTGGGAACAGCCTTGAATTACTGGTGGAAGTACAACCGAATGATGCAAGTGAATTTGGGGTTATTATCTGCCAATCACCAGATGGTGTAGAACAAACTATTATTGCTTACAATCTAGAATCAAAGCTGTTGAAGATTGATTTCAGCAAATCCAGTCTAAATAAAGACATAAAATACTGGGCGCTTTGCATGGGAGGCGGAGATAATCCACAGGTGCAATCACAAGAAGCACCATTTGAATTAAAGCAAGGAGAAATGCTGAAGTTGCGCATCTTTCTGGATCGTTCGATTCTGGAAGTGTTTGCTAATGGACGACAGTGCATTACACAGCAAATCTATCCCACAAGAAACGATAGTTTTGGAGTATCGCTTTTCAGTCGTGGAGGAAACATAAATATAAAGAGTTTAAACGCATGGGATATGGCGCCGTCAAACCCATGGTAAATGTGAACGAAATAAATAAGAAGCAATTCTTGACAAATATGATATGATTGTCGTATCGGAATTCGGTGCTCCAATCTAGTATTCAAAAATTTAGGACATTGACAAAAATAGGATGAAAATAAACACGGAGACACAGAGAGTTAAGAGAAGGAAAATCAAAAATCCTTGTATCCTTAGTGTTCTTTGTGGTTAAAAACTTGACAGTGCTAAGTTTAATCAGGAAGGGATATACAATGAAAACTTATCGAGTGGGTATTATTGGCTGCGGGGGAATATCAAGCCAAAGGGCGAATGATTCATCGCTTTTTGGGTCTAACCCTTGGTCACATGCTAAGGCTTACGCTGAAATTTCTGAATGTCAGGTTGTCGCTGTATCTGATATTGTGAAGGAAAGCACAGAGCGTTTTGTGAAGACGTGGGGTGATGTATGGAATGACGTACATACTTATACCAATCATAAAGAGATGTTGATTCAGGAAAAGCTGGATATAATAAGCGTTGCGACACCTGATGATAAACATGCGGATATTGTGGTTGACGTTGCAAACGCTGGAGTGAATGGTATTTTCTGCGAGAAGCCTTTAGCCACAAAGATTCAGGATGCTGACCGCATGATAAAAGCTATTGAGGAAAATCACGTCGTTGTCAACGTTGATCATACACGCAGATGGAATCCTTTATTTCATGAGGCAAAGAACTTGATCAAGAACGGGAAAATAGGCACTTTGCAGACTATCATCGCTACACTCGGTGGTCCTCGTGCTATGATGTTTCGCAATGGTACTCATATTGTTGATATGATATGCTTCATGGTAGAATCAATGCCGTCCAATGTTTTTGCCGAACTGGAAGACGGGTATTCGGATTATTGGGAATACAAAGGTGACGGTGGATATGACCCAAAGACAGAGCCTGCTGTTTCTGGTTACATACACTTTGAGAATGGTGTGAGAGCTTTTTATAATTGTGACAAGCGCATACCAGCAATGTCCGACTGGGAACTCACTGGAAGCACAGGTCGGATATTTGTCAATGATACACGCTGTGAGGTATGGACACAAAGCAAGGAGAATGGTTTAAGCGCAAGGCTAATCCATCCGCCTTTTTATCGCTATACAGGAATGGAATGTGCGATCCATGAGATAATCCGATGTATTGAAACAGGTGAAAAAACCACGTCTGATGCTAGAGAAGCATTGAAAACAGTTGAGATAATACTTGGGATGCTGGAATCACAGCGCTGTGGTAATGTGAAAGTAAGCATACCAATTCAGCGTTAATGATAATTGAAGTAGAGCAACCTAGCAGTGTACCCCGAACAAGGAAGTTAAGTTATGTATAATTATATAGCTTGCAAGAAAAAAATTAAAGGAGATTAGCATGAATATCGAGATTGTCCGTCACGCACTGGATCGGGTTCCCGTATCGCTCATAATAGATGATTCAACTCTATTAGTCAACCTTAACTATTTTTTCATACGTGACCGCAACATAGCGGCAAATGAAAATATGAGGTGGGAAGACATACCGGTAGTTCACCCTGAATCTTTCACCCGTGAGTTTGCAGAATGGTGTCTTGAGAACGGCATTAAAGGGAAATACAGCGTTGTGCCATGTCCCGCCGCTCTTGGGCGCATAGATCAAGGACTTCCATTATTCAGCAAGGCACAGCAGGAAAGCTGGCTCAAGATGTGCCGTGAATTGATACATCAGGCTTTTGATATAACCCCTGAGATGATTACGCATACGTTTGTCGTTGATCTAAAGACCTTTCAGCCTTTGGAATCAAGGATATGGGAGCAATACAACTGGGATAGACTTCCTGTCGATCAGGAGGAACTTGTCACCGAATATATCACAACTGCTTGCAGGATTTTACATAACGTTGGTTTAACTCCGGATGGCGTTACTTCTCCCGGCGGGTTTGGCAATCCGCTTGAGTTTTATGCAAAGATCGCAGGGATCGCTGTACGTGAAGTCACAGGTAATCCGACGCCGTATTTCTTCAAACGGTTCGCTGGTGATACTGTGGAAGTTCCTGTCTGGTATCCCGATAGAGAAGCAGGTACAGCAGTTGGCGAGATCATTGCATCTACTGGTGATTGGACAGGTTCTTGGACGGGTTATGATCACGTTAGCGTTGATAAGTATATCACATCTGATTTACAGGGCGGTCGTATCCCTGCACTGATCAACGCTAGTGAGCCTGCTATCTTTTGCAGTCACTGGCAGGGATTCTATGGTATGCACAACGATGACCGACGTGGGTTTAACACACTCAAGGCTGTGGTACGCCGTCTGAAACAGTTTGATCCAAAAGGCACGAAGATGCAGTGGCGAAAGTGCAGTGAGATCACGAATTACTCTTGCGCGCTTAACATGGCTGAGATTAAAGTTGAAGGTGATACGATCCATCTTGATCTGCCTGTAAGAGTTCCCGATCTAACTCTACGCTTGAAAGATGCAAATGTTCAGGGAATATCCGTAGATGATGTCCCATTGAGTCAAGTTTCAAACAAAGAATCTTTCAAGAGTGGAACGTTCTTCAAAAATGATGATACTACGCTTTTAGCCTTTGATCCACAAAGACGTAACGTAACAGTAAAAGTATCTTAGGAGTGCTGAGATCATATAGAAAGGTGTCTAATGTCTGTAACATCAGAGGAAATTAAATCAAAACTTCAAAGCTTCAGTTTCGGTCATGGTGACAAGATCATGGTGCATAGTTCGCTTAGTTCATTCGGTAGGGTTGAAGGCGGTGCTGAAACTGTCATCAAAGCACTAATAGAATTAGTCGGACCCGAAGGCACGATACTTATGCCTTCATTTAATCACGGCGCGCCATTCGAGTCATCAGATCAAGGTATATTTGATCCAACGAAAACGCCATGTATTAATGGGCGTATCCCTGACACTTTCTGGCGTATGGAAGGTGTTCATCGTAGCCTGAATCCAACGCATGCTTTTGCGGTTTATGGCAGAGATGCTGAACGCTATACAAAGAATCATCACTTGACGTTAACTATGGGTGAAGAATCACCATTAGGATTGCTTGCGCTAGAAGGTGGATATCAGATTAATCTCGGAACTAAACATCATACCACAACAGCCAAACACGTAGCAGAGATGATCAATAGATCGCCCTGTCTTGGTTATAGGACAGAGGAATATCCTGTCAGACTACTTGATGGCAGTGTTGTGATGCACAGGACGTGGGGATGGCGGGTGAGAGGATGTCCATTAACAGATTCTGGGGAATTCATCGAGATTGAGATGGAAGAGCAAAAACTCCAGAAGAAAGGATACATCGGCAAATCGCTTGTGACGTATTTTAGATTATTAGATTTACTCAGGGTTATACTTAATTTGCTGGATAATGGATATGCAGAATATCCGCCATGTTCTGGTTGTTCCATAAAACCACGTATTGTAAAAGAAACCTGTCCGTCAGACTGGATAGAGAACGGCAACGCCAATAAATTAAAGGAGATAATAAAATCTTCTTTCTAACTATTAAAAAAATATTAACTTACATGGAGGTATATATAAATGGAATTAACAGCTATTTTCACGTTAATGGGTTGTTTCTGCGCCTTCCCTGAAGGTATTAACTACGATGAATCAAAAGTGCCTGCTTATACTTTACCCGATCCTTTAACAATGGAAGACGGTACAAAAGTCACTGATGCGGAAACTTGGAAGAAAAAACGCAGACCCGAACTCTTGAAACTTTTTGAGGAATATATGTACGGTAAATCCCCCGGAAGACTGGAAAGCACTACCTTTGAGGTTACTTCTGTGGATTCTAATAGCCTTGATGGCAAGGCGATACGAAAAGAGGTGTCTGTCTATTTCACGGGCAAAAAAGATGGTCCCAAAATGGACATCCTGATCTATCTTCCGAAAAATGCAAAGAAGCCTGTGCCAATGTTTTTGGGACTTAATTTTGGCGGAAATCATACAATCTATTCAGACCCCGGTATTACACTGTCAAAACAATGGATGCGTGACGATAAAAATAAAACAGAAGAATCTCGTGGTTCTGACGCAGATAGTTGGCAGGCTGAACTTATCATTTCACGTGGATATGGGCTTGCCACCATTTACTACGGTGATATTGATCCAGATTTTGATGACGGATTCCAGAACGGCATACATCCATTATTTTATAAAAAGGGACAGACGAAGCCTGCGCCTGATGAATGGGGTTCTATCGGCGCATGGGCTTGGGGATTAAGCCGTGCTATGGACTACTTTGAGACGGATAAGGATATTGATAGCAAGCGTGTTGCAGTTATGGGACACTCACGTCTCGGAAAAACCTCATTATGGGCAGGGGCGCAGGACGAAAGGTTTGCGATCGTTATATCTGTAAATTCCGGTTGCGGCGGTGCCGCACTCTCACGAAGATGGTTCGGTGAGACAGTAAGGCAGATCAACAAGAGTTTCCCCCATTGGTTCTGCGACAATTTTGAAAAATTTGACGAAACTGTATTTGATCTTCCATTTGATCAGCACGAATTAATAGCATTAATTGCCCCTCGTCCTGTTTACGTTGCCAGCGCAGAAGAAGACACCTGGGCTGACCCACGTGGCGAGTTCCTATCAGCAAGATATGCTGATTCAGTATATCGCTTACTTGGCACAGACGGCATAGCTGAATATGAAATGCCAGAGATTGAAAAGCCGATTATGAGTACCATTGGCTACCACATAAGGCACGGTCAACACGCTGTGACTAAGTATGATTGGGAAAGATTTATGGATTTTTCAGATCGGCATATAAGGTGAATAGCACTGATCTAACAATTTTTGTTTTAATTCATACATAAAAACCGTATTTCTTTGTTTGTTAGGACAATTGATAATAGCCCAACAATTTATTGTTGGGTTAATCAATACAAACAAAATTTAGTCCTGTAAGGACGAATGAAAACTATAATTCATATTTCAATCGTTCCTACGGAACTTGTGATTTTGCCTTTTTCAATACCCAACGATAAATCGCTGGGCTAACATCATAAGTTCCTACGGAACAAAGAATTTTCATAATATTTTATCTTAAAGTCAGTACCATTCGGTATATAACAGGGGTGGGAGTTATGAAATGCCCAAAATGCCAGAGTGAATATCAAGCAGGAGACAAATTCTGTAGGGAATGTGGAGTTAAGCTACCATCTGTATGCCAAAGTTGTGGTCATGAAGTAAGTCCTAAAGACAAATTCTGTCCTGAGTGCGGTGCCAAATTGGGAGAACCTTCTTTAACAGCGGTCCCTAAACTTGAGGATATGCACACACAACTACAAAACCTGATACCAGAAGAACTAGCACAGAAATACATGACAGCAGAACAACAAGCAGGTGGTGAAAACCGTCCCATTACTGCGCTGTTTGCTGACATATCAGGCTTCACTCCACTGTCAGCAACTAAGTCATCGGAGGATATGTTCCAGCTTGTGCAGGACTGCTTCAAAAGACTGGTCGGCATAGTTGCTAGATACGAAGGAAGTATCAGCGGATTCAGAGGTGATGGTCTGCTTGCTTTATTTGGTGCGCCCATCCTACATGAGAACGATGCAGAGAGAGCAATCCTAGCCGCTATTGACATGAGAAACATGATGCAGGACAAAGGCTTGCAGGTATCCATAGGCATTAACACTGCCATGATGACAGTCGGTGAGATACAGACTGAACTGCACAAGGAATATACAGCTTATGGCACAGATGTTAACCTTGCGGCAAGGCTTCAGCAGATTGCAGAACCGGGACAGATACTCATCGGCGCAGGCACTCACCGTCTTACTCATCGTGCCTTTGACTTCGAGACAATATCCGATCTGATGCTAAAGGGATTCTCACAGCTTGTGACAGCATACTCAGTCCAACAGGTGAAACTACATCCAGAGAAACTAAGAGGCATTGAGGGATTACGAGCAAGGATGATAGGTCGTGAGCATGAGTTCATGGACCTGAAAGAATCGGCAGATAACCTTATGGATGGCAGAGGTAGTATTGCCACGATCATAGGAGAAGCAGGCATCGGCAAATCAAGATTGGTGAGTGAGTTAAAATCATACCTCGCAGAAATCCCCCTTAATCCCCCTTTAGTAAAGGGGGAAACCGATACTCTCCCTTCGGAAAAGGTCGAAACTAACTCTCCCCCTTTGGAAAAGACAAATATACAAGTTCCCCCTTTGGAAAAGGGGGGTAGGGGGGATTTAACACCTCAGATATTAGAGGGTCGTTGCATCTCCATCGGTCAGACCATAAGCTACTGGGCATTTCTGGATATGTTCAGGTCATACCTTAACCTCAGCGATACGGATACCGAACCGCAGATTGCAGAAAAAATACGAGAATCCATATCCATCCTATTTCCACAAAGACAGGATGATTACCTTCCTTTCTTGGGTAATCTTCTGTCGGTTAAGTTCGGAGATGAGCTAGATAACAAGCTGAGATACTTCACACCGGAGCAGATAAGACATCAAACGCTGATGAGACTGAAAGATATATTCGTAGCTATATCACATACAAAGCCATTATTGTTAATATTAGAGGATTTACACTGGGCGGATGACCTGTCTCTTGACCTGATAGTATTGCTTATGGATGAATTGACAGCCAATCCGATGATGATGTTGTGTATATATCGTCCAGAGCAGGATCATCGCTGTTGGCAGTTGGGTGGGATGGCGTTCAGGAAATGCCCTGACAGATATACCGAAATTACTCTCAAGAAGCTGTCACAGACACAGAGCAGACAGTTAGTAGAGTCATTGCTTGAGATAGACAACCTTCCAGAGAATACAAAGAGCATGATACTCACCAAATCAGAGGGTAATCCATTCTTCATAGAGGAGTTGATACGGTCACTGATAGATATGGAACTGATATACCATGAAGGGGATAGATGGAAGGCAAGAAAAGAGATAGAGGGCATAGACGTTCCCGACACGATACAGAGCGTGTTATTATCTAGGGTGGATAGGCTTAATGCTGAAACGAAATATGTTCTTCAGTGCGCATCAGTTATAGGCAGGCTATTCCGATATCGGTTACTGGATCATATAGCACGTCATGAGCGTGATCTGGAAGCGCACCTGACAGAGCTAGAATCAAAGGATTTGATTAATGCAGAGCGGACAGTTCCGGAGCTAGAGTATGCCTTCAAGCACGCACTGACGCAGGAAGCGACGTATCAGAGCATATTAGAGCGCAAGCGTAAAGAGTTTCACCTTCAAGTAGCGCAGGGGATAGAGAAGCTATATAGTGGACGGCTTGAGGAGTATTATGAGGAGTTGGCAGAGCATTACTCTAAGAGTGATGAAGAGAAGGCGTTGGATTATCTCATCAAGGCAGGGGATAAATCAAAGGCTATATATGCCAATCAGCAGGCGATAGATTACTACACCAGAGCTATGAATATTGTCAATCAGTTTCCAAAGAAAAGGGATCAGAAGTTGTCTATACTTGAAAGTCTAGGGGATGTTTATTTTCTGATCGGCAAGATTGATGAAGCATTACAGAGCTATGAATCCTCGCTCGAATACTCCAAGGATAATAGAAAGAGAGCGGATATTTATAGAAAGATAGCGAATGTATATGGATCGAAGCTTCAGTTTGATATGGTTTTGAAATACATAGATGCTGCCATAGAGGAACTTGGTGATGACACCCGATCAGTTGAGATGGCAAGGATATATTATGAAGCAATGGGTTTAAATTTTTTTCCTGCTAGGCCAGGTCATGACCTTAATAAGGCTTTGGATTATGGTTTTAAAGCTCTAAATATAGTTGATGGAACAGAATACAAAAGAGAATTGGTACAGACATGTATTACTATAGGATCAATCTACGCATGGAATGGCGATTCTGAAAAGGCAATACATTATATACAAAAAGGTCTTGGTCCAAGTCAGGAGATAGATGATATCCATCTAGTGGGAGAGGCACATCATTCTGCCGGTTTTGTTTACCAGTTCACGGATTGGAGAATGTCTGTTAAACACTTTAAAGAAAGTATAGAAATATTTAAGAAAGTCGGTAATATTAACGGCATGGCACACAGCTATCATTGGCTTGGGATCACTTACTACTGGCGTGCGAAAGATAGTGAATCAGCCATTAAATGCTTCAAAGAGTGCATAGAACTCGATAGAGAAAGGAAGTTCCCTTTTGATACAGGATATGCATCTGCTCATCTTAGCGAGATATATAGAGATAAGGGCGAATGGGATGAAGCCCTCAATTATGCCCTAGAAGCCTTAAATATAGGCATGACAACAGGATATCAAGACCCGTTTTTGGCGACATCAATCTGTGAAGTGCTTATGGGAGTATATTTAGCTAAAGATGAGTTAGCCAAGGTACTTGAATATTTCAAGCAAGGTTTACATATGTCCATTGATATGCAATTCGGCGTTAAACTGAACGCCCTTCTGAGTTTTGCTGAAGAGATATATCACAAGACAGGTAATAGTGATGAATTTGTTTTGTTCTGTCGAGAGACTATAGAGATAAATGCTGAGAAGCTTAAGGAAATGAAGCTGACTCAATGGTATCTTGAACCAAAGAAGCTATCTGAATACTTCACTCGAATTGTTTTCTCAGATGAGTTTGATAGCTCAATTCTGCGTTCTGAGTGGCAGTGGGTAAATCCCAAAGGTGACTGCAGTTATGAATTCAACATAGAACCATCATGGCTATTGATTCGTGCAACTTTTGGCTGTAACTTACACAATAACCTCAATTTTAATGCCCCACGATTAATACAAGAGATTTCAGGTGACTTCGCCATTGAGATGAAAATGGCTTCTGTTGATGAAGCGACAATGACAGTAGGTGGGATTTTGGTATGGAAGGACGAGAGAAACTATATCTGCCTTGAGAGGGGAAGTTTCGGCATTGGGAAAGCAACATCCGATCAGTATGGAAAAGATGAAATTAGGTTACTTGGCAGTGTAGATGGCAATTGGGATCATTTTGGCAGAGGGATGTTAGTATCTGATGTTATCTATATGCGAATAGAACGGATAGATGATACATTATCGGCTTATTGCTGTCAAGACGGTGAGAACTGGCTGACGTGTGGTGAAATGAGTTTTCCCGTTGACGATCCCATTCAGGTTGGCATTCATGTCAAAGGCAATTCTGGTTTGCAGGATATGGGTGATACTGCCACAAGGTTTGATTACTTTCGAGTATTCAAACGAATATCCTGAGTATTGTGAAAAACCTGCTAAGTAGTATATTGGTCAACCGAATTTAACATAGTGTAGGGGCGAAGCATTTTTAGCTAGATCAAAGTATATTACCATTTTAAATTAATGTGAAAATGCTTCGCCCCTACGGAAAACCCTATTTTTAATGATTACCTATAACATAAAATTAATTCGGTAAAGCAGTATATTATAGGAGATATATTTATGATCTGGTATGTAGTCACAGACAGCGAAGAAAATTATAAGAGATCGTCAGCTTTTTATAACCACAAGTTTATATTAGAGCAATTTTCGGGGGATTGCTGTTTCATCCTTCATTATAAGCAAGTTAATAAGGAATTATTCTCACAACTTCATCCTTGGGTGATCTGTCACAGCGGTGGAAGCGCAATGTACGATGACTATGATATATTACAGACCGAAGATTATTGCTCGTGTATATCTGAATGGGACGTTCCGCAGATAGGTTTCTGCGGTGGTCATCAGATCATTTCAACACAATTTGGAAGCAAAATTGGTCCCTTACGACTATTAAGAGACGAAGAACCCGACCTTAATCAGTGGTATTGCCCCGGACAACTCAAGGAATGGGGCGTCTATCCTGTTCACATAGTCAAGCGTGACCCAATATTTGAAGGGCTTGAGGATACGATCAGAGTTCAGGAATATCATAGCTGGGAAGTGAAAGAATTGGGAAGCGATCTTGCTCTGCTTGCAAGTTCGGAAAATTGCAGTGTTCAGGCGTTCGTCCATTCAAAAAAGCCGATCTACGGGACGCAGTTTCATCCTGAGCAATCAAGCGACAATTATCCTGATGGGTTTAAAATCCTGCAAAACTTTTTCAACCTTGCGCGCAGATAAGCATCTCTAAAAAGTATGTTAAAGTTTTCCGTATGCGTAAAAAATCCCCCCTTTCATGAAGGTTAAATAATTAATGGGGTAATAGAATCAATAGAGTTTTTCTGGATTCCAGCCTTCGCTGGAATGACATTTTGCGTGTGTTTGTCATTCCAGCGAAGGCTGGAATCCAGAGATTATGAAAAAGCATGTAAGGTGATAAGGAATTAAGATGCAAGCTTTTTTGTTAGATGAATAAAGAATAAAAAGATAGCAAGTGACGAGTGATAGGTTTTTTATAATTCCTTACCCTTATCGCTCATCTAAGGAGTTAAATAATGTCTGAAACACCGAAAATTGAAGAATTAGTTGAATTTGCAGAGAATCCGGAGCCAAGATGCCCTTGCATTCTTCTATTAGATACGTCCGGGTCAATGCAAGGACCGCCCATAGATGCTTTGAATAGTGGTCTTATAACATTTAAAAACGATTTAGTTAAGGACCCGCTTGCCGCACGCAGGGTCGAGGTTGCTATAATTACTTTTGACAACATAATTGACGTTGCTCAAGATTTTATCACTGCCGATAAATTTGAACCCCCAATTCTGACAGCGCAGGGACAGACTTTCATGGGAACAGCTATTAATACTGCGTTGGATATGATCCAGTCTCGCAAAGCACATTATCGAGCTAATGGGATTGCCTATTATCGCCCATGGATATTTATGATCACCGACGGCGAACCGCAGGGAGAATCGCCAGACATAATAGAGCAGGTGATCCGGCGTATTAACGATGATGAGGCAAATAAGCGAGTTGCCTTCTTTGCAGTTGGCGTTGAAAATGCCAACATTGAGCGATTGCAAACCATATCCGTACGTGCGCCTGTGAAGCTTATCGGTCTAAACTTCACAGATATGTTTATATGGCTTTCACGAAGCACTCAGGCTGTTTCACATTCAAAAATGGACGATCAGGTAGCTCTCCCACCGCCCGGTTGGGCAACCGTTTAAGGATGGAGGATGAAGGATAATAAAGAAACGCCTCAACCTTCATCCTTTCCACACCTAATTCCGAAGTTCCTGCAAATATAAAAAACCTGCCGTTTTGCTTATGCAATTTTTTATTGACGGTTCAATAGTAAAGATATACACTATATCCCGATACTATTGTTGGCTGACGTTTTTATAACCATATCAATTGTGTCACTTAAATTTGTATAGTGAACAAGGAGGTTTACCATGAAACATACGTTTTTGAGTTTAGTGGCTTTGTGTTCATTAGTAATAATGTTAGCTATTCCGTATATTGTCAGTGCAGCGGTGGAAAAGGGTCTAGTGTTATATTTCCCATTTGAGGAGGGAGCGGGAAAAACGGCGTCAGATACTTCCGGTAACAAAAATGATGGCGTTATAAAAGGTAGTCCAAAATGGGTGGCATCAATGGACAAGTTTGGAAAAGCTTTACAGTTCGATGGTACTACTGTGGTTACAGCGCCGCATATTCCATTTGATAATAAAAGCTTCACCATCATGATGTGGATGAACCCGATAAATGACGGACGAGAAGAGTTCTTAACCCAAAATCAAGCAGGCAACACAAACCTAAGTCTGCATCTTCGACTTGGAGGGCCCGCTGGTGATTCTGCTCCCGCCAATGGTATACGCTTTGGATTCTATGGTAATGACCTTGATAGTTCCATCAATATTGTCAAAGCTAATACATGGGTCCACTTAACCTTCTGGTATAACCTAGAGAATAAGAATAAACCAGTAAGAAGGCTATACGTAAATGGGGTGCTAGACAAAGAGGATAGCGGAGCGCCTTATCAAGGAACAACAGGTGATACTGTTCTCGGTGAATGGACGGGTGTAGACCCTAATTGGCACTATAAAGGCATTCTTGATGAAGTCCGAATTTATGACTACCCCATAACTGAGGACTTGATTAAAGGTGCTATGACGAGTCCAAATTTCTTGGCAGTAGAGTCTAATAGCAAACTCGCCACCACCTGGGGAGAGTTAAAATCAGAAAGATAAAAAATCTATCCTTCCTATCAACAGTTTATATCTGTTTTAAATATATGTATTTACAGCACTTCAAAATGGGCATTGTCCGAGAGCAATATCTTAGCTTGGGCAATGCCTCATCCTTTATAATCTTACCATGCAATTATTACGTCAGTCAGATAAACTGCCAATTATTATAGAGCCTGTGCTGGAACTAGGCGCCGGCGGAGAAGCACGTATATACAGCCTGCGGCAAGAATTGTCTCTCGTAGCAAAGGTATATCACGAACCCACAGAAGAAAAGTTCCGCAAACTTTCTGTTATGCTTGCGAATCCACCCCATGACCCGATGGCGTCGCTTGGTCATGCTTCTATTGCGTGGCCTTATGACCTGCTAATAGGAAACGGTAAGGTTGTTGGATTTCTCATGCCCAGAGTTATAGCTATGCGGGCTATAATTGATTTTTATAACCCCGGTACTCGCCGAAAGAATAGTCCGTTATTCAGCTATTTGTATTTATACCGAACTGCCCGCAACCTGAGCGCAGCTTTTAGAGCTTTGCATGAAAGTGGATACGTCATAGGTGACGTAAGCGAGTCAAACATACTCGTCTCTGAGACGTCATTGATAACGCTTGTGGATACAGATTCTTTTCAGGTACGAGACCCTCAGAGCGGGGCGATCTATCGCTGTCCCGTTGGCAGGCCAGAGTTTACTCCTCCCGAACTTCAAAGCGAATACTTCAGAGATATTAACAGAACACCCGAACACGATCTTTTTGGTTTAGCTGTTCTGATATTTCTGTTATTGATGGAAGGAACGCACCCGTTTGCAGGTATTTATCGTGGTTCAGGAGACCCCCCGCTTTACGGAGAGCGCATAGCATCAGGACATTTTACGTACAGCATCAGACAGCGAGTACCATATCATCCAGCGAAAGCATCACCACCGTTTGAGTTAGTTGACCCTATACTGAGATACTTATTTATACAATGTTTTGAAGATGGACACAAAGACCCCGCTAAACGTCCCAGCGCGCAGGCATGGCAAAATGCTCTCGAAGAGGCTGAAAAGAATCTTATCACCTGTTCCGTTAATGATCAGCATAAATATGGCGCTCATCTGAAGTCATGTCCCTGGTGCAAACGCAAAGAGGAACTAAGCGATCGTGACCCATTCCCTTCATCAGATGCGGTAAAAAAAGGGCTTCACATACAACAATCCAAAGCTACAACACCAGTCCGAAGGATGGTTCAGCGACCGTCAATAATAGTAGCACGCCAAAAGACACAAAGCACAGGATACTTCGCAAATATAAACCGTACGAAGCGTAGCTGGAAAAAGGATGTCCGTCTTTGGATGGCAATCGCTTTTATATTGTTTCTGATAATTATGCTAACCCCAAGTCTGATGAATCCAAAGAGACCATTAGTTAAAATATCGGAACAAGCAACATTAAGACCAATAGTACACGAAGACATAGTAACATCAGTTGCATTTTCTCCTGATAGTCTCACAATTGCAAGCGGAAGTAATGACAGTACAGTTAAGATATGGGATACTCAAACTGGACAATTATTAAAAACCTTTGCAGTTCAGAAAAATTTTGTAACTTCTGTAGCCTTCTCAGCTAACGGTTCTATTCTTGCCGCTGGAGTTGGATGGTTAGCGGGAAATGAGACAAGAGGTGAAGTTCATCTTTGGGATACGAAAAAAGGAAATTTATTGAGAGTTCTTGTTGGTCATGAAGGTGCAGTTCTCTCAGTAGCTTTTTCTCCATTTGGTAAAATAATAGCTAGTTCAAGCACTGATAAGACTGTGAAAATATGGGATATAGAAACGGGCCAGTTGTTGAATACTTTAAGTGGACATCAGGGTAACGTAACTTCAGTTGCTTTCTCTAACAATGGAGAATACATTGCCAGCGGGAGCCTTGATAATGCTATAAGAGTGTGGGACGTAAGAACCGGGAAACTGCTTATAACCCTATCGAGAAACTATTTTACCCCTGTGACTTCTCTGGCTTTTTCTCCTGATGATCGGATAATTGTAAGCGGATGTTATGATAAAACTGCCAGAGTTTGGGATCTGGTATCAGGTGGTCTTATAAAAATATTGATCGGCCATAAGGGAACAGTCAATTCGGTAGCCTTTTCACATGATGGCAGAAAGCTAGTTACTGCAAGTGCGGATGATACAGTGCGTATCTGGGACGTCTGGCGCGAGACACAGCAGGTTGTCGGAAGTTTTGCAGATGGGGTGACTTCAGTTGCATACTCTCAAGATGACTCGATGATTGCCGCTGGAAGCAAGGATCACACAGTAAAGATATGGAATGTGAGTAACTATACTTCTTTTTTAGATGCAGTCAAACAGATATTTTTTGGGTATTACGGGTACAGGCGGTGATGTTTAATCAAATCCCCCCTTCCCCCCGATCTTAAAGGATGAGGGCGGAAGTATGAAGGATGAAAGAAACCACTTCATCCCTCATCCTTCATACTTTCAGAAAGGGGGAATAGACCTAAACTCCCCTCTTGAGAGGGGTCCGGGGGTGTGTTTCTTATTGGGGAAATTATTTAGTCATGGATCCTAAGTATAATTAGCTATCCTTTATATCGCTTCTTTTGCTTATGTGTCTCAACAGCGATCTGGATGATCTTGTCCAGTAAATCAGGGAATTCGATGTTTGCCGCTCTTGCCGCTTGAGGATATAGGCTTAATTCTGTCATGCCCGGTATGGTATTCAATTCGAGGACGTAGATTTCGTCATCTCTTATCATCACATCAGTTCGGGACATTCCACCACAGGCGAGTATTTTGTGGGCGCAGACAGCGATCTCCTGAATTTTCTTAATTGTCTCCCCATGAAAATCACGAGGTGGGGTTATTTCTTCCGTTGCACCTGCGGTATATTTTGCTTCATAGTCAAAGAATTCGCTAGTTTTTGGTATTATTTGAGTCGGAACTAAGGGGATCGGTTCTTCACCATTAATGGCGCCAAGCACCGCACAGGTTAATTCTTTTCCGTCTATGTATTCTTCCACAAGCACATCATTGCTATGCTCAAATACTTTTTGCAGACCTGTATCAAAGTCTTCTTCTGATCTTATTATGCTAATTCCTACGCTGGAGCCAAGTTCAACAGGCTTCAATATACACGGGTATCCCACTTTAGTCTTAACATCCGATTTGATCTGAGATGCCTTTTTCTGCCAGCCCCAGACGTTGAAATCAATACCTTTAGGTATTTTAAGGCCAGCATACTCAAACATCCGTCTTGATATAACCTTATTCATTGACATACTGCTTGAAAGAACACCAGAACCTGTGTATGGTATATCCACAAGCTCAAGCAATCCCTGTACAGTTCCGTCCTCGCCCATTGGTCCGTGCATGGCTAAAAATACTACATCTATCTTTTCTTCAACGGCTTTATCCAGAGCATTTCCGGTGCTGATCGGGATAATATCCGTTCGCTGAGATTCTAATTGCTCATAGTTTGATTGAGTCAGATAATCTTTTGGTACAAGCCACTCACCGGTCTTTTTTATAATAATTGGTTTGACGTTATATTTATCTTTATCCAGTGCATTGGCTATGACCCTACCGGTATTAAGTGAGACTTCGTGTTCTGCGGTGCGCCCGCCCATCAATACTGCAACATTAATTTTTCGTGTCATTTATACCTCTACTTTACAAAGTTATCTTTTTCCCAGTTTTTGCCGAATCATAAGCCGCTTCGATGGCTTCTACGACTTTAATCCCATCGTCAGCAGAGCAAAGCGGTTCCGCCTTTCCAAGAACAGCGTCAATAAAGTTCTCTACAGGTTGCTTAACCGGCGGCATATCTTTTTCTGTCACTGTTAATGGTTCCTTGTCTGGTTTTACGACTGTGACTTTGAATGGCATACCATCAACAAATATGGTTCCTTTTGAACCGAAATAGGCGTTATGCAAGCGTCTTGCTATCTTGCTGTTGCCAACGTTAGTTATATTACATACTGCACCGTTATTCAGTGTAATACTCATAGTGGTTCGCATATCGAGTTCGGGATTATCCATAACTGCGCATACTTCATGGGCGTTCAATCCAGTAGTCCATAAAAGCTCTGAAACTAGATGAGGACCCGAATCAATAAAATGTCCACCCCCACCAAGTTTTGGATCACCTCTGAATATCGTCGGAGGTACGACACCCGGCATATTTTCTGGCATAGGTGCAAGCCCGAAGACGTGTTCAGCGTTTCCTACCCAGCTTATACTCACTTCCTCAATATCACCGATCTCACCTGACTTGATTAGTTCTCGAATATACGTTGTATGTTGCCAGAAGGGGGGATTCATCGCCACGACGATGACAAGTCCTTTATTCTTTGCTAGTTTCGCAAGCTCCCGTGCTTCATCAGATTTAACAGACATAGGTTTCTCAATTAGAACGTGCAATCCCTTTTCAAGAGCAAGTTTGGCATTCTCATAATGCAGTGCGTGTGGTGTTGCGATGATAACACCGTCCATCTCAACGGAATCAAGCATCTCTTTATAATCTGTAAATGTATTACTGCATCCGAAATGTTCAGCTACCTTGCGAAGCATCTCTTTGTCTCTTCGACATAAAGCCACAAGTTCTGCATCTGGTGATTTGACGACGATGGGAATATGCCTTCTGGATGCAAATGAACCGGCGCCGATAACACCTATTCTTATCTTTCTATTCATAGTCAACCCCCCTCGACAGAATAAGAAAAAGGGAGATGATTTCATCTCCCCAATTATTTATTAATAAGATTTTTCATATTCTCGACAAACTCTTTTATGGATTGAACTTTTCCCATAATATCGAATATGTCTTTCTCATCAAAATCTTGATACTCATGAGAAAGCAAGTTTCTAGCATCAGCAAGCCAGATTAGGTTTTGAGTCAATTCTCTGGAAATGTAGCTATTCCTTCTAAGTAGATAGAAAACATCGCTATATTTAGATGGCGCACCAATATTTAATGATGCTACAATTTCATCGCCCAAATCAACTGCTCTATTAATTATTGCAAATATTATCATGGAAACCGCATAAAAATTTTTTTTATTCTTTAGATCGTCAACAGATTTAATTTTAATTTCATCTAGATCCGTGAAAAACCTTTCTATATCTAATATTATCTTATTTATTCTCTCAAGATCATACTCAGGCATTGTAATTTGGAAACATCCTTTTTATACGTCTGTCTATAATGGGAAGAAAATCAAGATATTCCTTTACTGTTTTAATTCTGATTCTATGTAATGTTAGCCAATCTCTATTAAAAAGCACTTTCCCTTCTTTAAAAACTCTAAATTGAATCGCCAATGGAAGATCCCAAAATATTGATATGTCAAGTTTGTCTGATGATAAACCTGTAATATTCACTCTTTGCTCGATACTCATATTTTTCTCTGCTATGACACATATATCAATATCAGATAAAGGCTTTATCCTGCCTTTTGCATAAGAACCGAACAGAATAACAGCATTAACATAAGGATATTGCCTGAGTTCCTCAACGGTATTGACAATCTCCTTTTTATCTTCAATGCTTATATTTAAAGAGTCAAGTTCATCCATCAGACAATCTTAATAATTATAGGATTATTTCCTGCTTAATCTACGGATATTGCTTCAACTGGACAACCCTCAGCGGCTTCTTTGGCGCAATCTTCCAAATCCTCTGGAACTTCGGACATCTTCTCCTGAGCAAGATCGTCAACCATCTCGAATAAATCAGGGCAAGTATCAACACAAAGTTCGCATCCAGTACAAGCATCACGGTCAACTTTAACTTTCATTAAACTAACTCCTTTTTATAAATATTGAAAATCTATAAAACACAAATAGATTCAGGGCGTTTAACTCTTAATATAATACTCTCAAACACTCTGAATAGATGATCCATTCCATCAGGACCAAGATAAGCAGTGATCAAATCTTGTGCGATTACGAGATCAATATTTTCCTGTCCAGTAGCAATAATCACGGCTTTGTCGCCTTTAAGTATAGGCGTCTGAAATACTCCATCTGAAACTAGATCACGGACCATACTAATCTCAAGCACACCTGTCGAATCATATACCCTGTGCATCAAAGCATAAAGAGACGTACTCATAATCAGAGAAAAAGGACCATAGAAACCTGCGTCTGTCAATTTCTCGATGGCGATAACAACATTATGGAATCCGTTTCCGTTAGTCTTCCAATCCATCGGTTCTACAGTCATGTTTCCTTTGGTATTCATCAACCCCTGACAGCCAAATTCTTTGTTCCCGTCGAAGATAAGTTCATCTTCCATATAGGCACAGACAGCAGAGGACGCTGCTGCAGGTCCAAGTTCCAAAGGCATATTATACTGTTTAGCAGACTCAATGTCACGCCACGAAAGCTTGAAATCTTTATATATTACAGGCAGGTTCAGGCTTAACTTTTCTTTGATTTCAAACCTATCGTCAGCAACGCCTAGTTTTGGTATCTGAACAGTTTGCACTCCAGCACCGAGAGGTCCGTTGATCTCAATAAATTTTCGACCAACAAGCCTTTTTTTGGCAGAATCTACGACTACCTTGTCAATAGCTGTCCAATCATCGGCGCTAAGGGGAGAAGTATCACGAGCGAGGTATAACATAATTATTCCCCTCCTTCTTTAAGGCTTCCAATTGTTAGTTCGGGTTTTTCCATCGATCCTTGAGGTTGAGTTTCGATAGATAATGCCTGAAGTTTATCAGAAAATTCGTCCCTGTGTTCCATTTCCTCGTTCATGATCTTTCTCAGCAGGTGTCGAATTTTTGGGTCTGTAATAGCATCAATGTGTTCTTGATACTGATTGATCGCCGTTTCTTCCAAACCTACATCACGTTTGAGCATCATCGGAAGGTCTTCACCCTCCAGATGTAATTGAGCATGTTCAATAGTGGGGATACCTCCCAGATCTACGACTTTTTCAGACAACCATTCTACATGCCGCATCTCGTCACGGGCTATCTCTTCCATCGTACGGCTGATATCGCATACTCCGCTGACAAACTGATGTCTGAGATACGTTAAAATTGCTTCGATCTCGCCGGTAATATCGGCATTTAGCATTTCGATTACTTCTTCGTTACTCATATTTACCCCCTGTGCTAATTTGTAACAGAGGCACTAGGTAATTACAACATTTGTCTAACGAAAGACAATACTTATGTAACAAATAGCATATCAGATTCTATTCCAGATGGCAAGTGAAAAAACAAAAATTCAGGTAAGTTATACTTGACAGATAGCTCTCCACTAAAACGTGGAGATGAATATTGACAAAAAAGGGATCCATTGACATCCTTTTATATACTCAAAAAATGAAAGGAGAGTCAGATTATGGATCCCACTAAAGTATT
>Ga0315282_10005609_pt1 | contig 21307 bp, 13 predicted proteins | sample YL17G07_20_MG_FD_203693 | JGI IMG/M metagenome (GOLD analysis project Ga0315282, IMG submission 203693) | Sediment microbial communities from Yellowstone Lake, YNP, Wyoming, USA - YL17G07_20 | ecosystem: Environmental > Aquatic > Freshwater > Lake > Sediment | place: USA: Wyoming | collected... | reverse complement strand
CGGGAACTTTAATGTCGTATGCTTTCGTTAGTTCTGCAACTTTGTGGGCATTATGTGACTGTGAAGAGAAAAGGCAACTTACACCTACAACGTCTGGCTTGCTTCGCTCTATGCTTATTCTTATATCTTCCCAGCTTTGTCCCAGATGAAACATGCCATTAACTTTGCTTGGGTTTTTCCAGTTTAAAGCCACAGCGTCAAGAATTTCAACTTTATAACCCTCTTTTTCGAGTACGGCACCGATATAGGCTAATCCTAAAGGAGGCACAACAGAGGGCATCTCATTTGGTAACAGAGTCATTGGAGGATGTATTAATAGCACTTTCATGGTTTCATAGCCTCCTTTACGACAATAGCCAAGTTTTTAGCATTTTAAAATTGTAATAGGAACCTTCCTAGTTAAGGAAAAAAATGTGGAAAAAGAAAAGGGAAATTTTTTGGCTTATGGGTCGTGGATACCGCCTTTTACAGTTTCTACTCGTGTTTCGCTTATTGTTCCTAGACATTCAACTATAGTGAACGTTGGGTGTAGTGGGTCCGTGTAGTCAATCTTCAGTATTATCGATGTCACGCAAAGTGGGAAGTCTTGAAGTTCATATATGATTTCTTCGTGGAAGAACTTGGACGCATAATATGTATCTCTTGGACCATGTCCCCATATTGTTAAGCCAACAGTTCCATTAAGGTCTTTGTAGGTTGCGATGACGGCATATCCAATGTCATAGGTGGCTACGTATCCTTTCTTTGTGCCGTTCCAACATGTCAACGCGACAATTTTGTTTTGCCACGTCGCATATGAAGTGTATGTCTCACCCCAACCAACTACGTAGGTTCCATAGAAAGCGTCTGTGAATTCGTTTAAGTATGATGTGAACATGTTTGCTAATGGTCCACCGATAGCAATCATGTTTGAGCTTGTTATTGGCCAAGTAGTGCACCAGTCGTCTCTTAGGGCTGGTCTTTGACCGGGCGTTGAGCCGTCGTCTTTGTAGTCTCCTCTTGCGCCAGGGGCTGTTCCGAAGCAATTCATTACATAGGGTATACTTGCCATCGACCATTCGTAGTACATCATGTCCAATCCTGAGAGGCCTATTTCGATGTCTTTGTTCTTGAAAGCTGCCGTTACTAGCGCTCCTCCTAGAGAGTCAGATGTAAATGCGTCTCTGCCCATTATGGCCCATTCGTAACGTCCTTTCTCGTTCTCTTCAATGGTTGAGTAGAGCACCTTGACTTTGCAACCGTAGAGGTCCCAAGTTGTATAGCTTCCAAGACTTGCACTCCATTCATAGAATGTCAGTGTGCCATTGATGAAGTTCATGGTGTAGTATGGTCTGTGTACCGCTGGAACAGGGTCATAGGTTTGATAGTCCTTTCGGGCTATCAATGCGCCATCTACTATCACTTTCTCAGCAAATGTGCAGTAGGCATCCCATACACATGGAACAAGTTTGTCCTCTTCCATGTTATAGACACGTTCATAGCGTATACCAGAAGGTCGTTGCAGGTAGGCCACACTTAGGTCGTCGACAAGAGCCACACAGTTTGCTTGAATTTTGACGCCAACAGAGCCTACATAGTAATCTTTTAGCACAGAGGAAGACCAGTACTCATATGAGTGGAATTCGTTTGTGGGAAGACCCGTGCCGCTTTCACCTGTCAAATAGAAGGCCGCATCTGGCGTATAGGGACCAATGAAATCATCTATAGTGTTTAGAGTGTAATGAGTCCAAGTTGCCGCCGACTTTGTGTTGTCAGAGCGCGGAGCAATGTTTGCCCAGTTGCCAGTGCCAGCAGCATTTTGGTAAAGTTTGATCTCGATGATTGGGCCTTGAGAACCGCTAATGTTCTTATACCAGAAACCGAAGTCGACGAGATCCTTAAGCTGCAATGTAAATGGCCCAGTGCTAGGTGGGGTGTCGTTCCGCAGGTATATGGGAGTAACCTTGACCATCTCTCCGTAGGTGCCTCCTACCATATACAAGGCCCAGTTTTTGCTGTGTGCCGTGTCCGCGTATATGCTACTGTTTTGGAACTCGTTTACCCATTTGGACTCTGCTGGATATGGATCATTTACGCGGTCTTCTTCTCTAAGGAAGTATCTTGTCCATGTGGGACTTGATGCACCTAGACCATAAGTGTATTCGCTGCTTAGAACTGCGTAGTACAAATGGTCTCCAAGTCCGCTCGTAAGTTGTACCTCGTTCGTGTGAGAAGTCATTGTGGTTGGGGTTTTGTATAGCCATCTGTATTCTTGCTTCTCAACGGCATCGTTTAGGTCCCATGGTTGGAAGATTTCGTCAAGTTGATACCGAGCTTCCCTGTCAATTGTGTCTGCGACCCCAACCCAATATGGTTGGGTTGCGTCTAAGTCATCTGCATCGTGCCAATCAGTCACACCTTTAACTTCGACAGCCCTATACATTGGTATCGAAGTGTGGTCCAACAGAAAGTCCCACTCGGCTATCAAGAGTGGGGATTGATACGGCTCACCACTCCAAACCATATCATCTTCTCTGCATTGACTCAAAGGTGTCAGGAATTTCCCCATGCCATCCACTGTGTAGTCAGAAGCTGGAGGCCATATGCCAGCCCAAGCAACATATTTTCTGTCAGAAGAGATCACCTGAGCAATGTCGTACTCGTGGTTCCATGTGTGAAGACCTCTTTGTCCTTCTTGCTCTATTTTGAATACATATTTGTAATGAAACGCCATGTCAGAGCCTAATGTTGGTGCTACTGTAAACGTTACATTTCCTGTGTTCCAGTTAACAGTATAAGGTGCGGGTTGAAGGAGTGGATCTTTAAACACTCCATCGTCATAGACTTTCAAAAAGCTAGACACTATGGGCTCTCCATTGGGTGCATGAAGCGTGAAAACTGTTTGACCGGAGGTCGATGTTATATGTTGTTCGTAATCTCTAGTTAAGTTCTTTGCCATGTGCCAGTCAGGTCCGCAGCAAGTATCACCATATTGCTCATAGTAGTGGGCGAAGCTGTCATAAGTTGGAGATGGTCCTAAGTCGTATTGCTCACGATTGCTGAGCTGAACGTTTACCTTACCGTAAAGTTTCGTCTTTGCTATTTTTAGCTTCGCATCTTTAAGCAGAATTACCTGTTTCGTGTCTTTGTCGAAAATCATAGTAATAGTCAAATCAAGAACTGACCATGTTGTCGCCCCTTCCTTATCATAGATATGAGTTACTGACTGAGCAATGAAGCGTCTGGGACCATCATAGAGAATCTTTAAAGCATCAGTTGTGCAAGTACCGTTCGTCTTTCGACCGCCATGAGGAGCTGCATTAGGAGTAGCTGCATACTGCCAATCACCGCCCCATTCAGAGCCATCACTGAACATAGCGAAGGCAAACAACTTCCTGTCCTTGTTAGTAGCTGTTTGACATATGTACTCAATACGTACGTACCAGCCGTTAACCCAAGCAGTCATATCAACCGTGTCAGCAGGACAGAACGGATCCCGTCCACTATACTCCAAACCAACCCAATCCGATTGAACGCTCTGATTTCCACTGGCAGGTATGCCAACCAACTCACCAAACTTCGAGAAACCGACATTCAGACTTGTCTTTGCAAATGGATAAAGCAAATAGTAATCGCTGTCAAGAACCCCGGAAACAGTTGTGTACCAGCTAGATAAGTCAACTGCCTGTGTCAATAGTATTGGAACGAAGATTGTCAAGAGCATTATCACAGAAACTGCTGTTGCAATAACTAGTTTTTTTCTTTCCATTTTTTCATTCCTCTTTTAGGTTCATTTATGAAAGCATTGATAGGTTTATTAAAATTTTTTAGTGGTTCTGATTCAGAATTAGAATTAAAAACAAAAAACTATTCAAATTAAAAAATCTAACGTTCATTGTATTTCAAATTATTCAATATTTTCCCAATAACCAACGCTACCACTTCCGTAAAGAAATTAGCTCTCGTTAGTTTTCTTACTTAGAAGTAAATGGCGTGTAGAATGGGGCCTTGGGTAATTATTACCTTGTATGAAGGATTTATTATTTTTAACAATGCGCAAATCTCATCTACTTCTTCTGGATAGTGGTATGCAGCTATCGTTAAGCTTGGTCTGAATTGACCTATCGTTTTCTTAGCTCCCTTCAATATGCTTAACTCCGCGCCTTCAACGTCTATTTTGATCAAATCGACTCTTTTTATCCCAAGCTCACCCACGACTGTATCAAGCCTTGCAGATTCTACATATACGTAATTGCCGCTGTAATGTGTGCTGGGGTTTAGCGTGAATGAGGTTGAGTGGCGCTCTGAGTGCGAAGAGATGTACAGTCTTATGGGCTTGTCGCATTCACCTAAGGCCTTATTGAGAGGCATAACATTTCTGATTCCATTTGAGGAAAGATTCGTCAGAAACCTTTCATAATTTTTCGGATGAGGCTCAAAAGAAAGAATCATCCCATCAGCGCCCACCAGACGAGATGCATGAAGCGTGTAAAAACCGTAGTGAGCCCCAGCATCTACTACTACGTCGCCCTTCGAAGGTTGCAAATATTCTTTTTTAACAATGCGGGTAATACCCATCGTGTTTATTGGAACCACCGCATAAAACCCATCGAAAGTTATAAGGACTTCTTCTTTATTAAGCGGAATAAAAAATCCTGAATATTTGCTCATAAAAAATTTAGACAGAAATTGTCTGTAACGGCTAACAAGACTCTTGTAAAACTCATCCTGCCTATCCTTACTTAACAATATTGCAGACCAACGATTAAAAAGAAATTCAACCAAATACCCCGCTGAGGAAAGCATAATACATAAGCACTCAAACGTGCGCATCCTAAGTTTTCTCAGAACACTTTTAATAACTTCATCCACTTTAATCGCCTAGATGGTTAGACATTACAGTCTATTTTTGAAGACTTACCGGCTTCTTTCATAGCGACACAAGCGTCATTAAAAAACTTCTCAGATCAAGCGATATTAAAATTTTTAGTGGTTCTGATTCCAAGTTCGAATAAAACCCAAAAATTATTCAAAATAAAATTTTAAACATTATATTTCAAACTATTCAATAATTAAAGCTAACCACCTTTAAAAAACCTTAATCTCTTCGCCTTCTCTCGTTCCTCACCAAGTGTATACACTTCAAAAAGTTCAAGACTGGCCCCACAACACTTACATTGAACATAAATATGGTCGCCCTTTGATCCCAACCAAAAACCTTCGCCAGAATTGCATTTGGGACATGTTCCTAAGCGCTTTAAGGCAGTCTCAATTTCCTGAAATCTCAAATTCTCCTATCTCCATAATATTCTTTTCTTCTGAAAATTTAATGGTTTCGGAATACTTAGGGGTAGTTTATAAATGTAAACAATTTATTGATTTCTGATCTCCTATGGGCATTAGCTGAAAACAACAATCGGTGAAGAAAAACGTAGTAATCCGTTTCTACAGTGGTAGTAATTAGAGTGCATTTCTGAACAGATCTTCTTCTTTTGAAATCTTTAGCTCACTTATGTTACAATTATCAGAGAACTCAACTACATTGTTTAATCCCTTAAAGATGACAACAGGTGTTGCTTCTTTCGCTTGTCCCATAAGCAGCTCTGCTGCAGCAGCAATTTCATCTATCACTGCAACGTTTTTGACCTTGAGGATTTGCCCAAAAAGGTCTTTCTTCCTTCTATAATCCTTGAATGGTTTAATTCCAGCCACGCCTATGGCAAAGTTTACTTGACCACGTCTAAAGGGGCGACTGTAAGTGTCACAAATGATCACTGCGACGTCTTTGCCCGTTAATTCCTTAATCTCCATGCAAAATTTTTCCGCCGATTCATCCGGGTTTTCTGGCAATAATGTAAAATTTCCCCTGCCTTGCACGTTCGACTTATCTATTCCAGCGTTTATGCAGATCAAGCCACGTTTATCTTCCACAATCAATATTTCACGAGAAGCCTTCAGTATATTCTTTGTTTCTCTCAAAACTAGCTCGACAAATTTTGGGTTTTTTCCAGTTACCTTTGCAATTTCTTCAGCTTTTTTTGATGGAACAACATCTTTTAACCTTATTACTCTTTTTTCAGCTTTAGAAAAAATTTTCTGAACAACAACTATTACGTCTCTATCTTCAATTTTTAAACCGTTTTTTCTGGCTGTCTCAACAACTATTTTAGCTATATTGTCTCCAGGTTTTATTAAAGGAAAGTTTTCCAGAGCAAACACAGTGAAAGTTTTCAAACGCCTTCCTCCAGTTCGCCTTTTTATGGTTGTTCTTTTACTGCGTTAAATCTCTTGCTAATGTCCCGTTACACGAGATGCTGTACAGATTCTGAAATTTTATTTTGAATTCATAATGTTTAAACTAGCATTGATTAGAGGGATACTGTGAGCTCAGCTACAGAATGGATGCATGAACATGAAGAAGCAATTGAAAATGTTACTTATTTTACTGACTATAGCTTCCAGCATTTTTAACTTTACAAATAGAACATTATTCACTACCGTAAATGCAACTTATGTTGAAGGACCGATTACGCAAGATACAATTTGGACTCGGGTAGACAGCCCGTTTGTGGTGTCAAAAGATATTATGGTTTATCCAAATGCAACATTAACCATAGAATCAGGTGTTGAAGTAAAGTTTGGAGGGTACTTCTCCCTAATCATTTCGGGAAGATTGTACGCGAATGGAACGGAGAAGACGATAACGTTCACTTCGAACAAGGAACAACCAGAAGTGGGAGACTGGAATGCAATCATATTTAACGGAATGGAAAAGTCTGTGTTAATAAGCTGTTTTGTAGCTTATGCAGAAGATGGAATATTTGTAGAGAATGGCAGTGTAGAACTTGAAAGTAGCACTGTAAGCCTTTGTCAAAACGGAGTTGCTGTGGTAGATGGCAAATTGATTATTGAAAACAGTACGGTTAACCTTTGCCGCCAAAACGGAATTAACATAACGAATAGTGAGTCAACTGTTCAAAACAGCCTAATAGCAGAGAACCAAGAAAACGGCATATGCATAACTGGAAATGGACAAGTCACTATACAAGAAAACACTATATTAGCAAACGGAAATGGACTGCTTTTAACAGGGAACGAAATTTCAGGTGTGAACATTAGTCAAAACATAATCTCGGCAAGCAAGCAAAGTGGAATACGTATTGACGCGAATAACACAGACTTTGCAATCATCAACAACATTGTTTCATCAAACGATAAAGGATTTTATATTTCAAGCCCAGAAAGCACATACATCACTAATAACTCTATCTCTTACAATAAAATTGGCATTTTATATGATGAAGGGGACCATAAAGCTGATTTCAACGACGTATATGGCAACGAAATGGCTATGGATGTATTGCTTAATGCCACCGTAAACGCGGAACATAATTATTGGGGCGACAAAAGTGGACCATATCATGAATCGTTAAACCCAAATGGACAGGGCAACCCCGTTGGCGGTGACGGAGTTAATCTTGATTTCATATTCTTTTTAACTAAACCAATTGGCATTATCAATACCCGTCCAACAGCAACCCTTCAAACCGATAGAATTTCGGTTCTGCCAAACGAGAACATTATGTTTTTTGCCACAAATTCATTTGACAATGATGGACACGTTGACAAATACTTTTTCAATTTCGGAGATGGAAAAAACAGCGGCTGGACAACATTATCGATTGTCACCCACAAATATTCCTCAAATGGAACTTATTACGCAAACTTAACAGTGATGGATGACTACGGTGTTGTAAGCAACAATGCGACTGCAACAATAAGAGTTCAAAACCTTCCACCACTCCAAGTCAGAGTCGACTTAAGCAATTCTACAATACATGAAGGAGAACAAGTATCAATAACAGTTTACGTGACAGCCGGAACCGCCGCAGTGGAGAATGCAAACATAACAATGTTTTCAGTAAAGGAGGGAAATTTCACGGAATCATCTGGACTTACTAATGCGGCTGGTTATTTCGTTACAACATTTACCGCGCCAAAAGTAACGAAAATAGCTAACATTAGAATCATCGCAAGGGCTTCTAAAGTTGGGTATGTAGACGGATCGGCCTATGAGTACTTGGAGGTTTTACCATTTCTTTCAGTTCAAATAACTGCCAACCCGGATATTGTTAAATCTGAGGGAACAGCACAGATTTTAATTCATGTTGGATGCAACGGGGAATCCGTCTCCAATGCCAGCGTTGCGATATTATCAAGTAGTGGAAGCCTTTCCTCTGAAACTGCGATTACTAATTCAAGTGGCTCTGTTTTGCTGGTTTTTACAGCTCCTCAAACAACAACATTCCTAAACGTGAATATAACGGCAATAGCGACGAAAGACGGCTACATGAATGGTATGGGGCAGACCATAATAGGCGTGGACCCTAAGACGCTTGATGTTCAAATCACTGCTAAACCAAACGCTACAATTTCTGAGGCAAACGTAAACGTAACTGTTCACGTAGAATATGACATGATTCCCATTGTGGGAGCTAGCATTACCATAGCAGCAGAGAATGGAAACTTCTCTACAGCCACGGGGTTAACTGACAGTAATGGTAATGTTACATTCATTTTCACAGCACCACAAGTCAATCAACAATTTAATATTACTATTACAGCACGAGCCACAAAGGCCAGATATGCTGAAGGCCAAGGTCAACTGAAAATAACAGTCAATCCTAGAACGTTTAACATTCAAATAAGCGCGCCCACTGTTGAGTCAGGAGAGCAAGCAGATGTTATAGTTCATGTGACATGCAAAGAGGATGCAACCCCCGTCGCTGGCGCTGTGGTTACTGTGTCATCAAGAGAAGGAAACTTTTCAGTCATAACCAAAACTACTGATACAACAGGCACCTGCACATTTGTTTTTAATGCTCCCCAAACAACAGAACAAATCCCTATAGTCATAACAGCAAACGTAACCAAAAACGGATACATTGATGGAGGAAATCAAACAGTAATAACAGTGAACCCGAAAACCGTTCCTCAAGGTGAAGGAGGTTGGCCCATTACAACCATGCTTCTGATTATTATCCCAATAATAATAGCGGTTGTGGTTGTTATTTTGATTAAGTTAAAAATTATCGTGCTTTCCACGGGGGAAGAAGAGTAAGAGAGTGCGTGTTAGTGAGAGAGTGATATATCGTGAGACGTAATATTTAATAGACTGGACATATCATTATCATTAGATAGGAGAAAACGCCATGGCAAAGTTGCGGCTCAAGGAAACTCTGACCAAACTGAAAAAAGTGAAAATCAAAATTAGTTTTAGGAAACACGAACAAGTAGCCATCCCCCCACCTCCACCCAAACCCGTGCCTAGAGGGTTCAAAGTTGTTGACAAATATCCACTCTACGAACCTTTTGCACATGTCGCCATAGTACAACACCCGAAGACAGGTGAATACAAATACGTACTAGATGAACTGCAACTTGACCCGCTGGAAAGAGGCGTTTATAACCGCATTTTGGAAATATTGCTTGCAGAAATAGAGTCGCCAAAAGAAGAAGTTCTTGACCCTAGAAGATTTTTTGCAGAAGAAGCCAAGAAAATTGTTGACAAATACCGCATCAGCCTAGGCTGGCTGCCCGATGTTTCATGGTACAAAATCCTCTATCACGCTGAAAGAGACCTAGTGGGTTTCGGTAGAATTGACCCCTTAATGCGGGATCCAAACATTGAAGACATTTCATGTGATGGAGTTAATAGGCCAGTCTATATTTGGCATAGGAACTACGAAAGCATTGAAACGAATCTCGAATTTGGAAATGACGAAGAACTTGATAACGTTGTTGTTAAGCTTGTACACATGGCTGGAAAGCATGTAAGCTCAGCCTTCCCTATAGTAGACGCTTCACTGCCAGGAAAGCATAGACTAGCAGTTTGTTATAGGCGTGAGGTCACACCCTTCGGAACAGCCTTCTCTATTAGGAAGTTTAGGGAAGACCCATACTCAATAATAGACCTAATAAACTTGGGCACTTTTTCAGAGGAAATGGCAGCATATCTCTGGCTATGCCTTGAAAACAGGGCTTCACTGATGGTTTTGGGCGGAACAGCCGCCGGAAAAACAACAGCCCTAAACGCCTTAACGTGCCTAATTAAGCCTGGAAGCAAAATAATCACAATAGAAGAAACAGCAGAGCTTAACTTACCGCATGAAAACTGGGTTTCGCTCATCGCCAGACAAAGCTACGGCTTAGGCGGAAGCAGCGTCGGCGAGGTAACACTCTTCGACCTAGTAAGAACATCGATGAGGCACCGTCCAGACGTATTAATAGTGGGAGAGGTAAGGGGTCAAGAAGCCTACGTGCTTTTCCAAGCTTTAGCCACAGGCCACGGGGGCATGTGTACCATGCACGCTGAAAACCTAGATTCAGCCATTAAGCGTTTGACATCAAAGCCCATGGATATTGCACCTGCTTATATTCCGTTAATGAACATCGTGTTGTCGATTCAAAGGGTTCACCTCGTAAAAGGCGTCGAAAAAAAGGCATATAGACGTGTCATGAATGTAAATGAAATCGCGGATTATGAAGATTACAGAGGCGTTTTAAAATGGCACCCAACGAAGGACGAATATTTACAGGCATTTGATAAAAGCATGATGTTGTCCGCTATTTCCGAACGCGTAGGTGCAAGCAAAAAAGAGTTACTTGCCGAAATAGGAAGGCGTAAAGATGTCTTGCACTGGATGCGGGAACGCAACATCAGAAGTTACAAAGACGTGGCCGCAATTATTGCAGAGTATTACGCTAGACCAAAGCAAATTTACGAAAAAGTTCTTGCAGGGGAGGAGGTAAAAGTAATTGCCATTTCTGGAAACCCTTGAGGCTTGGTCCTTCCGCCTCTTTGGGAGAATAGCACCTTCATTTCTAAAAAATGTCTTGGAGTTTAAGGATTATCTGGAAAGGGCAAAAATCAAGATTTACCCAGAAACCTATGTTTCCTTAATGTTTTTCATTGCGGTTTTAACGCTTCCAGTTTCCATAATAGCTATAGTGATTCTGTATCTTTACCTTTTTATCCCAATAATCTTCTTAGTGCCGCTTCCATTCTATGTAATGATAGGGTTTCTGTTGATACCCATGTCTAGAGCAGGTGAAAGAGCAAGCAACTTAGAAAGGGAAATGCCCTTTGCATCTGCTTACATCAGCGTCATGGCTTCTGGAGGCATAGCGCCCTACACAAGTTTTAAACGTCTTGCACAAGTTGAGTTGATGCCTGCAATGAAAAGCGAAGCAAGAGAAATCATAAAGGACGTAGAGATTTTTGGAATAGACCCGCTTACAGCCATCGAGAATGCAGCAAAAAAGAACCCACTAGATGTTTTCAAAGATTTTCTCTCTGGCTATGCCTCAACCGTTATCATAGGTGGTGATATCGGACATTTCCTTGAAAGAAAAGCTGAGGACATTTTTAAGACGAGGGCCATGCGAGTTAAGGCTGCTGCTGAAAGACTTGGAATGCTCTTAGAAACTTTTATAATCGTGATGGTTTTGATGTCTCTTTGTTTCTACATTCTGTTCAGCGTAGAATCCATTTATAGTACCGGCATATCGACGTTTTCGGGCATAATTCTTTACACCTACTTGTTTACTCCGATGCTTTCACTGATGTTCATTTATTTGGCTCATAGTATGCAGCCTAAAACCCCTGTTGTGGAAATGCGTCCGTACAAGGTTTTTGGAGTTTGCAGCATAATAGCCATTGTATTATTTCTATTACTAACAAACTTTATGGGATTCATGCAAGTTCCCTTTTTTGGCTCATTTCAAACAATAATAGACTTACCAGTCGCTATTGCCATAGCCCTCTTTATCGCAACAGCACCAGCCGCGATAGTGAACAGCAAGCTCTCAAAGAAAAAAGCAGGCATAGAACAGGGCATAAACAGCTTTTTAAGAGATTTGACAGAGGTCAGAAAAACTGGTTTATCTCCAGAAAAGTGCATTGAAGGCCTTGCCGATCGGGATTATGGCGAATTTAGCAAGGAACTGCGTAAAATAAGTTCGGAGATTTCTTGGGGAGTCCCTGTAAGAAAAGTGATAATGGATTTTGTTAAACGGATCAGAAGCTGGATGGGGCAAATCATCATGTTTCTACTTGTTGAAACAATAGATGTCGGCGGTGGAACAATTGCCATGATTGAGTCTCTGGCAAGGTTCAACAACTTGACTCAAGAGGTGGAAAAAGAGAAGAAGATGTCCATGCGTCCCTATATAATGATGCCCTATTTTGCTGCAATCTTGCTAGTGGCAACGACAACAATGATGATAGGGTTCACCTCAGGCACTCTTGGCATTGCTGAAACTGGTCCACCAAAGGATTTAGGTCCAATGATAACAATCTTCACGACTTCATGCATTTTCCACAGCTATCTAATAGGCATAGTTGGGGGTAAAATAAGCGAAGAATCCATTGCAGCAGGCTTCAAGCATGCATCTCTTCTAGTGATAATTGCTGTAGTGGCAGCGAAGCTGGTGCCCATGTTTATAACCTTTTAGATGGGGGAAAAATGAGGAAGAATAGAGCTTCGTTACATAGCTTAAGAAGAGATAGGAAGGCAGTTAGTCCAGCAATTTCCACTGTTATATTAACAAGTGCTGTTGTAGTGCTTCTCGTTGTAACCATTGCTTTTGCAAATAACTTTCTGGATGCGCGAATGGCTGAAAATGAGTTCAGTGCCATGGAACAGTTCATGCAAACTGTTGGGCTTCAAATAGATGATGTGGCTTGGATTATAGGGCGTACGCAGACAATTCGTTATGCAAGCAAGTTTGGACAAGTCAGCTTTGAAAACAAAACCTTGGTCTACTCAGTTTACGTGAATAAAACGGGCCAAAGCAATATTTACGTTGCAAACTACAGTGTGGGCGTACTTTTGTTTAATATGCCTATAGTCAAATATTCCCTTGGAAACAACTACTACGAGTCTATATTTCCTTCGGATCGCTCTTTTCTTCAGAAGGGAACCTCAGCACCAGTGAGCCATGTTTATGTTACAGAAAAATTGCCAATGCGTGATGGTGGCTTCATAAGGGTGGTTGTTGCGCCAACACTAAGAATGTTGAATTCAACAATATCTATGGGCGAAAATAAAAATAACTATTTTAAATTTTACTTGCCTATCCTTTCCAATGGGACAAGCCCCTATCATTCACAGTCCGTAACACTTACGGGAAAAAATGTATTAGTCAAAACTGAGGGTAGTGTTAACGCAGTTAAAATACGCGTTTCTTTCCCTAAAATCAATTTAGGTTTTGACAAGGGCTTCTTCAATTTTGACAATGAAGAAAAAGTGGTGGATGTTCCAGACGGTTCCATCATCGAGGTTTATACGAGTGAGGTGAGTGTTTCGTTAGGGCTATATGCTTAGATTTTTTGGAGGATTATGAATGACACATATAACAATTGAGTACATCATTATGCTCCCCATGTTGATGTTACAGATTTTCCTTTTCCCCTTAACAGCAAGTTGGCTCATGAACATTTGGGTGGATTCACGCAGGACACTTGCCCTTCAGGACGCGGCAAGCCATTTGGGAAGCACAATACAACAATTATATTTCTCGTTAAATCATGAAACTATATCCGCTGGAACAGCAACGTATACGCCAGAACTGCCACCATTCATAGAAAATTACTACTATATAGGAAACGCAACATTACGTAAGGTTTCAGGCTCTGCAAATTCAAGCAAAGTTTTGAGTATAACACTTATGCTAGCGAAAACTAAAATCACCGTCACTACTTTGGTTATTTTAGGCTCTAATGTTCTGTGGCAACCATCCGTTTTCGTAAGCAACTCCACAAACGCATGTATAAAAGCTGTGAAATTTTGGGATACGGATGAATACACAATTCGTTTGTCCTTCGGAGGATAAAGGTGAGTGATATAGAGTGACTGGCTCAACCATAGATCATCTGGTCTCTCTTATGGTTTTCTTAGGGGCGATACTGCTTTTTATGGGACTGTTCAATCAGACAATTCAAACAGCGATTTTATATCAACGTCACAGATCCCTTGCAACTAAATGCAGCGATTTACTTGATAACATGTTACTGAATCCAGGTGTTCCGCTTGATTGGGGAAAGAGCAACTGTACCCCAACGGGTTTTGGGCTGCAGGATCCGGAGTTTACACAGTATAGGCTTAGTTCGTTCTCGCTAATGCGATTAAGGTCGTCAACTGGAGAACCAGTTTATTATTCTAAAACAGGATTGACTTATAGTAACATAACCATGGGATTTGGCAATTTCTTGCTGGTGCCTTATACTAAAGCCATCGACTATCCAACAGCGTCGAGTCTGCTTGGAACAAATGGCACATACGGGTTTCAGCTAACCATAGCGCCAATCATAACAGTTTCAATCTCAGAAACTCAACCTAAAAACCCTTTGAAAATATCTGTTACGGTCACTGGACAAGGTTTCCCCCTGTCTAATGCTTTGGTAAGTTATTGTTTTCTCACGGTTTCCTTAACAGGAGGCGAAGGATCCTATCCAGCTTACACAATAAAGTATGGTAATACAACCACAGATGAGAAAGGGTCAGTTTCTCCCCCTCTCGAGTTCGCTGAAGTTAACGATGATAAAGTTTGTTACGCTTTCATTGCCTATGCACATCTGAGTGGGCTCATGGGAGTAGGTTACCACGAACGTGTAACCTCTTCTAAACAGTATATAATCCCATTCATTGATGATCTAGCCATGAGAAGAGTGCTTATAGCTCACAGCTATGATGTGCATGATTTTGGGCCTCCAAACGCGGAATTATCATACAATGCGACCTTTGTACTATTAACTGAAGACTTTACCCTACGCGAGATGCCCATAGAAAATTCCACGGGGAAAGTTAATTATGGTGTAGGAAACCCGTATGATGCTGTTACAATTCCAACCTATAACCCTGGAATTTTGATAATTACTTATAGGAAAAGCGCAGTTGAAGGTGGTGTTGTTTTGATGCCTTGGGGAATAAGTTCTATGGCTTTTCCAGTAACTTTCGGAGACGAAACACTAGGGAGGGAATGGGTTGCCACGGACATTCGCCAAGTCCTAATTAACAACATTGCCTATCAAGCCAAGCTGGCATTGTGGAGTTTACAGGGCTATCAGGTGATTGGTTAAATATGATGCGAACAATTGAAGTATTTCTTGTAATTCTCATCATCACCGCAGCCTTCATAATATCCTCCTTCTTCGCTGTTCTACCCCAACCTCGGCAAGTTTCGCCACTAAATCTTAGAAGACTTGCATTAACAACTCTTCAAACGTTAGATGGCAATTATGATTTAAGTGGAACCGCGTTTAAGTCGCCTAATGACCCGGCTTGGGGCGGGCTTCAAATAGCCCTTTCTGCTTGCTTGCCGCCAAACATGGTTTACAACTTGACAGTTTACGAAGTGTTGAGTGGCGGAACACAGCTTTATACTTCTATACACTCTATTTCTAACGCTGAAAGTTTAGGTGTAAGCTCCGACGCTTCCTCTTATCTGGTTGCTTCTTCTAACGTGACTTTTAGTGTGGTCCCGGAGAAGATTGGGGAACGTGGAGGCGGAGGAACGTTATATATATTGAATTGTAGTGACGCAAACGGATGGTGGATTACTGGATACACAGCCCACAGTCTCGCTGAAGACTTGTATAATCTGCTTTCACCATACTTCAAAACCACAATAATGATTCAAAACACGACACAGCTCGCAAAAATATTAAACGGTACGTCAATACAAGGGGAAACATTGCGAAATGCCACAGTCATAAACACTGTTGGAGAAGCAGTACCAATACCATCAGGGTACTATGCAAGCCTAGGTGTTGGGTATGACGGCTCTTCTTACGCTAGATATTGCCACACTTTAGGGCAGAGAGTGCGACAGTACAACTGGACTTGGGTAAGCATAGTCGGCTATCCACTATATTATGTCAGCAACACTGGTCTATTTTCAAACGAACAAAACACTTGGGGAATTTACGGAATGAAACATGTCGGACCAGCAGGACTGAACGCTTTCCTTCGAGGTCTAGACAACCAAGCATATTCATATAACACGAATTGGATCACAGGAGAGCCGGGTGTTGTTTATCTTTCACCCGAAGCCTTGTATTATTGCAACTATTACGGTATTTATCCTTCCCCGTATCAAACATCTACAAGAGCCCTGCCAGACTCAATATTAACCACGTACCATCTACCCCAATCTTCGGTTACATATATCTTTAACAAAGTAGGCAATTGGATACCTGGAGCAGTCTATAGGCACATTGCCGCAGGCGACAATAAGATTACAGGATCATTTTTTGCTTTAGGCTTGACAAGAACTCCGGACATTAGGCTTACTGGTCTCGGCCTTCTATGTGCCTTTAAGCCGAGACTTTACAGGTCAGAATATACAGCAACTGGAACTTCTAGGCTTGTTGTTTTGCAACTTGGGCAAGTAGGAGGCGTATAGAATTGAACAGTAAAGGTCAGTTTTCGATTATTGCGGCTTTGCTTGTTGCGGTAATCCTCATATCAACTGTCATAGTCACTTACTCTACAATACGCAACAGCCCAATACCAGATCAACCGCAAGTTCTAAGCGCAATAGACGAAACCAACTTTGCCATAAAACAGATTTTCGGTTTCACCGTTGGCTATTATGGCTCAGTGCTGAAAGTTACAGGAAACTCTTCATACGCAAAAATGCTTGCGACAAATTATCTTCACAGCGGACTAGTGAACATAGCGAACATGCATCCCGAATGGGGAACATCCTTCAACGTAAGCAACATAGACCTCCGCATTTATTGGTTTACAAACACAAGCTATAGCACTGGAAACTTAGCCGTAAACTACAGCTTAACTGGACTTGGAATGTATGGAATAACCTATGGAACTTCTTGCAAATTATCGGTTAAAGTTGAAGAGACTAGCTTAAGCAATCAGACACAGCTAATAGTAACAAAAGATGAAGACGAATCACTCATAAACCTTGGAAAACAAAACTTCAAATTCTACCGTTACGAATATGCGAGCTCAACATGGGAACTAATTAATCCAAGCACTGAACCTGTAGCGTTTGCAAATGGCACATATCTAATCGACATCCCATTCGGAGTGGACCCATACTCCTACGTTATCCAAGTGGAGGATTCAAGAGGCATAATAGTTGTGGCTTCTTCATTCAGTCGCTACACGTGCACATTAGCATGGAACTCCACGCTATATACCGCAATTGGTGCAATCAACAGAACACTAATTGATCAAGAATCTTTTGAAGGAAGTTGGCCTCCATCGCAACCGTCTAGCTGGACTGAAACCGGAAGATGGAATAAAGAAAACGATCGAGCGTATAGTGGAAGCTATTCAGCGGATTTTGACGGCAGCGGCTCAGGAGACTTGACTACTTGCGACCTTAATTGCATTGACTCTCCTAGCGCAATCTACGTGGATTTTTGGTATAGAGATGAAGATTGCGAAGCCGGTGAATTTCTGCTTCAATATTATGATGGAACCAGTTGGGACACTATTCTTGATTTAGGATCAACCGGACCAGAAAGCACATGGCTCCACTATCAACAGAAAGTCACAGACAACCAATATTTTAAATCAACTTTCAAAATCCGATGGTCTGCGGTCGGCATCGACGATAACGAACACGCCTATGTTGACGATGTAACAGTGAAAAAAGAAGTGAACGCATCAGTGCAAGACGTAACAATTGTTGTAGAACTACTACAAAATGGCACAATGCGGTGGCTAGGACAAAATCTACAATTGACAACGCAAGCCAATCCTATTCCTCCAATTCCAGTAAAAGCAATCCATGTCAACCAAACCGTAAACGGCTTAAATCGTGAAGTACCATTCCAAATAGAAGACTGGGCTTCAGATTACAAAATTCCTCTAGGCTTAACCAGCAACGCAAGCGTCTTCAGTAGCACAACTATGCTAGTTTTCCTAGTAAACTCAAAAGTTTCAAAAGTCACAATCTGGTGGAACGGAAGCGATACGGCAAAACAAACGCCATACGCCTACACTAATCAATACTTTAAAGGGGATGATACTTCTGCAGGAACATTAACAAACGGTATATTAACACTCCAATTTGGAAGCGGTTTCACCATAACATCAACTGCAGCAACCTCCACATGCACCGCGAATTTCATGCGAATCAACAATGAATGGAGCGTTTACGGAGCAAGCCCCGCATATGTAATTCACCACGGAATAATAAGAGACATAATTCACCAAGAGGCAGAATGGAATGATGGAGCTGATAATTGCCCAAATCTTTATGCGCATATGGTAATAACTCTGCCTGCTAATGCCTCCTACTACACATACCAGCTAAGATTGATGTTTATAAATTCACAACAAGACAGAACCATTACCAGCTTATGCCCAATTGAAATAAACCCCTCAGGCTCAGGTGGTCAACAACAAACCGAAAATGGAACAGCAAGCGGCTACCCAACAGTTTCAAGCTCCACAGGCACATTTTACAACTACTCAACATCAACTTGGGCGCACCACTGGAGCCAATACATTTCAGGAAACAGAGGAGCAGGAATCATGTTTACAGATGACGCCAACAAAATGCTCTACGCTTTCGACCCAATCGCTGGCGACAAAACGGGAGCCCTTAGGGTGAACGTTGATCGAAGTATTGAGCTTCTTCCTATAGTAAGGTTTCAGGCGCAATTTAAATACGCACTAGACGTGACATGGTACGGCGCAATAGCAACATTCGATGCATCAACACCAATCTACGAAATTGTAAACGGCAAAACAACAGGTTTGTGGATAACTGTTGAATACCCACCAACAATCACAGTAACCACGCAAAGCTAGTTTAAAGAACATCCGCAAAACTCACCTATTTGGAGCCAAATAAAGGGGCCTAACACCGTTGCACGCACACACAAACAACAAACCAACAACACCATCCAAGCAAGCTCACAGTTATTTTGAATGTGAATTTTAAGTTCATACAAGTTAAATAAGTAATACGAAGATTTCCTAACAAGAAGGGTTGAAGACATGCCAACCAAAAACATGTTAAAATCTAAAAAAGCCATATCACCAATACTTGCCACATTACTATTAATTGTAATAGCAGTCGCAGCCATAGTCGTTACATACGCTTGGGTAATGACATACATGACCAGCGCAGGAACACAGGCAGGAGTAATGCTCAAAAAAGATTCGGATGTCTGCCTATGGAAGACAGGCAACGTTACCATATACGTCAGAAATATAGGAACCTCCGACGCTGAAATTGATAAAGTGTATATTAATTCGGCACCGCAAACTTCAGTCACATATACTCCGTCCTCAAAGATTGTGAACAAAGACGGAGGAACCATCACCATCGTAGTTTTCAATTTCGATTGGCAAGCAGACACGGAATATCACTTCCAGATTTCCCCGAAACTCGGCGAACCTTTAAAGTTCGACGAAACAGCACCCTAACCTTGAACCTTACAACATACCAATATCCTCCTTATCATTCAGCTTTTCGTTTTGAAAACTATTTCTAGTTAATCCAACAACAGAACTCCTATCATAGAAGACTTGGAGGTCATTGGATGAATGAAATATTGGAAGGCGCTCGCGTCTCTCTATGTCTTTCTTTTCTTATCTATGCTTCTTGGAGCGACTATAAAACTCGTGAAGTAAGCAACATGGTTTGGATTCTATTCGCACCACTAGCTTTTACGCTAACCCTTCTTGAAATTTACACGAACTACGGGTTTTCACAACTGCCTTCTTACGGAATATGTTTCGGTTTAACCGCAACCTTCGCTGTAATACTTTTCTATTCCGGAGGTTTCGGAGGCGCCGACGCAAAAGCCTTAATGTGCCTAGCGCTTGCCTTGCCATTCTTTCCATTTCCAGAAAGCCTGTTAAAACCTTTATCAGGAGAAGTTTCACCAATTCTACAAGCTTTTTTCCCAATAACAGTTTTCAGCAACTCTGTCTTACTAGCAGCAGCAACAGCAGTTTACATTTTTCTACGCAACGTATTCTGGCATAAAAGAACTGGCAGAAAACTATTTGAAGAAGGCTATCAAACCGAATCTTTAGGAAGAAAAATTCTGGTCTTAATAACTGGCTACAAGGTTTCTGTCAATAAATTGAAGGAAAAATGGCATTTATATCCACTAGAGGACACAGAAGAAAACCCTGAAAAAGGGTTTAAAAGAAAACTTGTTCTGATACCTAAAGATGAAGACAGAAACACGATAGTTGAGAGATTAACCAAAGCTGTCGAAGCTGGAAAGATTCAGGACACAGTTTGGGCAACTCCAGGCTTACCTATGCTCATCTTCATCACCGCGGGTTTAATCATAGCCTTATTCTTCGGCGACATCGTCTGGACTTGCATACGCCTCTTGCTTAGATAAAAATGTTATCTACGTTCAGTACCCATCTTGTTTCAAGGTGAATAGGAGTTTGCTTGGTAACTTTCTCGAGGAAATACTGACCTTTCTGAAAAGCGAGATTGGAGAACTTAACGTGGTTGTCATGCCTGACTTTTTTCTTGACCGCCTAATAAGCCTAAACTATGATGTGAAAGATTTTTCTAAAATCCTCGGAAATGTAGCTAAACGAAAGGGCGGCAGCATAGACAAGGTAAAACAAACAGAGCTTAGAGGAGGAAACGCGATAAACACAGCCTCTGCATTAGCTGTTTTAGGTATAAAAGTTACTCCAATAGTGTGCACAAGCAAGTTTGGACTACAATTTATAAAATTTTACCTCAATCCATGGGTGGTTAACTTTTCCCACATTAAAATCTTCGATAAGTTATCGATAACAACAGCGATGGAACTTACAACTGAAAATGGAAAAGTCAACATCATGCTAAGAGACGTTGGAGCACTAGCCAATTTTGGATCGCACAACCTAAATAATGACGATTTTGAAGCAATCAAAAATGCGGATTACGTCTGTGTTTTTAATTGGGCTGGAACCAGACGCTTTGGAACAGAATTGGCTAAGACTGTTTTTCGCCATGTAAAAACAAGTGGGAAAGGCAAAACATACTACGATACAGCAGACCCGATTCCTAATAAAGGAAAAATTCCAGAACTGGTGAAGAGCGTTTTGCAAGGCAAACACGTGGATATTTTAAGTGCAAATGAGAATGAAGCTATTTGCTATGCATCGCAGCTAAGCAGCGAGATAGAAGGACTCAAAAAGAGATTAAGGTTTGAAGAGTTGGCAAAAGAATCGGCGAGAATTTTGGCATCGCATCTATCAGCAAGAGTTGACTTGCACACGACAAGCTTTTCGGCGACATTCACAAAAAAAGGCGAAACAGT
>Ga0315282_10005608_pt1 | contig 21308 bp, 18 predicted proteins | sample YL17G07_20_MG_FD_203693 | JGI IMG/M metagenome (GOLD analysis project Ga0315282, IMG submission 203693) | Sediment microbial communities from Yellowstone Lake, YNP, Wyoming, USA - YL17G07_20 | ecosystem: Environmental > Aquatic > Freshwater > Lake > Sediment | place: USA: Wyoming | collected... | reverse complement strand
ACAACCCTCAAAAATTACCAACTAACCCCGCCCCGGCTATCCTCTATGCCTCTCAATAATAAAAAAAGGCCAAACCCCAGGTTCCAGGGCTCTGCCCTGGAATGGGCAATTCGATTCGAGGCTCCGCCTCGACACCACAATAAATTTGTGTTGAGGCAGAGCCTCAAGGCGTTCAAAGCGTTCCAGGGCAGAGCCCTGGAACGAGGGGAAAAAAGCCCGACAATGAGTCCGGCCGGAAGCCGAAGTTTTGCAATGGTCTGAAACTACATTAATCTATGTTGCGATGCCCTTGGTGGGGGATTTCTTTCAATCCCCGCCCCCACCTTTTCCTTGCCCTGCTCAGCGATCTTAGTCATAGTCGTCATGCAGCAGGGGTCCTTGGTCGTGGTGAAAGCCTCTGCCGTGACCCATTTTCAGAACACGTTCGCGGACACGCCGCAGTGCGCGGCACTGGATCAGTGGAACCGCATTCATGGCGTTAGCATTGGATCCCATGGTTGATTTTGAGAAAACGACAATCACAAACCGACCGTTCACCCAGCAGTGTCTTGTCAAATGGTGTAACATTCGATTCGTTCTTCGGGGTTCCGGTATTGGTTCTTGGTTAGGCAACCTGGAGGACCTCCTCCAGGTCCTGCTCCCCCCGAGGGGGAGCAGCGCGGTCGGCCGTGATTCTGCTCATCGTCGTGTTCACCATGAGCGCTTCAGAGCCCGTGCTTGGTCCCATCTATCTGATCTTTCTGCAAGACAAATTTGCCACCAACATCACCCAGCTGGCCGGCGCATTCCTGCCCGCCGGTCTGGTCTCGCTTGCCCTGGCCGAGACGCGCACTATCCCCTTTCTGGCCCTCCTTTTCACCTGTTCCGTCTTGCTACGCTCGGCTCCACCTCCATCCCCACAGCATCAGGGTCCAGAAGCATGTACCACCATGAACTCTGAACCCTCATTACTCCTGGACCAAAATTTGGGGGCTTGACACTCGGGTATAACCGTGAGATGTCAATCGCAAGAGGTGAGGATTTCGACCCCACGCATCCGTCGTGGTTCAAGGATGGGAAACTCGAGTAATACTCCAGGCCTAGAGTGAGCGTCTGGACGGGGACGCGGAGAGGCAATCTGCTTGCATAGCCCGCCCCACGACTCGGAGGATTTGTCAAACAAGGATGGCAGGATCGGCGCCTGAATGCACTTTTGCTCAAGGTCAAACAGCTTCCAGGTTAACTTTAAAAGGATGGACAGTATGGATGGCAAAAAAGGCAAGGACTTTTCCCGGCGCAATTTTCTGAAAATATCCGGAAAGGTCGTGATCGGGACGAGCGTGGCGACCGTGCTGCCCAACCTGATCTGGTTGGATGAAGGCCTGGCCGCCATACCCGCCTCTGAGGGCTACCTGCTGGTGGACGTAAAAAAATGCCAGGGCTGCATGAGCTGCATGTTGGCCTGTTCCCTGGTTCACGAGGGAGTGGAGAGCCCGTCCCTGGCCAGGATACAGGTGATCCAGAATTCTTTCCAATCTTTCCCTGACGATCTGACGGTCGAGCAATGCCGCCAGTGCGTGACTCCCGCCTGTGTCGAAGCCTGTCCGACAGGCGCGCTCCAGGCCGACCCAAAACGCGGCAACGTCCGGATCGTGAACAAGCAGAAATGCATCGGCTGCGGAGCCTGCATGGAAGCGTGCCCCTTCACGCCCAGCCGGGCTTATACGGCGCCTGACAACGCTTTCGAGGGCCAGCTCAAGAGTCGCAAATGCGACCTGTGCGCCACCGCCCCCTATCATTGGGACCCGGCCGGCGGAGGGCCCAACGGGAAACAGGCCTGCGTCGAGGTCTGCCCGGTAAGCGCCATAAAATTCGTCAAGGAAATCCCGGCACAGGAAGGCGTCAAGGGCTATCAAGTGAATTTACGGGATCAGAACTGGCGCAGGCTTGGCTATCCCGTGGACTGAGGACAGCCAATCACGTTTTATTCGAATAGGATCCTTTGGAGGAATTTCAGATGAACGGCTATGCGGGCAATATTTTGCATATAGACTTAACCACCGGGAAAATATCGACCATTCCCACCAGCCGGTACGAATCGTGGGTGGGCGGGCACGGCCTGGGCTCGGCCCTGTTTTTCGACCTGGTAAAAGACAAGACCATCGACGGGTTCCATCCGGCCAATGTGGTGACGCTGATGAACTCGCCACTGTCCGGGACCCTGACTCCCGGCGGCGGATCCCGGACCGAGGTGCAGGGGATCGGCGTGCAGACCTATCCCATCGGCTGGTTTACCAGAAGCAATTTTGGCGGCAGATTCGCAGCCATGCTCAAATATGCGGGTTGGGACGGCGTGGCCATCGTGGGCAAGGCCTCGGAGCCCGTCTGGGTGGATATCAGGAACGACGACGTAAAGATCAGGCCGTGCGCGCCCTTGTCGCTGTGGGGCAAGGACACGTGGGCGTGCCAGGAGATCATCTGGGACTACGTGGCCGGGAAGAACAAATATGGCGGCTGGATCAAACCGGCCGGGGATAAGGGGGGCAGAACCACCCAGAGACCGGCCGTGGTGGCCATAGGCCCGGCCGGCGAGAATCGGAGCCGGCTGGCCTGCCTGATCCATGACGCCGCCGACGCCGCCGGCCAGGGCGGGTTCGGGGCGGTCTGGGGCGCAAAAAACCTGAAGGCCGTGAGCGTCATCGGCACCGGCGTGGTCCAGATCGCCAATCCCAAGGCGTTGCTCGAAGCCCGCATCCAGCAAAAAAAGAACTATGCCTTTGACCTGGAGAATCTGAAAGCCCCCAACTTTTCCACGGATTTTCAAAGCGCGCCCCTGCCGGAATTGATCTATAAAGGCGGCCAACGGCCCAACGTCGAGCAGAGGCCGGCCGCCTGCATCGGGTGCCATTCCGCTTGCCGGGGCAGGTTCAAGGACGGGAAAGGCAACGAGGCCACGTGTTTCGGCACGGTCTTTTATTGGGATGCTCAGACGCTCGATATTCAGCGCACGGCCGCCGACTTGATTAATCGGTACGGCGTCAACGCCGTGGAGATGTGTTTCGGGCTGTTATACATTTACCTTCTGCATAACAACGGCCTGCTCGAGTCGCGGAATATCCCGAAATGCCCTCTCGATTTCAGCAAATACGGCAGCGAGGCCTTTGTCGAACAGTTCGTGAAAATGGCGTCCTATGGGGACGACGGCAAGGGCCATGCCAGCGAGTTTGGCAAAGACGTGGCTGATGGGATTATCCGGGCGGCCAAGAAATGGGGCCGTCTGGAAGAAGACCTGAAGACCGGTTCTATGCTCTGGTTCCCCTACTGGGGAATGCCGGTGCACAAGGAATCCCGGGCCCAGATTTACTGGGGATACGGCACCATCCTGGGCGATCGGGATATCAACGAGCATTGTTTCGACTGGCTAAAATGGGATGCCTCGGTGGCCAAGATGTATGGCCGGCGGCCGCGGGTGCCGGCCGAGCGGGCGGTCAAGATCATCACGGACAAGATGGTGCCCTTCCAGGGCGACATGCTCATGATGGATTTCAGCGACAAGAACATGTACTCCGAGCACATGGCCAAGTTCGTTTCCTGGCACCGGTACTATACCCGCTTCTGGAAACAATCGGCCCTCTATTGCGACAACCGCTGGCCGGATTTCGTTAACGTGTATCGCGAGGACCGAGTCGGTTCAACGGGCGAGGCCGAGCCCAAGTTCCTGGCCGCCGTCACCGGCAAAGCCTTCACGTTCCTCGACGGCATCGAACTGGGCAAAAAGATATGGAACCTGGACAACGCCATCTGGACTCTGCAAGGCCGTCACCGCGACATGGTTCATTTCGCAGAGTATTACTACAACAGAAATGGTGGGGGAACTGGGGGAGATCTGCCTAACGAGTATCTCCCGGGCCTGGAGAACGGGGTATGGGATTACTTTGGGTATTCCCGCCGGAAATTCGATAAAGCCAAGTTCGAGGAATTCAAGACTATCTTTTATAAGCTCCAGGGCTGGGACCCGGCCAGCGGCTGGCCCACGCGAAAGACGCTAGAATCGTTACAACTGGCGAACGTGGCCAAGGAACTTGAAGCTAGTGGCAAACTTGGAAAGGAATAAGTCTAAAACAGCTTTTCACCCGCTTCACAAGGAGTCGATATGCGAAAAAATTCCATGAAAAATCTGGCATCTCTTATAGCTCTGCTCCTCATTACCCTTTTCTTGGGGCAGGCGCTGGCGGCCGATCAGACCGCGACGTCGAAGTACCTGGGCCAGGGCAATTACACGGGCAAATACTGGCCTACCGACGGCTGGAGGACATGCAAGCCGGAAGAGGCGGGCATGGATTCGGCCAAGCTGGCTGCGGCCATCGCATACGCGGCCTCGCCCGAGTTCAAAACGGACGGGGTGGTGGTTGTCCGGCAGGGATACATCGTGGGCGAAGCCTATTTCGGCGACTTCAAAATCGATTCAAGGCATGTCAGCCATTCCATGGCCAAGAGCTTTACCAGTGCGCTGATAGGCATCGCCATCGATAAAGGGTTGCTCACGGGGATCGATGAAAAACTTTGCAAGTATTACCCCGAATGGGACTGCAGCAAACAGAGCGATCCGCGCAGCAGGATCACGATCCGGCACGCCATGACCCTGACCACGGGGCTTGAATGGTATGAGGATTGGTCGAAATTTGACAAGACCACCAACGATGCCTTGAAGATGGGTGATAGCGGCCATTTTATAAAATATATGTCGGAAAGGAAGGGACGTTATGAACCCGGCAAACGATTTTTTTATTCGACCGGCGATCCCATGCTGCTTTCCCGGGTTATCCAGCAAGTCACAGGAATGAACGCCTTTCAGTACGCCAGGCAGAACCTGTTCAAACCCTTGAATATTACCAATGTCGGCTGGGACGCGGACCAGGACGGTTACACGGCGACGGCCTGGGGGCTTAACGCCACGGTGCGGGATTATGCGAAATTCGGATATCTCTATCTTAATAAAGGCCGCTGGGAGGATAAGCAGGTTGTGCCGGAAGCCTGGGTGGAAAAATCGACCAAAACAGACCCCAGCGTAGCCGGGTGGGAGGCTTACGGACTTCTATGGCACGTCAACCTGCCTCTCAGGCTGCGCTGGGTGCAGTCTCCGGTTCCCCGAGACTCCATTCCGTCGGACGGGTTCATGGCGGATGGTATTCTGGGTCAGAATATTTTTATCATCCCCTCCAAGGATCTGGTCATTGTCCGAGTAGCCAACCAGACCACCACGGCGATGGACGTGGTCAAGTTTCTCACCACTATTTTGAGCGCCATCGAAAAATAATGTTTTTCCGAACAAACTTGAAATAGAAGAATATGAAACAAGAGAAACTGAATGGCTGAAAGAACAAAAAACACCACCCCGGTCCTTGTGGGCACGGGTCAATATGTGGAAAGAGGATTCGACCCGGAACGGGCGCTGGACCCTTGTTTTCGCAGGGGTGACGGCTCTTCTCAGGCCGAGACCCAACAACGTCATTCCTGCGAAATTCTCATGCCGCGCCCCACGGGGCGTGGCACCCGCGAAGGGATGAAAATGGATCTCGCTAGACATTGCAGACCGAGTAGGGGCGACCGGCCGGTCGCCCCTACCACCAAGGCCGCAGATTCGGACGGCGGTCGAAATTTCGCTCTATTTTCCAAGGAAGCAGGAATCCAGGATTCGCAGGGCGACCTCCCGCCTTTGGCGGGATTGCCCCCGAAAAGCAGGCCCGCGTTGGTTGAAAAATCGGAAATACGATGCAACCTATTTAGTGACCTCATCAATAAGTAAAAATAATGTCGAAAGCCACCAAGCGAGGGAAGCGTCGTAATGGACTCATAATTCAGGACCATAGCGAAGAAAAGGAGGAGTACAATGGCCAACGACACTGAAATCAAAGAGTTTGAAACAATTATCTATGAGAAAAAAGGGAAGGTAGCCAGTCTTACTCTGAACAGGCCGGAAAAGCACAACGCCCTCAGCTATCAAATGCTCGACGACCTAGATGCCTCCTTGGATTATGCGGAAGCTGACGAGAGTACAAATGTATTGATACTGAAGGCGAACGGTAAAAGCTTTTGCTCGGGCTTCGATCTCAAGGGGAGTTATTATTTGACTCCCCCGGAAGGCGGATGGAAATACAGAAATTCCTACAATATTCTGAACAAAAAAGTCTATTCAAAATACACAAAAATTTTCAACTACCCCAAGGTTACCATCGCTCAGATTCATTCTCGCTGCACGGATGCCGGCTGCTACCTCCAGCTCTCCTGCGATATCTCCGTGGCCGCGGACGACGCCCTTCTCGGCCACCCGGCGCAGAGATGGGGCGGTTCCCAGTCCACGCCGCTGTGGCAGTTCTATCTCGGTCCCAAGAAAGCCCGATATCTCTTGATGTCCGGGAGACTGATCAACGGTAAAGAAGCCGCGGTCATGGGCCTGGTCAGTATCAGTGTCCCTTTGGAAAACCTTGAGGAAGAGGTCAATAAATTGGCCGAAGAAATAGCGGCCATTCCTCGTGACGGCGCCTTACACAACAAAATCGCCATGAACACCGATCTCAAAATCCGTGGAGTCGATGCCCTGTTCGACTATTACGGCCAAATGAATCGGTACACCAGATTCATTAACAAGGAGTGAGATATTTGGTTCATTTGAGGCCTCGCCTAGGATTGTTATTCGAGGCATCGCGGGGTCGTTGGGGTGCAATATTTTTGTTAAACCTTCAGGCATAGCCCGGACTCCACTTTCTCTCGGAAATCTCGGCCGGGCGTGGTTTTTAAACAAGTTATTGCGCGTTTCTCGGCTGTCTGAATGGCAATTGTTCAAGTTTTAAGCAGTTGTGAAGCGCTTGTAAAACATTGGCGAAATTAAGGCAGACGAGGAGAAGAAACCATGGAAATGGCCAAAGAATACAAACTCCCCGTTACTTACGTAGTGATGAACAATGCCTGCCTGGGCAATGTCATGGATTTCCAAGCGCCGGGGCGTCGAATCGCCACGAGGTATGCCAGTCCGAACTTTGCCAAAATCGCCCAGGGTTTCGACATAAAGGGAATCCGAGTCGAAGGTCCCGCGGAATTACGACCTGCCTTAAGCAAAGCCCTGGAACTGAACGAGCCGGTCGTGGTGGACATTGCCACGGCCGATTATCCGCACTTCAAAATGCGACCTTAGCGGGGAACGCCGAATGAAAGCCATTGTCAAGACCAGACGGGCGCCTGGAATCGAAGTCCTGGAAAGGCCCTCGCCCGAGATCGGTCCAACGGATATCCTGGTTCGAGTCGCGGCTGGAAGTCTGTGCGGCAGCGATGTACACGTCTATGAATGGACGCCGAGCTATTATTTTATGTCCCTGCCTGTTATCCTGGGGCATGAATTTTCCGGCCAAGTTGTTCAGGTCGGTGTTGAAGTGAATCATGTCCAGGTGGGGGACCGGGTTTCCGCGCTGCCCGGCATGGCCTGCGGGAGCTGCGCGAACTGCCGAACGGGTCGAAGCTCGGCCTGTACCGGCCGGCTGTCGCCTGGCATGATGACGGACGGATTCTTTGCCGAATACGGGCGGTTGACAACGGCGGCCGATATCTTCAAGCTGCCGGACAATGTCAGTTACGAGGCGGCAGCCCTTCTTGAGCCGTTCGCCGTCTCTCTAAATGCAGTGGACTTATCCGGTTTTAGAATCGGCCAGAAAATTGCGGTCCTCGGCCCCGGTCCCATAGGGCTCTTCGTCGTTCAGATTTTAAGGGCCGCCGGCGCTGCAAGGATCATGGTGGTTGGCGCTGAAGGGGATGAGAGGCGGCTGGAGATGGCGGAGCGGTTCGGCGCCGATTTAACCGTCAATATCACCCGAGACGATCCGGTCAAGCGGGCCAAGGATCTGGCTCCACGCGGACTGGATATCGTTTATGAGGCTACCGGCAACCCAGCCTCGATTCCGCAAGCGCTAGCCATGGTTCGAAACGGCGGCAAGGCCATTCTTATCGGCATTCACTCAGGACCGGCAACGTTCGATCCAACGCCCATGGTCAGGACGAGCAAGTCCATTATCGGGGCTTATACCTATACCGTTGAAACCTGGCAGCGGGCCATTGAACTCTTTTCCAAGGGCAGCGTGGCTCCGGAGGCGGTTATTACCCATCGTGTATCCCTGGAGGCGGCCGATGAAGGGTTCAGACTGGCCTTGCGGAAGGAAGCGGCCAAAGTTTTGTTTATACCCTAGTTGAAGGGCGGCTGACAGATACCGACGCGTTTGCATCAAAATCAAGGCGGCACCCGATCGTGACAAAGGTGAATGCGCCAGGGCCGTCGAGATAGCTCGGAGTGAGCGAAAAAGGGCCGCGCCTTTTCGGCTTGTGTTCTGAAACGGAGCAAGCTAAGCAATGAAGCACCCCGCAGCAAGCTGCTAGTATTAAAATGGTTAGAATACCTTCCGTGGGAGAAATGATGATGGAGGAGAAAAAACTTTCCGGAAAAGTTGCAGTGATTACAGGTGGCGCCCGAGGTCTTGGAAGGGGTTATGCCCTTCGGCTGGCCGGTTTGGGGGCTGACATTGCCATCGTCGATAGAAACCTGAAAGCAGCCGATGTCTATGAATATGAAAAAAAGCAGATGACCGCGCCCACCGTGGTGGAAGAATGTATTGCTCTTGGCGTGCGGGCCATGGGCATAGAGGCCGATCTGACGGATCGCGATGTGACGGAAAAGACGATCGCCGAAGTCAACGAAAAGATGGGCCGTATCGATATCGCTGTTTGCAATGCTGGCGGAGGCACGTTCGCATTCGCCGACGAACGTGAACTTGGCGGGGGCGGCTCTGGAGATGGAAAAGGTGGAGAAAGCGGCGACCTCAACACCACGGGGACACCCGCGAACTGCCCCCAGGAAATGTTGACGCGGGTTCTTGATAACAATCTCATGACATGCATGTACACCTGCATGGCCGTAGCCCCCTACATGAAGAATCAGAAATCAGGGAAAATCGTAACCGTCTCATCCACCGCCGGCATTGCGGCAGGGGCCGGATATCATCCGTACGGAACTGCAAAAGCCGCCATCATTCATTATACCCGCGCTTTGGCCCAGGAACTCGGCCCCTATAACATCAACGTGAACTGCATTGCTCCAGGTATTATTCGCACAGGAAGGCTCGGAGATCGAAGCCATCTCGCAAAGTACATAGCCTTGAGGAGGGAGGGAACCATTGAGGAATGCGCCAAGGTCGTGGAGTTCCTGGTAACCGATCTCTCCGATTACGTAACCGGAAAGACAATCACCATCGACGGCGGCCAGTGCGACCATCGATAGCTGCGATCCAGCATACCTATTTCATATGTCGTTTAAATAGAGCGGTATTCAATAGTATAAAGTGCATAATTTCGGTTCAGATGTTCCTTCAAGGTGTTGCATAAATTTTGTAGGAGGAATCATTATATCGGCGACTAAAGGAGTGTTCTATGAAGAGCGCCTGGAAGCTGCTTCATGTTGGAATACCGGTCTTGGATCTGGATAAATCAATGAAAGATTACAGAACGTTAGGCATAGCGTCCTTTCAGCAGGAATTTCTGATAGACAGTACCAAATTTGCCGAATACCTAGTGTACGGAAAAACTCCGGATCCCGTGGTGAAAACAAGAGGGGTGATGGGACAGGTGGGCCCGCTCGGGATTGAGCTTTTACAGCCGCTTGAAGGAGAAACCGTACACAAGGAACTTTTAGAGAAAACGGGCGGAGGCATCGGCCACATTGCCTTTGCTGTTGATGACCTGGAAGAAGAGACAGCCAAGCTGGTTGAGAAAGGATTCCCCGTGATCCTCAGCATTAAACGGCCAGGTCAAACGCAGCGCAGCGCTGTTTACATCGACACCCGCGCTAGGTTTAGCAACCTTATTATTGAGCTGATACAAGCGAGCTGACATTAAGATTTTAAGACATTTTGGAAAGCGTGATGAGCGGTCCTGTTTCCACGGGAAAGGGGTTTATAGATCACTTAGTACTCGGAGCGTAAAGTAAGTTGCATGAAAAATCACCCGATAGCCAAGCGGAAGGGAGAGCGAAGAGATGCTGGACCCTGGCTTTCGCCAGGGTGACGGTTTTTCCGAGGCCGAGACCCAACAACGTCATTCTGGCGAAAGCCAGAATCCAGGATTCCTAGGGCAACCCTCCCGCCATGAATGGGATCGCTCTCGAAATGCAAACCCGCCTTGGTTGAAAAATCAATAATGCGATGCAATCTATTTAATGACCCCATCAATAGTAAAAAGTAGGGTCGATGATGAAAGCTTTAAAGTCAATTCAACCGCCTGATTGATCGATCATTCACAGGTGCACTTCTGAACCGGAATGATATCGAATAATACCTACTCGCGAGTATCGGCCCCTTTAATTTTCGTTCAAGGTTGATAGCTGGGACCGGGGGTGGGACCGAGCTGTGTCTTCAGGATCGGCTGCGCGAGATCGATGAAATCACAGAGTATCAAGCGCGTGTCCCGGGGATCGATGATGTCCTCGATATTAAATGCCTCGGCGGTGCGAAACGGCGAGGCGATCGTTTGAAGACGCCGTTCGATTTCTTCGCGTTTGGCCTCCGGATCGTCTGCCGTGTCGATCTCGCGCCGATAGGCGGCCGAAGCCCCGCCTTCAATATGCATGGAACCCCATTGGGCCGAAGGCCAGGCCACCCGTCTAAACATGCCCCGCATCCCTCGGTCGTGACACTGACCGGCCACGCCGTAAAGCTGGCGTATAATAAAGGTGATCCAGGGCATTCTGGATTGCTGGGTGGCGCAGACCATCTTGGCGCCGGCACGCACGATGCCCTGTTTCTGGGCTTCAAGCCCCACCATAAATCCCGGCTCGTCCGCGAAATAGACCATCGGCAGATGGAAAGTGTCGCACAATTGAATAAAGCGGATGACCTTGGTACCGGCGGCCACATCCATGGAACCGCCGAGGAACATCGGGTTGTTGATCATGACGCCCACCGGGTAGCCGTTGACCCGAGCGAGCGCCGTTATGCGCGATCGGCCGTAAAAGGGCGTAATCTCAAAGAGCGAATCATGGTCTAGAACGAGTCTTAAAATATGATAGGGATCGTAGATTTTTCTCCTGTTGTGGGGAATGACCGAGAGCAACGCTTCTTCGCGGCGGTTCGGGTCGTCGGTGGGTTCTTTCCGAGGCGGCATCTCCCAGACGCTCTGGGGAAGATAACTGAGAAATTTTCTGGCCGAGTCGAAGGCCTCTTCTTCCGTTTCCGCCAGATTGTCCACCACGCCGCCCTCGAATACCTGGGTGCGCTCGTCTCCAAGCTCTTCCTTGGTAATGTCCTGGCCTAGGGCCGCTTTGACTACGGGCGGACCGCCGGCGAATATATGACTGATCCCTTTGACCATGACGCTGAAATGGGAGAAACAGACCTCTACAGCCGGGAGGCCGGCCACCGATCCCAAGGCAAGCGCGACCACCGGCGAGGTGCACAGCAGTTCCTCGATGGTGTAGGTTCCCGGGTTGATGGGAATATAGGTACGGCCGATCTTCTCGAAGGTCTTGACGCTGCCGCCGGTGGCGTCGAGCAGGCGGATGTAGGGTATTCGATACTTCAGGGGCAGGTGGTTGGCAAAACCGTGCTTATCGCCGATGGCGGCATCTGAAGCCCCGCCGCGCACGGTGAAGTCGCCACCGGCTACCGCCACTTTTCGACCGTTGATGGCGCAGGTTCCAATGACCATATTCGACGGCGTGAAAGCAACCAGTTCTTCTCCTTCATAGGTCCCGGTGCCGGCCAGTCCGCCAATCTCACGAAAGGAACCCGCGTCGGCCAGCTTGTCGATCCTTTCGCGAACGGTAAGCTTTCCGCGTTTGCGTTGCCTTTCGATGCCTTCCTTTCCACCCATTTGGGAGGCCAGTTGCTTACGATGATTTAATTCGTCAATTTCCGGTTTCCAATCCATGAGTCACCTCCATTCGGTGAGTTATCATTTTGAAGAAAAATATTTCACAGGAGCAACGATAAAGATCCAGTTGAAATTCACTTCCAGGACTTCTATCCCTTGCCAAGTATTGATTCCCTTTCTTTTGGGTCTAAGGAATAATCATCAATACCCCGTCCCGAGCAAAGAATTCTTATCCGGAGGTCGATTACAAGTACTATTTTGAGTTTTGACTATAGGCGACTCCGCCTTGTATGTCAAGGGTCCAGCCAGCGCGACATTTGGCCTCCCAATCAGAACCACAAGAAGAGGTGATGGAGAATATGCTCTAGCATATAAAGGCCTTCATTTACATTCTGCAATTTACTTGGGAGCATCCCATTTCCCTAAAAATAAGGCGCCGATGCCCCTTTATTTGACCGTTTGGAAAACAATCTCTTTTCTTGTTCAACCCTATAAAACGCCTGCACACCCAGCCATTTTCATAAATCCGAAGACAGGATGTCAAAGGGAAAATGAGACTGGAAGCAATTACCCCTCTTGGCTGTCACTCCAACCCATTATCCCGGATTAGGTCATGCCGGTCGATACGGGAACCCGGGCAATCTTAGGTGAATTCAAGGAGAATTTTCAGAAAAGTGTCGCTCTGCCCATCCTGATCTGGTATTATAGCGGGTCGATATTCGAACCGTAGGGCAAAGGATATCCATGGAACACTTGAAGCGACTGCTCCCATATTTACACCGTTACAAGTACCCCTTCTGGGGAGGACTGATCGGGTTGGTCGTAGCCCGAGTTTTTGAGGCTTTTATACCCATATTTTTAAAAAGGGCCATCGACAGCATTATTGCCGGCGAACCTTACCTGACTATACCTGCCCTGGGGATTATTGGATGCGTCACGGCCCGGTTTCTTTCCATTGTCGCCTCCCGACGCCTGGTACGCCGGGTGGGTATCATGGTGGCCTACGATCTCAGGAAAAGGCTGTATTCCCATTTGCAGAAACAGGGGCTGCGCTTTTTCACTCGTTACCCCACCGGAGACCTGATGGCCCGGGCGGTGAATGACGTTCAGTTGATCCGCATGCTGATCGGGGACACGAGCCGCTCACTAGCCGTGGTGCTGTTCAGCGCACTGATCGGCCTCTTTTTTATGGTAAGGCTTGCGCCGACCCTGGCCCTGCTCATCCTGCCGCCGTTGCCAATCATCACCATAACCGCTTATTATTATTCTAAAAAGGTCTTCTCGCAATCCATGACCGTGCAGGCGGGTTTTTCCTCGCTCTCCGAATTTACCCAGGAAAATCTGAACGGAATCCGGACAGTCCAGGCCCAGGCCAGGAAGACAGGGAGGTAGAGCGGTTCGACAATATTAATCGCAGGTACGCCGGAAATTACCTGGCCTTGATAAGAACCAACGCTTCCATCAGCAGCGTCATGCTCTTATTGGGCGCGGCCTGCCAGTTGGTGGTTCTGGGGTACGGCGGCAGCCGCGTGCTGTCGGGAGATATAAGTGTCGGCACTTTCGCCGCGTTTTTCTGGTACCTGAACATGGTTCTCTGGCCGGTCCGCGATGCGGGCATGATTGTGACCATGGTCCAGCGGGGAGCCTATTTCTGGATGGGCGGGACATTCACGTTTATTCCCTGGCCCAGGTAAGAAGACAGGTGTCCCTGGTGCTGCAGGACGCGTTCCTGTTTGCGGAAAGCCTGAGGTCAAACCTCTCGTACGACAACCCGGATAGAAACCTGAATCAAATCTGGATGGCGGCCGAGACCGCCGATCTGGCCGATACGATCACGGCCTTCCCGGACAAGATGGAAACCCTGGTGGGCGAACGGGGCGTCACCCTGTCCGGAGGACAGAAACAGCGGTCCACCCTGGCCCGCGGCTTGATCCGGGAAGCACCGATCCTGATTTTGGATGACTGCTTTTCCAGTATCGACACCGAGACAGAGGAAGTAATCCTCAGACGGTTAAAAAAGCTTCGCCAGGGTGCCACCACCCTGCTGGTTTCCCACCGGGTGTCAACTTGGGGATCTCCGACAATCCGATCTCCACCAGGCGGCGGGGGTCAGATTCCACGAAGGCCGAAGCGATCATGGCCGCTGCGAACATTTCGCCGTAAACGCCGTTGGCCGTGTGGGTCCAATGGGCATCCCGCCAGGCGAATTCCGCGGCCAGCTCCGGACAACCGGCACAGGCGTATGCCCAGGTGTCGGCTCGAATCTGGGCGCCGATCCACTCGCGGTAGGGGTTGTTGTGTCTGCTGGTGAAGGCTGGGGAAGGGAACATGGTTGCGTTGCCGATCCTGGGCGTCCTGAGGTTGAAATTCATGATGGCCTGCGTTTCGGCGGTGCAGATGGTGTTGTATGGCAGCAGGGCGTTCCACATCCGGGCTACGTCGTGCCACTCGAACGCCGGCCCTTTGTCCTCCAACACCTTCAGCCCGACTAGGGAGTAATGAATGTCATCATCGGGTTCCAGGTAGGCGATGTTTTCGCGCCAGGAATTCTTGAATGGCAGAGTGATTCCATCCTCGGCCGGACGGCCGCTGAAATAGTCGTCCAGGGGCCACTGCCCACGCTTTTGAAGATAAGCCTTGATGGCCTGACGCCCGTTCAGGCCGCCATGCCCTCTCATCCCCAATATCTCAACGGGTTTGCCCAGAGCGCATCCACTGGCCCGACCCGTCCAGGCGCCGTGCAGACGGTCGAGTAGTTCATCGCGGGTCAAATTCAAGGGCAGCCGGCGAGGCCCGTTGGGTCTTTGGCCGTGGATGTCCGCGAGATCGTTTGGTTGGACGTACGGGAAGTCGGGGTTCATGTCCAGTTTTTCCAGCTCGGCATATAGGGCCTGTATTTGCCTATCGTCGAACGCGTCCGGGGTATCGTGGAGTTGCCTGGCCCGATCCTCGAGTGCCGCGGGGACCCTGTACCCCTCGTATTCGCGTTGTCTGACTTCTTCCCTGAGCAGCCTGACCGGCGTATCCCATCCCGCAAAAATGTACATACATTCCTCCAAGCTGCAGGCCTTTCCTTTCTTCACCCCTAGTTTCCAGCCCTCCATGACATGTAGCCTGAATTATACGGTATCCGCTTAAACCAGCCTGCTCCGCCCTCCTTTTCCTCGGTTTATAATTCCTTTGCCTGGGGTTGAAGGCGCGAAAGGGGCGAGAAATCGCTCAATAACCTGCCAATGTGTTATATGAACTGAAAAAGTCAAGACCTTTCAGGACCCCCTTAGTGCGCTCAACCCATAGATCTAATTTCACCGGGTGGTCCTGCTGATTATCGGCACTTCAGGCTCAAGCGACTATTCGAACCCAGAAAAATGAGGCTCTCTGAGCGGAAGACAGTCTGGAACCGAAACCGTGGACGCGATCTGTATAGCCTCCCGTTTAACCGAGGAGGATGGCGCCGCGTACTGGACAGGCCCCTCCAGGAATGAATCGCTCGAACCTTTGCCGCGTTTATGGTCGGCTTTCCTGAAAGAGATCAAGCTCGAAGAGGCTCTGGCATGAGGGTTTTCAGAAGTGGCAGGCTCCGGTAAGAGAATAGTAGCTCGTTTTCAACAGGGCCAAGGCGAAGTCTTAAAGCCGAATGCGGCTGGGAGGCCAGAGAGGGAAGGGAGGCCTTCCCCCAGTTTTCCAGCCTTATTAGGATCGATTTCGATGCTCGTTAGAAATAGGTTAGAAGCAAACAAATAGATGCCCAGAGGAATGCATGCAATTAATTGATGTTATTTAATTTTATTATGAAGGCTGTGCTTATAATGCATGGATTTGAAACCCGCCCCTATAGTCCCCGGTCTCCATATCCGAGGGGTTACCGTGGGGCACGGCATGACGCGGCCCACACCCTCGCGGGTTGTGTGGCCAAGGCGGATTTTATCAACTCCGCCCCCACGGCCTTCTCTTACCTCGAAACTCTGGGCTCCAGACTCAGGGGAAAAGGTTCCTGACCCCTTTTTCTCCGATGGACCCCAGCTTAAAAAGGGATTGAAACCGGGCCGTGTTCAAGGTACACTTTTTCCTAAGCGGCACGAGACCGTGCCCGGCGACGGTCAGGACAGGACCCAGGGTCCGCCCGAGACCGAAGCCTTGCTGAAACCCATTTTCTTCCGGAGCCCGGGACATCCGCCTGGAGCGAAAGACTATGGAGATTCTCCGCACCGTAAAAGACATGCAGGCCTGGGCCGGCGAGCAGCGCCGCCGCGGCCTGACCATCGGCTTCGTGCCCACCATGGGCTTTCTTCACGACGGGCATCTCAGCCTCATGACCTATGCCCGCGACCGATGCGACCGCCTCGTGGTCAGCATCTTCGTCAATCCCACCCAGTTCAACAACCCGGACGACCTCAGCCGCTACCCCAGGGACCTCGAACGAGACCTGAGCCTGATCCGACCCGTGCCCGTGGACGCGGTCTTTCATCCCGCCCCCGAGGAGATGTACCCGGACGGCTTCCAAACTTATGTCGAGGTGACCGGATTGTCCCAGGGCCTGTGCGGCACGGACCGGCCCGGCCATTTTCGGGGCGTGACCACGGTGGTGAGCAAGCTCTTTCTGGCCGTGAACCCGCACCTGGCCGTCTTCGGGGAAAAGGATTACCAACAGCTCAAGGTCATCCAACGCATGACGCGGGACCTGGGCTTCGAGATCGAGGTCATAGGCCGGCCCACGTTTCGGGAGCCGGACGGCTTGGCCATGAGCTCGCGCAACGTGCATCTCTCGCCCGAGGAGCGGCAAAGCGCCCTGGCCCTGTCCGAGTCGCTCCGGCTGGCCCAGGACCTGGCCGGCCAGGGGACCGTCTCGGCCGAGGGGCTTTTATCCAAGGTGCGGGCTCACCTCGAGGCCAGGCCGTACACCCGTGTCGAGTACGTGGTGTTGGTGGACCCGGAGACGCTGGCCGACGTGCCGCGCCTCGAGGGCCGGGCCCTGCTGGCCCTGGCCGTCACCGTGGGAAAGACGCGCCTGATCGACAACGCCATGCTCACGGCCTAAAAAGGAAAAAGATGCAGCGACAGATGCTCAAGTCGAAAGTGCACCGCGCCCGGGTGACCGAGGCGGATTTGAATTACGAGGGCAGCCTGACCTTGGATCTCGAGCTGATGCGGGCGGCGAATTTGCTGCCATACGAGAAGATTCACGTGCTCAACGTGAGCAACGGAGAGCGGTTCGAGACCTACGTGATCGAGGGCGCGGCCGGGTCCGGGACGGTCTGTCTGAACGGGGCCGCGGCGCGCAAGGGCGCGGCCGGGGACCTGGTCATCCTGGTCAGCTATGCCTTGTGCGAGGAAGAGGAGGCGCGGTTGATAAAACCCGACCTCGTCTTCGTGGACCAGAACAACCGCCTGGTGCGCCACGAGGGACCGACCAGGCCTGCCCTTTGCTCCCTGGCCTGATCCGGGCGCGGGGTTGGTAAAATGGAAAGGGCGGGTTTGAAACCCGCCCCTACAATTCCTCTCCGCGTAGTCGTTACGCATGGCCGACAAGCGGCCATGGCGCCCGGCTTTGTGATGCAATTCGGCGCGAATAACGTAGGGGCGACCGGCCGGTCGCCCTTACCGCTTCGCACCTCGCCCTCTCCTGTTTTCCGTTCCGGCCGTTCGCCCGGACAACCGGGCCGCGGTCTTTTCCAGCCCCGGCGGCGCGCTTGCCTTCGGTTTCCTGACAGAATTTTTACAGTTGACGACTTGACAGATGGTTGTTTTGCCTGTTTATTGTCAAGGGTTATCTGGACCGTTGACGATTGAGGAGGGACTCATCGAATGAGCGGATCGAACTATCTTTTTTCATCCGAATCCGTAACCGAGGGCCACCCGGACAAGGTGGCCGATCAAATTTCCGATGCGATCCTGGACTCGATCATCGCCCAGGACAAGAAGGCGCGGGTGGCCTGCGAGACGCTGGTGACCACGGGCCTGGCCCTGATCGCCGGCGAGATCACCACCGACTGCTGGGTGGACATGCCGCGGGTGGTGCGGGAGACGATCAAGGAGATCGGGTACAACGACAGCGCCATGGGCTTCGACTGGGAGACCTGTGCCGTGCTGACCAGTATCGACAAGCAGTCTCCGGACATCGCCATGGGCGTGAACGGGAACGAACTGAAGGAGCAGGGCGCGGGCGACCAGGGGATCATGTTCGGTTTCGCCTGCAAGGAGACCGAGGTCCTGATGCCCATGCCCATCCACTTCGCGCACCTGCTCACCCGGCGGCTGGCCCGGGTGCGGAAGAACGGGCTGCTCGGCTTCCTCCGGCCCGACGGCAAGTCGCAGGTGACCGTCGAATATGAGGACGGCCGGCCCAAGCGGATCGACGCCGTGGTCATCGCCGCCCAGCACAGCCCGGACGTGTCCATCAAGGTCGTGCGGGAGGCCATCATGGAGGACGTGATCAAGCGGGTCCTCCCGGCCGAATTTCTGGACGCGGACACGAAATTCCACATCAACGCCACCGGCCGTTTCGTCATCGGCGGCCCGGCCGGCGACTGCGGCGTGACCGGCCGCAAGATCATCGTGGACACCTACGGCGGCCAGGGAAGCCACGGCGGCGGCTGTTTTTCCGGCAAGGACCCGTCCAAAGTGGACCGCAGCGCCTCTTACATGGCCCGCTACGCGGCCAAGAACGTCGTGGCCGCCGGCCTGGCCGATCGCTGCGAGGTGCAGCTCGCCTACGCCATCGGCGTGGCCGAGCCGGTGTCCATCATGGTGGAGACCTTCGGCACGGGCAAACAAAGCGACGACGACTTGATCAAGGCCATCCGCCACGTCTTTTCTTTCAAGCCCGCGGCCATGATCGCCCACCTGGACCTGCTGCGGCCCATCTACCACAAGACGGCCTGTTACGGCCATTACGGCCGCGAAGAGCCCGAGTTCACCTGGGAGAAGACGGACAAGACCGACGAATTGCTCGATGTCCTGGACTGATCCATAACCACCGGCCGTTCATCAGGAGACAGGATTTTGACCGAAAAATTAAGCTTCGACGTGAAAGACATCGGCCTGGCCCCCAAGGGCCAATTGCGCATCGAATGGGCCAACCAGAGCATGCCCGTGCTCAACCAGATCAAGCGCCGGTTCGCGCGCGAAAAGCCGCTGAAAGGCATCCGCGTGGCGGCCTGCCTGCACGTGACCACCGAGACGGCCAGCCTGGCCCGCACGCTCAAGGCCGGCGGGGCCGAGGTCTTTCTCTGCGCCTCGAACCCCTTGTCCACCCAGGACGACGCGGCCGCGGCGCTGGTCAAAAACGACCGCATCGCCTGCTTCGCCATCAAGGGCGAGGACCACAAGACCTACTACGACCACATCAACGCCGTCATCGACGCCGGGCCCATGATCACCATGGACGACGGCGCCGACCTGGTCTCGACGTTGCACTCGGACCGCCAGGCCCTGGTAAAGAACGTGGTGGCCGGCACCGAGGAGACAACCACGGGCGTCATCCGGCTCCGGAGCATGGCCGCGGACAAGGCCCTGCGCTACCCCATCGTGGCCGTGAACGACGCCAAGACCAAGCACTTCTTCGACAACCGCTACGGCACGGGCCAGTCCACCATCGACGGCATCATCCGGGCCACGAACCGGCTTTTGGCCGGGTCCTTCTTCGTGGTCTGCGGCTATGGCTGGTGCGGCCGCGGGGTGGCCATGCGGGCCCACGGCCTGGGCGCCCGGGTGATCGTGACCGAGGTGGATCCGCTCCGGGCCCTCGAGGCGGTCATGGACGGCTTTCAGGTCATGCCCATAGCCGAGGCGGCCGGGAAGGGGGACATCTTCTGCACCCTGACCGGCGACATCAACGTCATCCGGCCGGAGCACTTTCTGGGGATGAAGTCCGGGGCCATCGTGGCCAATTCCGGTCATTTCAACGTCGAGTTGGACCTCGTCGGGCTGGCCAAGCTGAGCGTCCAGCGCCGGCCGATGCGGGACTTTATCGAGGAATTCACCCTGAAGGGCGGGAAGAGAATCTACGTCCTGGCCGAAGGCCGGCTCATCAACCTGGCCGCGGCCGAGGGGCATCCGTCCAGCGTCATGGACATGAGTTTCGCCAACCAGGCCCTGGTGCTCGAGTACATCGTCCAGCACCGGGGAAAACTTCCCCTGGGCGTTCTGCCGGTGCCCGAGGAGATCGACCGGGACATCGCCCGCCTCAAGCTCAAGGCCATGGGCGTGGACATCGACACCCTGACCAGACAGCAGCGGCAATACCTCGAATCCTGGCGCATGGGCACGTAAAAAAGAAGTGCGTGAGTGCGTAGTGCGTGGTGCGATTTTTTGGGGCGACCGACCGGTCGCCCCTGCACGTTTGTTCCGTCGGCGCTGGGTTTTCTGCCCTAGGGGCGAGGCATGCCTCGCCCGGATGACCCGGCAAAGCATGGCCGACAAGCGGCCATGGCACCCGGCGACTGGGCGCTAACATGGTAGGGGCGACCGGCCGCTCTCCCCTGCGCAGACTTCCCGGCGGCCCGGGTTCTGTCAGCAGGGAAGGTTGGGTTGAGTAAAGCGAAACCCAACGAAGAGCCTCAGAGCCTCAGTCCCGGCTGCCGAAAATCCTCAGCAGCATCAGGAACAGGTTGATGAAATCCAGGTATAGCGCCAAGGCGCCGACTACGGCCGCCCTTTTTTCCGCCCCTTCATCCGCGAAACCGGCCAGGCCGATCCGCTTCAGCCGCTGCGTGTCATAAGCGGTCAGGCCGACAAAGACCAAGACCCCCACGTAGGTCACCACCCATTGGATCATGGCGCTGGCGAAAAAGATGTTGACCACCGAGGCGATGACGACCCCGATCAGGCCCATGAACAGAAAGGACCCCCAGGAGGTCAGGTCCCGGCTGGTGGTGTAGCCGTAAACGCTCATGGCCCCGAAGGTACCGGCCGTGACGAAAAAGGTCGTGGCGATCGTGCTCCGGGTATAAACCAGGAAGATGAAGGACAGGGTCAGCCCGTTCAGCAGCGAGTAGATGACGAACAGCGTGGCCGCGGTCGAGGGCTGCATGCGCTCCGCCCGGCCGGCCAGGACAAAGACCAGGCCCAGTTCGGCGATGATCAGGCCGAAGAAGAGCAGCCGGTTGCCGAGCACGAGCTGCTGCAGGCCCGGGCTGGCCGCGGTGAACCAGGCCATGACCCCGGTCAGGGCCAGGCCGATCACCATCCAGTTATAGACCCGGCGGATGAAAACGGTCTGAAGCGCCTGGGCCCGGTCTCGGCTGTAAGCGTATCCTTGTGTCATGTGGGGCTCCTTAAAGACTTAACGATGATAGGTTCAAGTATACAGCATAAATCTCTCTTATCAATCCGCTTTTGGGCGGAAGCCGAATTCAGGCCGCAGGGGCGAGGTCGGGGGAACCCTTTTTAGGAAAAAAAGGGTTTCCCCAAACCCCCTCCTAAAA
>Ga0315282_10005607_pt1 | contig 21309 bp, 17 predicted proteins | sample YL17G07_20_MG_FD_203693 | JGI IMG/M metagenome (GOLD analysis project Ga0315282, IMG submission 203693) | Sediment microbial communities from Yellowstone Lake, YNP, Wyoming, USA - YL17G07_20 | ecosystem: Environmental > Aquatic > Freshwater > Lake > Sediment | place: USA: Wyoming | collected... | reverse complement strand
CCGCGCGGACGGTACCACCTGCTCCGGTCGGCGACGAGCTTCGGCGGCACCTTGGAGTGGTACGTGGGGCGCGAGCTGTCGCGCCGGTTCGGCTTTGACACGGCGGCCGGCGTCAAGTTCCACGCCCGGGGCGTGGGCGGCGACCTGGACGTCGTCGCGGCGGCCGAGGGGAAGCTCGTCTACCTGGAGCTGAAGTCGTCGCCGCCCAAGCACCTGTCGCAGAGCGAGGTGGCGGCGTTCTTCGATCGCGTGCAGCTCCTGCGCCCGGACGTCACGCTGTTCGTCGTCGACACGGCGCTTCGCCTCGCGGACAAGGTCGTGCCGATGCTGATGGACGAGCTTATGCGCCGGCGTGGCGGCCCGGTCGCTCCCGTGCGCGTGGAGCGTGAGCTGTGGGCGCTCACGCCCCATCTCTACGCCGTGAACAGCAAGCCCGATCTGATGGCGAACGTCGGCCGCGCCATCGCCGAGGGGCTGCTCGCACTGGGTCCAGGACTCCCGTAGGAGAGAAGAAGGGAAGGAGCGAAGAAGGGAGGAGGGCAGAAGGGAAGCTGCCCTTCTTCTCTCCTTCCCTCCTTCACTTCTGCCCTTCTTCGTTGAGCAGCCTGCGCTGCCCGGTCAGCTCTTGGATCGCGGTGATGTCCTGCACCGTCTCGAGGCAGCCGAGGTACTTGCCCTCGGGGCTGTGCACCGGGAAGTAGCGGATGTGGATCTTCTTCCCGCCCAGGTCGATCCAGAACTCTGCCACCTTCCGCGTGCCGGCCTTGAACGCCTCGAGGATCGCGTTGACCTTGTCCACGCTCGCCTGGGGGTGGCACTGCTGCACTGGTGTGCCGATCACGCCGCGGCTGCGCGGGAAGATCTTCGTGCTGTTCTCGTGGCTGAAGTAGCGCACGAGATCGTTGTGGTCGACGAACGACAGCTCGATGGGCAGCGTGTTCAGGATCGCTGCCAGCACGTCGCGCTCGACCCCGAACGAGAGGTCGTCGACCTGGCCGATCCGGCGCGCGAGCGCGTAGTACTTGCCCCTGGTGTCCGGCCCCAGGGCCGCTTCGGTCGCCTCGATGCCGCTGGCCACCGCCCGCGCGTCCTCCTCGCTCATGACGCGCCGCGCCATCGGGTAGAGGATGTCGTTCTCCTTCCAGAAGTGGTTCTTCAGCAGCGTCGAGTACTCGTCGAAGACCGCCTCGAGCGCTTCGAGCGTGCTCCGATCGCCCGCCGCGTACCTCGTGGCGAGCGGCACGAGCCGTGCGAGAAGCTGCCGGCTCTGTTCGTGCTCGCTCAGCATGACCGCCAGCGGCCCGGCGGCCCTCGGGATCCCCCGGCGCTCGATCAGCGGGAAGAGGTGGTCTTCCTCTTTCCGGTTGTGGCAGCCGTCGACGTACTTGGTGAGATACAGCACCAGGTTTCGGATCATTTCCGGCGCCGGCCCTTGCGAGGTGCGGAACGCGCCGCCGACCGCCTCGAAGACCTGCTCGGTCGTCTGGTGATCCAGCATGAGCAGGTCCGACCATGAATCTGACATGTGAGTCCTCCGTTCCGACGGGAAAGAGGGGTGCGAGTGACCCAGTCTGCGCGCGTACGGCCGGGCGCGCCATGACGCACATCATACCCGGTCCCCCGGGACCCGATCCGTACCGCGGCATTGCCCTGTCCCGCCGGGCCTTGTAGAATGGCCCCCTCCGGGCTCCCCCGACCCTTTCTGTGTCGACGACGAACCGATGACCGTCTTGTCCATGCGACCGCTGCTCGCGGTCGGCCTCCTGCTCGGACTCCAGATTCCCGTCGTTGCCCAGCCGTCCACGGGTACGGTCGAGATGCACGTGGTCGGGGCGGACGGTGTCCGTCTGGCGGGGGCCACCGTGCGGCTTCTTCCGATTTCGCACGCCGGCGCCGCCTTGTCGGCCCGCCTCGCTGACGATGGCCGACCGGTGCTGTTTGTTGCGGTGCCCGCCGGGCAGTACCGCGTGGTCGTCGCGCAACCGGGGTTCGAGCCGGCTGAGCGGGAGTTGCACGTGACGCCCGACGAGCACGTGTCTTTGCGCGCCACCCTTGTGCCCGCCCGCCCGGCCTCCGGCCCTGATCCGCAGTCGACGATTGCGTTGGCCGATCGATATTGGACGCCGGACGAGACCCTTCTCGGCGAGGATCGCCTCCGCGATCTGCCGCGCGGAGACGGGATCTGGTCGCTCATCGACACCGCCGACGGGCTGACGATTGCCGACCGCATCGACAACGGCGGGCTGTGGACCGGCGAGCCGCTGCGCCTCGGCCGGGGCGCGAACTCGTGGACCGAGACCTCGTACCGCTTCGGCGACGTGGACGTCACCGATCCCGATGAGACCGGCACGCCGCTGCTCTATCCGGATCCCGCGGCGATGCAGGTCGTCGCCGTCGAGTCGAGCCTGATGCCGGTGGAGCAGGGCGCCCCTGGGGTGACCGTCACCCTGGTGCCGAAGCGGCCAGGCTCGGTATGGCACGGCACGTTCGAGACCGCGCTCACGCCCCACGGCGGGCAGGCGCATGCCGGCGGGCCCGAGGCGCCGTCAGTCGCGCGGTTCGGCTCGTCGGCCGCCGGCCGGATCCTGCTGAGCGGGCCGGTCGTGAAGGACAAGCTCGGCCTGTTGGTCTCCGCGCGGCTCGCGCGGACGACGCGCTTCGAGCGTGCGGATCCGCTGAAGCTGAAAGGGGACGCCGCCTCGTTCCTGGCTCATCTCGTGTACACGCCCGCGCCGGGGAACGAGATCCGCGTGGTCGCGGCGAGCGACGCGGTGTCGCATCCCTTCACGGCCCGCCTGCGCTTCGCGGGTGGGGACGTGAGCGAGGACGACACCTTCTGGCATCTGCAGGGCACGTGGGACCGGCGGGCGCCGGGCGGCGAGGTCTGGAGCGTGACGGCCGGCTATCAGCGCGGCGTCTTCTCGCCCGTGCTGCCACCGCCCGCCGGCGCGTCCACCGCGGCCGGCACCGTCGACAGCGTCTTCGACGGCCCGGTCTCGGCGCTCTGGATGGAGGCGCCAGGCGTTCACCAGCGGTGGGACCTCGCCGCGCGCGTGTATCCGACCGCCCGCGAGCTGTGGGGTTACTGGCACGTGCCGCGCTTCGGCCTCGAGCTTACCCGCTCGCGCTCGGAACACGACGGCTTCCGGGCTCCGCCGATCGCCGAGCTGGTGGCCGGCATCCCTGCCCGCATCTGGACGGTCAGCGGCGGAGAGGCCGCGACCTGGGCCTCGACCGAGCTGGTGGCGTGGGCGGCCGATCGGATTGCGGTCAGGCCCCGCCTGAGCCTCGAAGGCGGCCTTCGTCTCAGCTTCGTCGGCGGATCGGCGAGCGGCGCCGACAATTCGATCGCCTGGCGCACAGTGTCACCGCGCGTGTCGGCCCGCTGGCAGCCGGAGTGGAGCCGGGGTCTGTCGTTCTCGCTCGGGTACGGCCGCTATCATCACCGGCTTCCGCTCAACTACTTCGCGTGTGGCGATCCACAGGCGCCCGCTGGGTGGGTCTACCGGTGGAACGAGACCGACCGGGACGGCGTCTTTCAGCCCCGCGAGATTGGGGCCCTCATCGCCCGGGTCGGGCCGGGCTGGCCGGTGAACTCGATCGACCCAGGCATCCGCCGGCCGCACACCGACGAGCTGGTCATCGGCATCGATCGCCGCTTCGGCCACCGCCTGGCGATCCGCGTGACCGGCCTCGATCGGCGCGAGCGGGACCTCGTCGAGCCGGTGAACGTCGGCGTGACCGCCGCCGACTACTCGACGATCCTCATTCCCGATCGCGGTCCCGATTGGATGAACGGGACCGACAGCCGCCTGCTGCCGGTCTACAACCGCCTGCCTGCCAGCTTCGGCGGCGACCGCCACGTCCTCACCAACGTTTCGGAGCACCGCACCCGCTTCCAGGCGATTGACGTGACGGTGGAGAAGAGCTTCGCCTCCAGCTGGCAGATGCTCTTCAGCGCCTCCGCCCATCACTCGCGTGGCATGGGAGCGAACCCCGGGTTCCTGGCCACCGAGAACGACCAGGGAGTGATCGGCGAGCTGTTTGCCGACCCCAACGCGCTCACCTACGCGAGCGGCCGGCTGTTCTTCGATCGCGGATACGTGGCCAAGTGGTCGGCCAGCTACCACGGCCCGCACGATGTGCGGCTGGGGATGGTCGCGCGCTACGAGGACGGACAGCATTTCGCGCGGGTGGTCGTCGTGCCCGATCTCAACCAGGGCCCGGAGGCGGTGCAGGCGTACGACCGTGGCCTCACGCGCTTCACCTACACGTTCACGCTCGATGCCCGGCTCGAGAAGGGGATGATGCTCGCCTCGCACCGCGTCGTGGGGTTCGTCGAGGCCTTCAACCTGTTCAACAAGGCCAACGAAGTGGAAGAGAACCCGGTGACCGGCCCGTCCTTCCGCGTGCCGACCGCGGTGCAGCCGCCGCGGGCCCTACGGATCGGCGTCCGGGTCGACTTCTGAACCACAGTTGACAGTTCAGGCGAGCGGACACTGTCCGCTGTTGACTGCCAAGGTCAGTCCTGGGTCCGCGGTCCTTCGTCCTCGGGCTCGACTTTCAGCAACAGGCAAGGCGAGCTTGCCCGTCACGCAGTTCTACCGCGTGGAGGTCGACGACTCGACGCCGTTCTACTACGTCTACGGCGGCACGCAGGACAACACGTCGCTCGGCGGCCCCTCGCGCACGACGACCGACCACGGCGCGACCAACGAGACGTGGTTCGTCACCACTGGCGGCGACGGGTTCGTCAGCCGCGTCGATCGGGAAGACCCGGCCTGCTCTACGTGGGCACCGACGATGGGCTGGTGCAGGTGAGCGAGGACGGGGGCGCGAGCTGGCGGAAGATCGAGAAGTTCCCCGGCGTGCCCGAGATGACCTACGTGTCACGGCTCGAGCCGTCGCCGACCGACGCCGACACGGTCTATGCGGCGTTCGACAACCACAAGAACGCCGTCCACGGCCAGTGGGCCGTGACCTCGGCGCCGACCGAGACCAACCGCGAGGCGTACCGGATCGCCAGCGATGCGTTCGCGCCGGTGCTCGAGAACCTGCGGAAGCTGGTGGAGGTCGACCTGAAGGCGTTCGAGGACACGCTCGAGGCGATCGGCGCGCCCTGGACGCCGGGCCGCGTGCCGCGCTGGCAGAAGTAGGCCGGGGCGTCACGCAAGACGAAAAGACGCAACGCGGGAACACCGTCGTACGGGCTGGACTCCAGCCCGGCCCAACGCTCGGTGTCTCCGTGGCCTGTCCTACGACTTCCTGCGCGTTCTGCGGCCGCGAGCGTTCGCCGGCTTTGGCTTGGGCGCCCGATCGGTGGCGGCGGACTGCGGCGCACTCTCGTGGTCCTCGACGAAGCCGTCGCGCTGCAGGTCGATCGTGAGCGGCGGCGGCTCGTCCTCCAGCAGGTACTCGAACTCGGCGCGGAAGTTCTGCAGCGACATCCCCGCCGTCGCCGCGAACTTGGCCAGCTCGTGCGGGTCCTCGAAGTCGTCGCGGCGCAGCCGGATCATGTAGCGGCGGGCGATCGCGTAGCGGGTCGAGCGGATGTCAACCAGGCGGACCCGGGCGCGGCCGGTCTCCCGGTCGAGGAGCTGGTCGAACGGGATCGGGACGAAATGGCCGCCCTGCATGGAGATCATGACGGCGCTGCCGCCCGCCAGGAGGTACTTCGCCGCGCAGTAGCCGAGGTCGCGCGTGTACTCCATGTCATAGGGAATCGGGTCGGCGCACCTGAGCTCGTAGCCGATGTTCTTGGCCACCACCGTCGTCTTGATGCCGAACTGCTTCAGGCGCTCGGTGACCTGGGCTTTGAGGATCTCGCCGATGTTGACCTCGGCGATGCGCACGTTGCCGTGCGCGTCGCGCTCGACGTGCTCGAGGCCGGAGAGGTCCTCGGGGGCGAGGTCGAGGACCAGCCCTTCGGCAATCACCGCCACGCCGTCGCGCCGGCCGTCGGCCAGCCGCTTGATGATGGCGCCTACCAGCGTGTCGACGATCGCCTTGAGCCGGATGCCGTGGCCGACGAACTCCTCGGGGATGAGCGTGAGGGTCGCGCCGGCCGCCTTGCCGATGCCGAGCGCGAGGTGGCCCGCCTTGCGGCCCATCGTGATCACGAAGTACCACCGCGAGGTGGTCCTGGCGTCCACCATCAAGTTCTTGAGGATGTCGCAGCCGTAGTGCCGCGCGGTCTGGAACCCGAAGGTGTCGACGTAGGGCGGCAGATCGAGGTCGTTGTCGATCGTCTTCGGCACGTGGACGACCCGAATGCGGCCGCCGGCCTTCTCCTCGAGCTTCATCGCCGAGTGCGCCGTGTCGTCGCCGCCGATGGTGATGAGCTGTGAGACGTTCAGGCGGAGGAGCGAGATGACCGACTTCTCGAGATGCTCGGGATCCTCTGTGGGGTTGGCGCGGGAGATGCCGATGTGCGACCCGCCGCGGAAGTGGATCCGGCTGACCGCGTCGATCGTCAGCGGCACGATGTGGTCGACGTTGCCCTGCATGATCCACTCGAAGCCGTCGCGGATCCCGACCACCTCGACCCCTTCGAGCACGCTGCGGATGGTGGCGGCGCTGATGACGCTGTTGATGCCCGGCGCCGGCCCGCCGCCGACCAGGATCGCGAGTTTCTTCTGCTGGCTCACCGCTGCCTCCCGGGCGCCGGTCCCCGCCGGGGGCGACCGTGCCCGCGCCGCCCGTGACGACACCGCTTGCCTGCGGTATCGGCTCGCTGAAGACCGTCGAACAGCCCTCCACTCATGATACTCGCAGATGCGCCGGGGCAGGCTTCCAGGCTCGACGTGTCCGTCGGGCTGAACCCCGAGGCCCGAAGCCTGAAGTCCGGAAGCCTGATCGGCCGAGCTGCGGGCGGCGGCCGCCTGTGCTAGCCTTTTCGCGCTCAGCAGGAGGGTACGGGTAGGAGGGAAGGAGAGAAGGAGAGAAGGAGGGAAGGAGGGGAGGAGCGGGATGCGCTGTTTCTATCACCAGGACGTGGAAGCGGTTGGCGCGTGCAAGAACTGCGGGCGCGGCCTCTGTGCGGCGTGCGCCCTCGATGTCGGCAACGGCCTGGCCTGTCCCCAGCGGTGTGAAGAGGAGGTCCGGTCGCTCAACCGGATGATCGCTCGCAACAAGACCGCCTACCAGAAGACGAGCGGCGCCTACGTCCGGGTCGCCGCCTTCTATGCTCTGGTCGGCGTCGGCTTCTTCACGGCCGGGCTGCTCGACTGGCACGGCTTCGCCTGGATGCTGGTTCCCGCCGGCGTCATCTTCCTCGTGGCCGGAATCCTGCACTACGTGACCGGTCGGCGCTTCGAGCGGGAATAGTCCAGCTCCGCGTGGGCGCGCTCGAAGACGGCAATCATCTCGTCGAGGCTGCCCGGGGCGGGAGGTGTCGGTTCCTTCCAGTCGATTTGCCCCGTGTCAATCAGTTCCGAGCCCGCCTTCTCCTCGAGCGCGAGCAGCCACACCAGCTCCTCCGCCGAGCGCGACCGAGGATGGGGTCGGTAGCTGAGTTGCCCTTTGGGGAGAGCTTTGATGACACGCACGAAGGCAGGGTATTCGTTCTTCCATCGCTTGATGAAGAACTCGCGGTGGGTCATGGTCGTCTCCTGAAGCGTCTGCTACCGGGTTCGGGTAGACTCGCGGGGGTCCTGCTCGCTCATTCCTTGTAGAGAAAGGCACCAGCGACCGCAGCCACCAGTATCTCGCCCAGCCCCCAGATCGTGCCTATCGCCATCATGCGGCCTGGGAACACGCCCATCACCGTCATGCCGACCCCGCCATAGAGATAGGCGAAGAACCAGACAGCGGCACCGGCGCACAGCGCCGTTTTCGGGCCAGGACCATACCGTGGACGGATCGCCGCGTACAGCCAGGTTGTCATGATCCCGAGCGCGAAACCCGACACGACGAATACGGCGATCGCCTGCCCCCCGACCGGGGGCAGGTTCAGTCGGGTCATCGCGATGTTCATGTCGGCGCCCAGGACCACCATGTTGACGATGAACTCGCTGACGTTGATCACGAGGCCCGCGACGATTCCGCCGATGACGACCCGCGCTGTGTTGATACCACGCACGTTGCACCTCCCCGCAATCGCATTGACGAGTCACGTCGAGACCGGGCCAACCCGCGACCGCGCACCCTCGAAGACGGTGTCGGCCCGGAGGAGCCGCTCTGGCTTGAGGCGCGAGAAGACTGCACGTGGTGAGCCCTCCGAATCTTAGCATCATTCCCACTCGATTGTGCCCGGCGGCTTCGAGGTGACGTCCAGCGCGAGCCCCGAGACGCCGGGGAGCGGGAGGATGTGCGCGCGCAATTCGTCGAGCAGGGCGGCCGGTAGCCTGGCAGCGGTCGCCGTCATCGCGCGCTCCGAGTGGATGGGCCGCACGATGACCAGCTCGCGGCCCTCGCCATCGACCTCGAGCGGCACCAGCACCGTCCGGCACTGCCAGATGCGGTCGTAGACGCCGTGCCGTCTCAGGCCGTCCATCATGATCGCGTCGGCTTCGCGGACGAGGTCGAGCCGCGCGGCGGTGACGGTCGCCGCAAGCGGGCGCGCCGCGTTTGGCGCCCGCGGGCCGAGGTTCCAGATGCAGCGGTTGATGCCGGCGACCTCCTTGAAGATCGTGCCGGCGGCTTCGATCAGCCGGTCCCACTCAGCCTCGTCGACATCGCCCGCGACCTGCCAAGGAGTGGGGAACCAGGGACCAAGGACCAAGGACGGACAGGGGTTCGACTTCGGACTTCGGGCTTTGGCCGGATGAGGACTGCCAGCCCCGGCATCGGGCGACGTGGTAGCCTGTACGCGGATGCCCGGCCCGTTGACCACCGCCCCACCTGTCCGGCAGCTCCGGCGGCTTCGTGAGATCGCCACCGTCCTCGTCAAGTACGGCTTTCCGGACATCGTCGCGCGGCTACACCTCGAGCCCACGTTCGCCCTCGGCCGGCGATTGCGCGCGCTCGGCCGGGCTCCCAGGGAGGTGCCCCGCGCCACGCGCGTCGAACGGCTCCGCCTGGCGCTCGAGACGCTCGGCCCCACCTTCATCAAGTTCGGCCAGGCGCTGAGCATCCGCGCCGACCTGTTGCCCGCCGACGTCATCGCCGAGCTCTCGCGCCTGCAGGACGATGTGCCGCCGTTGCCGTTCGACGTCATCCGGACGTCGATCGAGACCGAGTTGGGGCGGCCGATCGAGCAGGTGTTCGCGCGCTTCGATCCCGTGGCGCTTGCCGCCGCCTCGATCGCGCAGGTGCACCGGGCGACCCTTGCCGGCGGCGAGGAGGTGGCGGTCAAGGTGCGGCGCCCGGGGATCAGCGCCACCATTGAAGGCGACCTCGCGATCATGGCGCAGCTCGCGCGGCTCGTCGAACGCTACATGCCCGACGCGGAGCTCTACGGCCCCTCGCGCCTCGTCGCCGAGTTCGCGCGGACCGTGCGCCGCGAGCAGGATCTGGCGCGCGAAGGCCGCACGATCGAGCGCTTCGCGCGCAACTTCGCGGACGATCCGGCGGTCCACTTTCCGCGCGTGTACTGGGAGCAGACCCGGCCGGGCGTGCTGACGCTGGAGTACCTCGACGGCGTGAAACTGTCGGAGATCCTGCGATCGGGCGAGGGCTTCGATCGGCCGCTGATCGCGCGCCGCGGTGCCGAGGTGATCCTGAAGCAGATCCTGCGGTTCGGCCTGTTCCACGCCGATCCCCACCCGGCCAACGTCCTGGTCCTGCCGGGCACCGTCATCGGCCTCCTCGACTTCGGCAGCGTCGGGCGGCTCGATCGTGCCGTGCGCGAGACGTTCGCGAGCTTCGTCCTGGCCGTGCTCCGCGGGGATGCCGAGCGGATGGCCGACGCGGTGCTGTCGGTCGAGCGGCCGCCGGGCGAGCTGAATGTGTCCGAGCTGAAGCAGGATCTGGCGGAGATGCTCGAGAGCTACTCGGGCATGCGACTGGGCGAGCTGGTGGTGGGCGAGCTGCTGCGCGAGTCGCTCGAGGTGATGTCACGGCACCGCCTCCGCTTTCCGGCCGACCTGCTGCTGCTGGCGCGGGCGTTCATGATCGTCGAGGCCGTCGGCCGACAGCTCGATCCGGACTTCCAGCTCGTCGAGCAGGCGCGTCCGATGGTCGAAGAGATCCTGCAGCAACGCTACGCGCCGTCCGCGGTGGTTGAGCGGGTGGGCGAACTGGGGCGCGAGGTGGCCGGGGCGCTGCAGTCGCTGCCACGCGATCTGGTCGAGATCGTCGCCAAGATGCGCGGCGACCGGCTGCAAATCCAGTTCGTCCACCGCAACCTCGAGCATTTCATCCACGAGATGGACCGCTCGAGCAACCGCCTCAGCTTTGCCGTCGTCATCGCCGCGCTGATCGTCGGCTCGTCGCTGATCTTCCAGTCGGCCGCCGGCCCGAAGATGTTCGGCTTTCCCGCGCTCGGGCTCATCGGCTTCGTCACCGCCGCCCTGCTCGGCTTCTGGCTCGCCATTGGCATCCTGCGCTCGGGACGGCTCTGAGAAAAAGCGCAGAGCAGGCAGAGAACGCAGGACCAGAGGCCAGGGGCCAGGGACCAGAGGCCAGAGGCCAGGCACCAAGAACCAGGAACCGCACCAAGAACGAAGAACGAAGGACCAAGCACCGACGGATGGCGAGTCGTATCATTCGCCTACTTCGAACCCCCCCTTTGGAGGTCAGCAGCCGATGAGACATGCTTTCGCGATTTGCCTGGTCACAATGCTGGCCGCGTGCGGAGGCGGCCAGCCGATGGAGACCCAGAAGCCCGCCGGAAACCTGACCATCGAGCGCTTGATCGACATCAAGCATCCGTCCTCGCCCGTCTGGTCGCCCGACGGCCGCCTCGTGGCGTTCATTTGGGACCGGGCCGGCGTGCAGAACGTATTTGTGGCCGACGCCGGGGCGCCGGCGGCGACGCCGCGCGCGCTCACCAGCTACGACGCGGGAGGGGTCGGCAACCTGTTCTGGAGCAAGGACGGCGCGACGCTCTACTTCGCGCGGGGCGGCGACCTGTGGCAGGTGGCGCCCGGCGGAGGGGAGCCGAAGCCGGTGTGGACGACCAAGGAAGGCGAGACCGCCTTCAGCCTGTCGCCCGACGGCACGCGTGTGGCGTTCGTGCGCAGCGTGGGGCCGCCGCCCCTGGGCCAGCCGACGCAGAACGAGCTGTGGGTCCGCACGCTCGCCGACCTCCGCGAAGTGCGCCTCGTGTCACGCATGGGCAGCGTGTCCGGTGGCATCTGGTCGCCTGACGGCAAGCGGCTCGCGTTCGGCGCGGCGCAGTCAGTGCAGCGCGCCGACGCACCCGCCTACTCGGGCGCCAAGATCCTGTACTCCTGGGTCGAGCGCAGCCCCAACCAGCTCTACGTGGTGCCGGCCAGCGGCGGCAAGCCGAGCGCCATCGCGCCCGGCCCCGACTCGGTCTTCGGCGCTCGCTGGATCGACCTCTCGCGCCTCGTCTTCGAGCGGCAGACCGATCGTGACAAGCGGCGGCAGATTCTCGTCGCCGACGCCGCGAGCGGCACGGCGCAGCTCGTGCACGAGGACGTCGAGGAGAAGTTCTGGAGCATGCCGTTCGACGCAGGCGGCGCCCCGCAGCCATCGCCCGACGGCCGCTGGATCGCGTTTCTCAGCGACCGCGACGGCTGGGATCAGCTCTACGTCATGCCTGCGGGCGGCGGCGCGCCGGTCGAGATCACGCGCGGGAAGTTCGAGACGTGGCGCCCGGCGTGGTCGCCCGACGGCACGCGCATCGCCTTCGACGCGAACGAGGACGGGCGCCCAGGTGATCGCTACCTGGGCATCGCCACGCTCGGGTCCGATCCCTCCAAAGCCACGGTGGAGCGGATTACCACCGGGCGCGGCACCGACACCGCGCCGCTCTGGTCGCCCGACGGCCGTCGCCTGGTCTATCAGCACACCGACCCGCAGAACTCGGCCGACCTCTTCCTCGTCGACGCGACCGCCAGCGCGAAGCCAGCGCGCCTCGGCGACTCGATGCCGGCCGGGATCGATCATGCCGCGTTCGTGGAGCCGGAATTCGTGCACTATCCCGGGCCGGACGGCCAGCAGGTGCCGGCCTGGCTCTTCGTCCCCAGGGGGCTCGACCGCGCGAAGAAGCACCCGGCCATCGTCTGGATCCACGGCGACGGCATCAACCAGAACTACGACGGCTGGCACGTGCAGCGGAACTATGCCGTCTACTACAGCTTCCACCAGTACCTGCTGGAGAAGGGCTACGTCGTGCTCGCGCCCGACTACCGCGGAAGCATCGGGTACGGCCGGGCGTGGCGCGACGCCGTCTACATGGACGTCGGCGGCAACGATGCGCGCGACGCGGCAAAGGGCGGGGACTACCTGAAGACGCTGTCGTACGTCGATCCTGACCGCATCGGCGTGTGGGGCCTCAGCTACGGCGGCTTCTTCACGCTGCTGGCGCTCACCGATCGGCCGACCGAGTTCAATTGCGGCATCGACGTGGCGGGGGTCGCCGACTACCGGATGTACTACACCGACCCGTACCACGGCGGGTGGACCGTCAGCCGGATCGGGACGCCCGAGGAGAACCCGAAGGTGTACGACCAGGCATCGCCGATCGATCACATGGACCAGCTGGTGCGCCCGCTGCTGGTGCTGCACGGCACCTCCGACGTGAACGTGCCGTATCTCGAGTCGGTACGTCTGATCGACGTGCTGCTGAAGCAGGGGAAGGGCGGGCTGGTGGAGTTCATGGTGTACCCGGGCGAGTTCCACTACTTCACGCGGGCGCACGTGCTCGGCGACGCGTGGTCCCGCGCCGAGCGGTTCTTCAACGCGCACCTGAAACCCGGCTCGTAATGGTTACCGGTAGGGCGGGCCTTCAGACCTGCCGGACGAGTGGATCAGCGCAGAGATCGCGGAGGACGCAGGGACGGACCCTCGTTCCTGGCTGCTAGCGTTCCCGCGCGAGGGTGGCCAGCGTGTCGAGCAGGCGCCTCGCCTCGTCGGGGCGGCCGGCGAGCGCCCAGGTCTGTCCCAGCGCGCCGAGAATGCTGGGCACCTCGCCCGCCAGGCGGCGGCCCTTTTCGAGCATCGCGATCGCGTCATCGTAGGCGCCGTTGAAGGACTGCGCGCGCCCCAGCGACGGGTAGGTCTTGCAGAAGGACGGGTCGCCCCGAGCTGCTCGCCGATCGCCTGCACGTCCTGCTTGCGGCCCTTGAGTCGCGCGGCCGACGTCCAGGCGACGACGCGCAGACCCCCCGCTCGTCGAGGCGCGCGACGCCGAAGTCGAGGATCTTCACGCGGCCGTCGCGCGTGACCATCACGTTCTCCGGCTTCAGGTCGCGATGGATTACGCCCTTAGGTCGCGATGGATTACGCCCTTCTCGTGCGCCGCCGCCAGCCCTCGCGCGATCTGCGCGCCGTACTCGACGGCGACCCGCACCGGCAGCGGCCCGGCGCCCAGCTTCGCGCGCAGCGTGTCCCCCTCCACCAGCTCGGTGACGACGAAGTGGACCTCGTCCTGGGTGCCGACGTCGTACACCGAGACGATGTTCGGGTGGTTGAGGACGCCGGCGGCGCGGACCTTGTGCTGGAAGCGGTCGAGGCGCTCCGGATCGGCGGCGAAGGCGGGCGGGAGGATCGTGATCGCGACCTCGCGGCCGAGCCGGCCGTCGCGGGCGCGGTACACCTCGCCCATGGTGCCGCTGCTGATGAGCGCAAGGACGTCGTATGGCCCGAGCCGGTACGCGGGGGCCAGCGGCATAGGGGACTAGAACAGTGTACCTCACTGCCTGGCCGGGGCGGGTCGTCGGCCCTCCCTGCGGGGCTGGCCTTGGCGGCGTTTCCGCGCTAGTGTTTCCGTCATGTCCGAACACCCTCCAGCCCTCTCGCGCGCCCTGCGTCGGTTCAAATCCCTGCCGCCCCGGCACGACCAGACCTGGCAGGGCGGCGTGCTGCCGCTGCCCGCCTGGATCGACCAGGGTCCGGACCGCCCGCCGAAACGCGGCTGGGGTGCCGTCTGGGTCGCCAGGCCGAGCGGGATCATGAACATGACGCTCGCCAAGAGCGAGCTGACCGACTCGCACGAGCTGGCGCTCAGGACGCTGGTCGACCTGGGCGTGCGCGACCAGCACCTGCTCCACGGCCGTCCTGGCCGCATCGAGGTCTCGGACCCGGAGCTCGGGCAGTTCCTTGAGGAGGTTCTGGAAGACCCGTCGCTGCACATCGCCGTCGTCGAACGCCTGGACGATGTGAACAACGTCCTGCGCGAGTTCGTGCGGTGGACCGCGAAAGATGCGCCGCCGGGCTTAATCGACAGCCCCGGTGTCACGCTCGACGGCATTCGCGGGTTCGCGGACGCGGCACGCCGGTTCTACCAGGCGGCGCCCTGGCAGTACCTGACCGACGAGGACCTCATCGAGATCGAATCCGAGGTGCCAAGCGATCGCCTGCGGTGCTGCGTGGTGATGGGAAACGCCGGCGTGCAGTACGGCCTGGCGTTCTACGGGTCGGCGGACGAGCACCGGCGGGTGAGCAACGGCGAGCAAGACCCGCTCTTGCGTAAGCCGTACTACTCGGTGACGTTCGACGGCCCGCACTTCCTGCCGTTTGCCGATCTCCTCCTCTGGGAGGACCATGACCTCCCGGTCGCCGGTCCACGCGCGTATCCGGGCGCGTACGAGTTCCTGCCGGGCGGGAAGGTGGAGCGGCCGGACGGGAAGCAGTTGGCGTTCTTCGAGCGGATGCTCGGCGCGCTGGCCGAGACATCGGAGGAGGAGATCGATTCGGGTCGATGGCGGCGCGTCGTGTCGGCCAGCGACGGAAGCCACGAGGTCACGCTGGCGCTGCCGGGCGTACTCGATCCCGTCGACCTGAAGAAAGGCGAGCTGCGGCCAATCGCCGACCGCCGGGCAACCGAGCGGCTGAACGCCGAGATTGCGCGGTTCATGGAAAGCCAGTCATTCGAGACGCTCGAGGAAGTGAACCGGGCTATCGGCGCGCGCTTCAGCGGCACACGCATGGACGAGATCCGCTCCACCGCGGCCACGCCGCTCGAGAAGGCGCAGGACATCATGTACCAGGCGTTCGACGTGCGCGGCCGCCGGCGGGTCATCCTTGCCCGCCAGGCGCTCGCTCTCTCGCCCGACTGCGCCGACGCGTACGTCGTGCTGGCCGAGCAGGCGGCCGGGCCCGAGCGCGCGTTGCCGTTCTACGAGCAGGGGGTGGCCGCCGGCGAGCGCGCGCTGGGACCGAAGGTCTTCGCCGAGGACGTGGGGAACTTCTGGGGCATCCTCGACACCCGCCCCTACATGCGCGCCCGCTTCGGGTTGGCCCGGACCCTGCTCGCGCTCGGTCGCGCGGACGAGGCGATCGGCCATCTGCGTGACGTGCTGAGGCTCAACCCGAACGACAACCAGGGAGCCCGCTACGTGCTGCTCAACAAGCTGCTCAGGGAGCAGCGGGTGGACGATGCGCAGGCGCTCATCGACCGGTATCGCGGCGACATCGATGCGCAGTGGAGGTACGGGCGGGCACTCTGGCTCTTCCAGCACGAGGGCGACAGCCCGAAGGCCGGGGTGGCGTTGCACCGAGCGCATGAAAGGAACCCCTTCGTGCCCGGATACCTCCTGCATCCGGACAGGCTCTCGGCGCCGACGCCCGAGGCGTACGCGATTGGCAGCGACGAGGAAGCGTTCATCTGTGCGCTCGCCCAGGGTACAGCCTGGCAGGCGACGCCGGGTGCCCTCGAGTGGCTGGAGCGCCGGACGCCGAGCCGTCGCAAGAAGGGCTCGACGAGAGGCGCCAGGCGACGCGGCAAGACGCGAAGGACAGAGTAACCTTCGAGGAGCCATGGGTGCCGACCACAAGGGCCGGAGGCCAGGGACCGGGGATCCTGCCGTATACTGCCTGAATGCCTGATGAGACGGCGGTCCGGCGGACGGCGCTCATCACGGGGGCATCGGCGGGGATCGGCGCGGCGTTTGCCGATGTGTTCGCGCGGCACGGCTTCGACCTGGTGCTGACCGCGCGACGTGAGGACCGTCTCCGGGCGCTCGCGGTCGACCTCGAGAAGCGCCACCACATTGCCGCTCGCGTGATCGCCGCCGACCTCGCCGATCGCGGGGCGCCGGCGTCGATCCAGGAACACACCGACCGGGCCGACCTCACCATCGACGCGCTGGTGAACAACGCCGGCCACGGCCTCCCCGGCAAGCTCATCGCGTCCCCCTGGGAGGCGCACGCCCGGTTCCTCCAGCTGATGGTGACGGCCGTCGTCGAGCTGTCCTACCGCTACCTCCCGGGCATGATCCAGCGCGGTTACGGGCGGATCATCAACGTCGCCTCGCTGGCGGGCCTCGTTCCGGCTACCGCCGGCCACACCCTCTACGGCGCGTCGAAAGCGTTCCTGGTCCGGTTCTCGCAGGCGCTCGCGCTCGAGAACCTGAAATACGGCGTGCACGTGACCGCCTTCTGCCCGGGGTTCACCTACACGGAGTTCCACGACGTGAACGGCACCCGCGAGATGGTGGGCCGGCTGCCGCGGCTGCTGTGGCAGGACGCCGAGACGGTCGCGCGCGAAGGATACGACGCGGTGATGCGCGGGAAGATCATCTGGGTGCCTGGACGGGTGAACCAGACGCTGGCGGCGCTCGCGCGGCTGATGCCGGAGTCGCTGGTGCTGAGCATCCTGAAGAGGCAACGGGGCAAGTTCCGGAAAGAGTAACGAGGAACGCGTAGCGAGGCACGAGACGGGGGCTGGAGGCCAGGGGCTAAGGCAATACTGGGGGAGCAACGGGTCACGAGTCACGAGACACGAGTCACGAGACACGAGTCACGAGTGCGAAGGAGGGAGTGATGAGCCGTGTGAGGATCACCGTGGTGGTCGCTGTTGCAGCCTGGATCCTGGCCGGCTGGACGCTGATCGGTGCGCGTGCCCAGGCCACAGCCGACACATCGGCCGCGCCGACCGCGAGCGCGGAGCTGAAGAACCAGAAAGGGGAACCGGTGGGGAAGGCCGAGTTGACCGACACGCCCGATGGCGTGCTGGTGCACCTGAGCGTGTCGGGCCTCCCGCCGGGCGTCCACGCGTTCCACATTCACGAGGCGGGCAAGTGCGACCCGCCCGACTTCAAGACGGCCGGCGGCCACTTCAACCCCGGGATGAAGCAGCACGGGTTCATGCAGGAGAAAGGCCCGCACGCGGGCGACCTGCCGAACATCCACGTGCCGGCGAGCGGCAACCTCGAGATCGAGGCGCTCGCGCGCGGCGTAACGCTGCAAGCCGGGCCGAACAGTCTGTTCGACGCGGACGGATCGGCGCTGGTCATCCACGCGGGGCCGGATGACTACCGGACGGATCCGGCGGGGAACGCGGGCGCGCGACTGGCCTGCGGTATCGTCAGCAAGTAGCGACCTCGCACGAAGGTGCATCACGAAGGTGCACGACGAAGGTGCACGACGAAGGTGCACGACGACGGTGCACGACGACGGTGCACGACGAAGGTGCACGACGAGGGTGCACGACGAAGGTGCACGACGAAGGTGCACGACGAAGGTGCACGACGAGGGTGCACGACGAAGGTGCATCACGAAGGTGCACGACGAAGGTGCACGACGACGGTGCACGACGAGGGTGCATCACGAAGGTGCACGACGAGGGTGCACGACGAAGGTGCATCACGAAGGTGCACGACGAGGGTGCATCAGGAAGGGTCGAGTCGACAAACGACGTGGGTGGCAGGTCGCAAGTGGCGGGTGGGGCGAGCTGCGATTGGCGATGCGCGCGTCGTGACAATCGGGCGTCACCAGGAACTGAGAACCAAGGACCGCACCAAGGACCAAGAACGAAGGACGAAGGACCGGTGGTTTCTTGATGTGATCTACGCCGCGATCTTCGACATGGACGGAGTCCTGGTGGACTCCTATCACGCCCACTACGAAAGCTGGCGGATGCTGGCCGCCGAGGAGGGAATCGACTTCCCGGAGCGGGACTTCGCGCGGACGTTCGGGCGGACGAGCCGCGAGATCATCCGCCTGATGTGGGCCGGGCGCCACGTAAACGAGGCGCGCGTGCGGGCGCTGGACGGCCGGAAAGAGCTGCTGTATCGCCAGATCATCGCCCGCAACTTCCCGGCTATGCCCGGAGCGACTGCGCTCCTCCGCGAGCTGCAGCAGGCCGGGTTCCGCCTGGCGGTCGGATCCTCCGGCCCGCCGGAGAACGTCGAGGCGGTGCTGGAGCACCTCGGCAGGGCTCAAGCCTCGGACGACAAGGCTGAAGGCTCGGACGGCAAGGCTAAAGCCTCGCCCTACATCGTTGCCGGCAACGCCGGCGCCGCCGGCGACAAGGCTGCAGCCCCTGATGGCAGGGCGAAAGCCTTGCGCGACGGGTCACCCCATACCGGGCCGCTGTTCGACGCGGTGGTGACCGGCATGGACGTCGTTCGCGGCAAGCCGGACCCGCAGGTGTTCCTGCTGGCCGCGGAGCGGATGCACGTTCCCCCCGATCGCTCGGTCGTCATCGAGGACGCGGCGCCAGGAATCGAGGCAGCCAACCGCGCGGGCATGGCAAGCGTCGCGTTGGTCGCGACCGGACGGACCGAAAAGGAATTCCTCCCGGTGCGCCCGTCGCGCATCGTGCGATCGCTCACGGAGCTGACGCCGCGAGGGCTCGCGGAACTGATTGAGCGCCATCAACGTGCGCCCTTGTCTTGACACCGATCCGTGCCGGTCATAGCATGCCGCCGCCCGCCTGATTCGCGGTTCCAGATGCGTCCCCCACGTGGTTCGATAGGTGTCTCCCGCGTCACGCTCCGACTCTCTGCCAGCCTCGCCGCCCTCTGCCTCTGTGCGACCGCGGCAGCGCAGCCCGTTGACCTTCCCGCCTGGTCTACCCTCACCGTGCCGTTCTCGAAGGCCGCCCTCTGCCGTGCGGGGGGCTTGAGCGAGCGGATCGACAGCACGCGGCTGCTGCTCAATGTCATCCGGATCCTGCACGGCGAGCGGATCGCCGATGCCCGCTACACGGCCGATTCACGCGGCGCGATCCTGCTTCAGGTCGATACACTCGAGCAGCTGCGGAAGCTGTCGGCCGGGGCGCGCTTGCAAAGCCTGTCGCTCGAGGCTCTGCGGCGGACGCCGAAGCAGGACCACCTCGCGCTCCTGACGCTCTTCGGCCTTGCCTTCGCCGACTCGAAGGGGCTGCAGGTGGTGGACGCCAGCGAGCGCGAGCCGGCCGCACGACGCAGCGCGCTTGCCGCGTCCGGCTTCGACCTCGAAAACCTCGTGGCCCGCCTTAATGCCGGCGACACGATCCCGCTCGCGCTGCCGCGCGAGCCGATGCCGCTTCCGCTCCCCGTCGCGGTCTGGCGCGACGCGGTGTTTCGCCGGGACGTGGACGAGGACGGGTTGCTCGCGGCCATCCTCACCGACCGCACGGCGGCCCTTGTCTACTACGGCCTCGCCTCGCTCGACGGCCCGACGCTCGAACATCTCGCGAAGAACCGGGCCCTGCTCTCGACGATCGCCCGCAACTACCCCGGCGCCTTCTCAGGCTGCGGACGTAGTATCCGCCTCGGCGGCGGGCGGGTGCAGGTGCCGGGCGGGTTCGAGGCCGAGCCCCTCTGGGAGGCGCTCGTCGGCACGCGCCCGTCGGACATCCAGGCGTTCGTCACGAAGCTCCTTGGTCGCGATGCTGGCCGCCTCGCCTACTTCTACGACACGCTCGCGCACCTCGACCCGGCGCGGCTGCGCTTCGCGCTCGGTCTCGCCACCTCCGATCCGGTGCGCCGCCTGGCGCGCTGGCGCGCCCTTTACAAGGTCTTTGCTGGCGTCGACCCTTCGTGGATCCTCGAGCTGCGCCCCTTCAGCCGGCCCCAGGCTGACGGGGGGTTGCTGCTGGCGGAGACCCGCGTCACCGATCAGGGTCGCCTCGCGCCGCCGGCCTCGGCGGCGTTGTGGGCGACGGCGTTCACCGCGACCGATCTGCCACTCGATGACGAGGACCACTCGGCTCCCACTGCCGCCCAGGGAGAGGCAGACGCCGCCCAGATCGCCGAGATGGTGCTCGTGCCCGACCCGGTCGCACGGCAGGCGCGGTTCGGAGCGCTCCTGTTCGCCGAGCGGGTCTTCGGCGCGACCGATGCCTCCGCGGTCGGGCCTCTTCTCGTCACGCTGCGCGGCTTCCTGCGCTTTGAGGCGCTCGACTTGACCTTCGAACGGATGGGTGTCACCGACCCGCAGGTGTACGCCCGTGCGACGCGTCAGGCCGAGCGGCTGTCGAGGATTGGAAACAGGCGCCGGATCGCGGTGGCCCTCTCCCAGCTTCAAGGGCTGCTTGCTCTTCTCGACCGCTTCGTCGTCTGCGGCGTCATCGACGGCGCGCAGGCGACCCGGCTGATCGACTCGCTCGTCGGCGTGCCCGTTCCGGTGGAGGCGGGCTACGACGGACGCATCGCCGCATGGATCGAGCAGGAGCTGCTGCCGTGCCTGAAAGAACGGTTGCCCTGGTCGACCGCCGAGGGCGCGGAAGATCTCGTACTGGAAGGCCTGGCAGGGTTGCGGCCGGCAGGAGACGGCGCGGCCATCCGGTGGGAAGACGGGGACTACCGGGTCGACCCGTCGAGCGCCGACCTCGATCGACTGCTCCGGGTGCGCCGGAAGCAGGAGGGCAACCGGCTGGACGATGCGCTCGCGCTCGCCCGCATCGTGACGGGCATACGGACGGCGGCCGCAGGGGGAAGCGCGGCGGGGGGACGCGCGGGCACCGGCACAAGGGCGGAAGCCGCCAAGGAAGAGGCGCGGCGGCTCGGCGCCCAGCTCGCGGAGCTGGCCGGGAAGCTGCGCCCGGCGGGGTATGCGGCACCCGACGGCGCCAGGGCCCCTGACCTGGCCGACACGGTCGCCGAGGCGGGGCAGCGGCTCGCCGACGCCAGGGAGGCCGACGATCTCCGCAAGATCGTGTCGCCGTCGAGTCACCTCCCGACCCTCGCCGACGAAATCCTCGGCGACGTCCTGCGCTCGCTCGCCTACGCGGTCAGCCTCGGTGATCCCGACAGCAATCTGCTCCTGGGCACGGACGTGGCGGGCGACCACGACTTCGGCCTGTTCGCGCCACAGGGCGAGCGGACGCCAGGCGCGTGGAGGCTGCCGCGTCAGGTACTCGGGCTGGACACGCCCTGGCACGTCGCCGGCTCGCTCGTCGCGCTCGACGTCCCGCTCGCCAGCACCTGGCTCCGCCGGATCTCGACGGACCAGCCGCTGCAGTCGCCGCGGCTCAACGAGGCCGACGGGCAGGGGTTTGCGCACACGGCGGCGATCGTCCGGCCGCGTGAC
>Ga0315282_10005606_pt1 | contig 21311 bp, 22 predicted proteins | sample YL17G07_20_MG_FD_203693 | JGI IMG/M metagenome (GOLD analysis project Ga0315282, IMG submission 203693) | Sediment microbial communities from Yellowstone Lake, YNP, Wyoming, USA - YL17G07_20 | ecosystem: Environmental > Aquatic > Freshwater > Lake > Sediment | place: USA: Wyoming | collected... | reverse complement strand
CTATGCTTTTAATACCTCCCATCAATATGGCCTAAGGTAGATTCATTATGCGCCAAGTGGACGAGAATTACTCCCCCATCCAGCTTGAGAAAAACGTCAAGGCTCTGTGGGAGAGCTCTCGGATCTACGACAAGGTCAAGAAGGCTGCCGAATCGGGCAGGAGCTATTACTTCCTCGACGGCCCGCCTTACACGACCGGTTCGATACACATCGGTACCGCATGGAACAAGGTGCTCAAGGACACCATGATCAGGTACCGGAGGATGCAGGGCTTCAACGTCCGTGACCAGCCTGGGTTCGACATGCATGGATTGCCCATCGAGGTCAAGGTCGAACAGTCCCTTGGGATCAAGAGCAAGAAGGAGATCGAGATTCAGGGAATCGACAAGTTCGTCTCGACATGCAAGGAGTTCGCTCTCAAGTTCAAGGCCAAGATGACCGACGAGTTCAAGATGCTAGGGGTCTGGATGGACTGGGACAACCCCTATCTGACGGTTGACCCCAAGTACATGGCATCCGTCTGGTGGACGCTCAAACAGGCCTACGACAAGAATCTGCTCAGCATGGACGTCAGGGTATTGCCATGGTGCCCGAGGTGCGAGACAGCGCTGGCTGAAGCGGAGATAGAGTACTGGGACGAGACGGACCCGTCGATATACGTGAAATTCGCGGTCGAGGGGGAGCCCAACACCTATCTGCTGGTGTGGACCACCACCCCGTGGACCATCCCTGGCAACTTGGCTGCGGCGGTAAACCCCGAGCTGACCTACGTGATCATCAGGGCCAAGAGGGGCATGCTCGAGGAGACGCTCATCCTGCTCCAGGATAAGCTGGAGGAGCTCAAGACGGTGGCCAAGATCGAGGATGTACAGATACTGGAGACAGCGAAGGGCTCAGAACTTGTCGGGATGCGCTACAAGCATCCGCTCGCCGACCTGGTCCCGTATCAGCAGCAGGTCACTGGGAAGCATGTCCATGCGGTCCTGCAATCGACGGAAGTGGCCGCTGAGAACACCGGAATAGTCCATATCGCGCCCGGTCACGGACCGGAGGATTTCGAGATTGGGAAGAAACACGACCTCAAGCCCTTCTCGCCCGTGGACGAGTCAGGGAACTACACCGCTGAGGCCGGCGAGCACTACGCTGGCAAGAACGTGCGCGACGCGAACCCTCTGGTCATGTCCGACCTCGTCGAGAGAGGAGCGATGTTCCACGAAGGGACGGTCACGCACAGATACGGCCATTGCTGGAGATGCAAGAAGCCGATCATCTACAGGGTCACGGACCAATGGTTCCTGAAGGTCACCGAGTTCAAGGACAAGCTCAATGCTGCCAACGATGCCGTGAAATGGTATCCTGACTGGGCCGGCGCGAGCAGGGAGAAGGACTGGATCACCAACGCGAGGGACTGGTGCATCAGCAGGCAGAGGTACTGGGGAACACCGCTGCCCATATGGCGCTGCGAGTGCGGCAATGTCAGACTGGTGTCGTCATTGGAGGAACTGAAGTCGGCCAAGGGTTATGTCGAAGGCATGGACGTTCATCGACCCTGGATCGACAAGCTGACTTTCGAGTGCTACAAGTGCCACAAGACCATGTCCCGGGTCCCGGATGTTCTCGATGTCTGGTTCGATGCCGGAGTATGCTCGTGGGCGTCTCTGGGATACCCAGCGAACAAGGATGACTTCAACAAGTGGTGGCCCGGTGAGTGGATCACCGAAGCGCACGACCAGACGAGAGGATGGTTCTACTCGCAGCTCGTGACGGGCGTCCTGGCCTTCGGGAAGTCACCCTACAAATCAGTTCTCATGCATGGTTGGGCCTTGACGCAATCTGGGGAGGCGATGTCCAAGAGCGAGGGCACCGCGATAGACCCCGTTGGAGTCATCAACACCCTGGGCGCGGACTCGCTGCGCCTCTATCTCCTGAAGGCGAACGCACCCTGGGAGGACATTGCATTCCAGCAGGAAGGCGTGAAGGCCGCCAACCGCACGCTGAACATACTGTGGAACGTCTACAAATTCGCCACGCTGTACATGTCAATAGACAAGTTCGATCCATCCACCACGAGACTGGACTCCATGAGGGACGACCTGCGCGCAGATGACAGGTGGTTGCTCTCTCGCATCGAGTCCATGAAGAAGAACGTGACCGAGGCGATGGAGGTCTACGAGCTCCACAAGGCGACCAGGGCGATAGAGGACTTCATCGTGGAGGACCTGTCGCATTGGTACGTGAAACTCGTGAGGGACAGGCTATGGAAGGAGGAGGACGACAAGGACAAGCGCGCAGCGTTCAAGGTCCTCCACGAGGCGCTGTCCACATCGATATCGCTCCTCGCGCCCATCACCCCGCACATCTCAGAGGCGATGCATGCCAACCTGAACGGAAAGCCCGAGAGCGTGCATATGTTGCCTTGGCCAACACAGGACCCGAGTTGGGTGGACGCGAAGCTCGAGGAGGGCATGAAGCTCGTGAGGGAGATATCCGAGCTCGTCGCGCGCATCAGGCAGGAGTCGAATATCAACCTTCGATGGCCAGTCAAGAGGATAGTGGTGAAGGCACAGTCCGACGAGGTCATCGAACAGATCCTCGGACTGAAGGACGCCCTGCTGACCCAGAACAACCTCAAGGACCTCGAGGTCGTCCCAGTGGGAGAGGAGTGGGACGAGATGATTCTCAGCGTCGTTCCGAACCCGAACGCCATCGGAAAGGTCTACAGGCAGTGGTCGAGCAAGATCGCGGTCCTGCTCAAGAACAGGCCGGCGAAGACGATCAAGGCCGGGATCGACAAGGGAGAGTACTCGTTGGGGATCGAGGGGCAGTTGGTCAAGATCCTCCCTAACATGGTCTCGTTCTCATCCACGCTTCCGCCAGACGTGGTCGGAGCTGATTTCAGCAAGGGGTCCATCTACATCGACCTCGAGCAGACACCGGCCTTGGAGTCCGAGGGCTTCTCGAGAGAGATCATCAGAAGGATCCAGCAGATGAGGAAGGACATGGGCCTCAATGTCGAGGAGTTCGTCCGAGTCGAGATACAATGCAGTCGCAGGGTCGAGAACTTCCTTGAGACATGGAAGGAGAAGATCGCGAAGGAGACCCGCGCCAGACGGTTCGAGCTCGTCGAGCAGCCGCGCGGGGACTACATCGTGGAGTGGAACATCGAGACCGAGTCGCTCGTGATAGGCGTGGCATCGATGAAGGTCAAGGCGGGCCTGGACGACCTCTTGAAGGTCCCGGGAATGACCCAGGACAAGGCCCAGAAGCTGTACGACCACGGATACACCTCGCTCGCCTCGATGAAGGACCTCCCTGACGAGGACATAGCGTTGGTCGAGGGCATCACGAAGCTCGATGCACGGAGGGTCTACGATTACATCCACAAGGACGACGTGAAGGCACCTGCACCGCCACCAGCCACCGCTCAGCCGGTACAGGTACAGGCTACTGCTCAGGTCCCGGCGGGACCAGCTCCGCAGTCATCCGACGTCGTCCAGGTCGTCGCTCCTGGGCCCGCTCCGCCTCAGGCGCCTCAGAGGTCCTTCATGGAGATGCTCACGGCCATCCCCGGCTTGGACCAGAGGACCGCGGAGGCGCTCTATGACGCCGGATTCATATCACCCCAGACGCTCAAGACCGCCTCCACGACGGACCTGACGAAGACCAAGGGCATCTCGGGAGAGATGGCCAACAAGATCATCGAGCAGTTCATCGACTGGCGGGAACCCACCGCGCCCGCGACCAGGCCAGTGAAGGCGGAGATCAAGGCGGCACCGACCGTCACGGACCTGGAAAGGTCGTTCTCATACCTCGTCGAGGAGGACAAGCCGGAGGCGTCCTACACGCTCTTCCTCACCGCGATGAAGAAGGGCATGAAGGGATACTGCGTGACGAGGAACTATCCTGCCAAGATACGTAGCAAGTTCGACCTCAAGGATACGCCCGTGGTCTGGCTCTCGAACGTCGGCCGGGAGAACACGATCCGTCCGAAGGATCTGGAGAAGCTCAGCCTATCGCTAGAGCAGTTCCTCGCTCAGGCGGGCGGGGGAATAGTGCTCCTGGACGGGCTCGAGTACCTAATCACGAACAACAACTTCATCACGGTCCTGCGCCTGATACAGTCCCTGAGGGACCAGGTAGCCATCAACCAATCGATTCTTCTGATGGCGGTCAACAGATCCACCCTCGAGAGCCACCAACTCAACCTGCTCGAGAGGGAAGTCGACTACACGATTACTGGCTGACCTCATCTCCGATAGAGCAGCGCGGAGACCACCTGCTGAAGGCCCGGGACCGTCTGGTACTTGGCCACATCCTCGGGCGCCACCCACTCGAACTTCTTGTGTTCCCAGTCTGTCCGTATGTCCGGGTCCCTGACCTCGAACAGGAAGGGGTGAACGCACCAGACGACTTCGCCGTCCCTGAACCTCTGAGGGTCTGCGTGCTTGAGCAACCTGAGCTTGTTGGACCCGATCTCCTCCTCCATCTCCCTCCGCACAGCTTCATCGTCCGTCTCGCCATTCTCGATGAACCCCGACACGCCAGCCCACTGCCCCTTGTAAGACCCGACGCGGTCGCTTCTCTGCAGGAGCAGTATCTTCGAACGGTCCTTGAGTATGGACGTCACCACGTGCTTCTCGGGCACATCGATGATCTCGACGCTTGCGTCATCGGCATCCACCGCGAGCCGATCTCCCGTCCTGAGCAGGTTCACATCGATCCCATCCACCATCGGGATGTCGGCGATTATCGCGCCCGTGGCGATGATGGGTTCGGCCGAGCTGTTGATTATCGCAGCCGGGGCCATATCGTTGAGCCGGAGTTGGTACATGGCGTACGATCCGACCGTGCTGCCCTTCCCGAACGGGAAGCAGAGGACCTTGTGCGAGATGGACATTCCCTTGGCGTCGCTGTCACCGTCCAGTATCTTGCCCGTCGCAGTGTCCACTCCACCTAGGAACGACAGCGGCGATGAGCACACGACCGCCTCTGCAGAAGCATGTCCTCCTCTTATCTTCCTGCCAGAGATTATCGTGAGATCGCCTCCAACAAGGCAGCCGTGGATCTGAAGCTGGCGCGCTGTCTCCCCAGAGTGGGCAGATAGACCATCGCCTTGCCCGAATCGGATGCCGTGCTCTTGTAGAGCTTTTCGATCGGCGCCACGACCATGCACGTGTCGCACAAGACCTTGCCGAACTTCTTCAGCACCTTGACCTCGTCAGGACAGCTGGCATAGACCTTCCTCGATGTGCAGAACCAGACATCCGGGCCAGAGCGCGGCTTCCGCCCCTTCAACTGGCGTGCCATCCTCTTGATCTCCGCGACCGAACAGTGCGGACAGCCTATCGCGACGAGGTCCCAGTCCTCCTCTCCCTTGAGGGAATCCTCGGTTGCCTTGAGCTCTGATGTCGGGAGCGAGATGCATTCCTCGATCTCGGAAGTGTCCGTCCTTGCCCGACCCTTGCCCTCCGAGTATGTGTACAGCGACACGGCCCCAGTAGCAGCCAACGCGGCCCCGAAGGCCTTGTGTTCATCCGCCGTCAAATCGAGGCCTTTGATGAAAGGTATCCGCCTCCCAGCGGTCTTCCCGACAACGTATCCCGCCAGGGGGACGAGTCCTTCGGGTATCTCACCTATGTCTATCCGCAGCCGAGGCTTCCTATTCTCCTCGAGGTGAAGCCCATACTCGGGCGTCTTCCCGATGATCGCGGCTGCCAGGGCGGATGGTCCGCCTTCTCTGTTCGTCTTTGCCTTCAGATACGAATTGGCGAAGACCGTTGCAGAGGACTCCGCCCATGCGAGATGTTGTCCGGCCATCGGCCGGTTGCCGGCGAGGTACGGCGTACACGAATACAGCGGCTCAAGGCCAAGGGACCTGTACGCCGCGACGATCCTAGCCTGCTTGGAGTAGAACTCTGGATCGACTCCCATCGACCGCCATCTGCGCAGATCAAGCCCCAGCGGGTTCACGGACGCGCGGACCGAGACCCTGACCTCCGAGGAGAAGTCCTCGAGGAACTTGATGCCCGCATCACCGATCGTCTTGAAAGAAGCGCCCGATACCTGTGCTGATGCGATCGGGATCAATCGCTTGGCGCCGTATATCTCCCCGAGTGCGACGAGGATCTCGAGCGCTTTCCTCTTGCCGTGACCCTCTTCTCCCTTGAGGATGCGTTCTTCCTGAGGGGTGAGATGCATCGTTCGCGGATTGCCGGTCCGTGTATAATAGGGTGATGGGGATAGAGAGCGGGCCTGTCGGGACTTTCGGGGATGCCACAAGACATTCCATTCGAACCCGAGTTTGAGGCTGTCTCCAGCGCCTTGAGGGCGTTCCGGAGGCCTCAGTGATATCCAAGCTACACTACAGGCCCGGCGCTCGAAGAGTCGAGTGCATATATCTATCTTGGCGCCGGCGCGCAAGTCAGACTGTCAGGCCTATCAGAACAAGGCCGACCACGACCACGGCCAGTGCGATCAAGTTATACCTGTTCAATTTCTCGTGCAGGAATGCCACTGCCATGACCACCGTCACGAGCGGGTACGCGCTCGATATCGGCACGACGAGCGATGCGGAACCTCCCTGCAGCGCGTTGGTGTAGGCGAAGGTCCCCGTCGTGTTGATCGCAAGCGCCAGCGCCCCCAGGATCCAAGCAGTCCGCGTCGGATTGTCTCCGTCAAGCCCTCCGATTCCCTTCGGACGGACCTTACTGAAGAAAACGAAAAAGACTGGGGCGAGCAGAGAGGACATCACGTAGAACCCGAAGACGTTCCCAGAGTGGACGCGATCCACCACAATCTTGGATGTCAGGCTCCAGATGCCCCAGAATCCGAACGCGAGGAACGCGAACACGAGAGAACGCCTGTTCGTGGCATGCTTCGATTCCGGCGAGGGCTCGTATGACAGGGCTATCACGCCAGCGATGATCCCCAATACCCCTAAGGACTGTGCGAATGTCAGGGTCTCGCCAAGGAGGAGCAGAGCCCCGATCACCGTCAGCGCCGGATACGCAGCGGATATGGTCCCGGCGATGGCCACCTGCCCCTCCATGATGGACTCGAAGAAGCAGAGGTAGCCTACAACTCCGATCGCGCACGAGAAGAGCGCAAGCAGCCCCGTGGACAGCGAGATCGAGAGATTCTCGCGCCAGATCAGAAAGGCCGCGGCATAGAGTACGCCTTCGACGAGTGCGATCAGGATCGCGATCCTGCCGACCCCCAAACTAGGGGTGCTGAGCTTGGCTAGGATGCCTGCAGATCCCCAGAAGAGGACCACTACCGAAGAGAGTATGAACCAGAGCTCGATGAGACTCGCCTCCGAAGATGTTCGGATGATGTCATTTGGCGGGAACGCGCACTTCGTCTTGAAGTTTCCGGGTCGGCCAGGCCCTGAGTCGCGAACACGCGCAAACCCCCTCTCAGGATCGATGCAGAGAGCGAGGAAGTGTCCGTGTTTCCAGTGCAGAACACGACTGGCCTGGCTCTCACGGAACGTTATAAATACGCTGAATGGTGTTCGGAGATGCCAGAAATGGGGAACAGGCGGCATGGGGAAGAGTGTTTCTCCGTTCTCTGCACTGTTTCGAGTTCAAAGGAGGACTATAGGTGAGTAGCACTACAGAAGAAGGTAATGAGCAGATTGTGCCTCCTGCGGCAGCACCGAAACCAAAGAGTAAGATGCTGATCGCAGTGGTCATCGTCGTGATACTACTTGTCGCGGCGATTGCGGGAGCGTGGGCCGCTGGCTTGTTCAATAAGAAGGAGAACCAGCCCCCGCCCGAGAAAGTGCTTGTGATTGCAATGAGCTCCGACGTGCAGAACATGGATCCAGCAAAGACAAGCGCGATGTATGGCCCGCCGGGCATGATCTACGAGACTCTGATCGCCAGGGACTTGGCGGGTAACTATGTGCCAGGGCTTGCCACTTCGTGGAAGCTGACCAATATGAGGGGCACCGGGTACGCGTACAACGCGACGCTGAACCTGACGCTGAAACAGGGCGTGACGTTCCACGACGGGACGCCGTTCAACGCCGACGCGGTCAAGAGGATCATCAACTACTATTCCGCCGCGGACAGCTGGGTCCAGTATGAGTTCTGGTCCGTCTTCGGATGCCAGAACAAGACGGGATGGCCGAACCAGGGCATGTGGGCCAAGGATGCCTACACCCTTACTCTCAACCTGACTTGGACGGACGTCGCGCTCGTGTTCAACCTCTCGCACTTGTACGGATCGATGATGAGCCCCACCGCGCTAGAGGCCGATGGACTCGCGCACTATGGCACGGCAGGAAACAAGGTAGTCGGCACGGGACCGTTCATACTCTCAGAATGGGTAGCTCACGACCACATTACGTTGGTGAAGAACAAGAACTACACATGGGGAGCGTCCTGGTACACCAACAAGGGCCCAGCCAAGATTGACAAGGTGATCTACAGGATAATGCCCGACACAGCAGCAAGGCTGGTAGCATTCGAGAGCGGCGCCGTGCAAGTACTGCAACAGGTGCCGCCGAACAAGATCCAAACCTACCTGAACACCGACAACGTGACCGTGATAACTGGCCCAGGGCAGGGGACGTACCATGTCGAATTCAACTGCAACAAGACTCCATGGACGAGCGTTCCTCTCAGGATGGCCTTCGCCTATGCCATCAACAGGACCCAGATCTTGAACACAGTGTGGCATGGTTATGGACAGGAGGGTGTGAACTACCTCTCGCCAATCGAGCCCGAATCTACGAAGGTGCCGGCGCAATACAACTTCACGTACAATGTGGCTAAGTCGGCGGCGCTGTTCGCCACGGCAGGTTATACAGACACCGACAGCGATACCTGGCTGGAGAACTCGACCGGGGACGAACTGACGCTTCACCTGTGGACCACAAACAAGGGTGAGGATGTCCTGATGGGAGAGCTCGTCCAGTCTCAGTTCCAGGCTGTAGGAGTCCACGTCGTCCTGACCCAGTACCAGGAGGACGCCCTCAGGGACAAGGCGGCTAATGGAGAGCAGGAGGCCATCCTGTTCTGGTATTCCTGGCCGAGGGCCGAGATACTCGACTGGCACTTCGGCACATGGGCGGCCGGATCTTCAAACACGGGCTGGTACATGGACTCGGTCTTCGATGGGTACGTGACGAACTGGACCTACGCGGAGACGCAGCAGCAGTTCTCTGACAACGCCACGGCGGGCCACATCAGGCTGTTGACGCAGGCACCATGGGCGCCGATCCTGTTCTGGCATCAGATCGTTGCCATCCACAACAATGTCAAGGGATGGTACGTTCACCCCCTGGGGCAGGAGCAAGTGATTGACATCACGGACGTGGACCTGACGACATAGGCTCCGGACCCTCAAACCCTTTCCATTTCATTTACCATATTCGTATACCTTGTAGGATTGGACGCACGGGGGAGAAACACACCAACTGAATTGGGGCCGAGGGGAAGCAATCGATGGCGGATTTGATCTCGTACATCATCAGAAAGATCATCCTAGCCATACCGGTCATTGTCCTCGCAACGCTGATTGTGTTCCTGATGCTGTATCTGACGGGGGACCCTGTGGCGCAGCTGCGCTCTCCACACTCATCCGTGGAAGACATACAGAAAATCCGGGAGAAGTACGGATTCGACCAGCCGATCATCGTGCAGTATGGAAGATTCCTCGTGAACCTACTGCGCGGAGATTTTGGTAGCTCCGTCGCACAAGGCACTACGGGAACGTCCGTCAGCTCGCTCATTGTTGAGAAGCTTCCAAGGACCCTTGAGCTGATGGCCATCGGCCTAACGATATCTTACAGCCTGGGGATTCCCCTCGGTGTGTTCTCTGCCCTCAGGCAGAACTCCTGGAAGGATCGCTCTGTGATGGTCTTCACTCTAGTCGCATATGCGATGCCCGCGTTCTGGCTAGGCATCCTCCTGATGCTCGTCTTTTCGGTATATCTTCACGTTCTTCCCACTGAGGGCACCGTCGGAGGTTTCAAGAGCATAATCCTCCCGGCCCTGACCCTGGGTCTGGGAAATGCCGCCCTCACGACGAGGATGATGCGATCTAGCATGCTCGAGGTGGCAAGACAGGACTACATTACGCAGCTGCGCTCGAGGGGGCTGCCCGAAAGGGACGTCATCTTCAAGCACGCTATGAAGAACGCCATTCTGCCAGTGATAACGGTCATTGGCCTCGACATAGGCTGGTTCGTCGGGGGAGCAGTGGTCGTTGAGACCGTTTTCTCGTGGCCTGGGATCGGAATGCTGATAACAGGCTCAATAACAGGCTCCGATTTCCCGACTGTCCAAGGCTGCATCCTCGTGCTCGCTTTCTTCGTCATACTTGGTAACCTGACTGCAGACATCCTCTACGCTTTCGCCGACCCAAGGGTGAGGCTCGGATGACGAGGATACGCGGTAGGCTCAGTGACAGACTCCTTTCATGGAGAATGCTCGGCGGGGCCAGGCAGACATTCGTGGACATATTCACGAGAGGTCGAAAGAACGGGATGGTAGTGACCGGCTTCACCGTCATACTCGTGATCACACTCCTCGCCGTCTTGTCGCCTTGGCTGCCGATCGCAAAGCCGACGGCCTTGAGCCCTGACCTGCTAAAAGGGCCTTCTTCGGGCCACTGGTTCGGAACTGACCAGCTCGGTAGGGACGTCTTCAGCAGGGTCCTCTGGGGAGCTAGGATATCCCTCGTTGTCGCAACGCTTGCCATCGTCTTCTCGCTGCTGATAGGAGTGATCATGGGTCTCACCGCAGGCTACTTCGGTGGAACCGTGGACTACGTGATTGCGGGCACGATTGACCTCTTCTGGACTTTCCCCGCATTCCTCCTCGCGCTGGCATTTGCAGCTGCGCTGGGCCCGAGCCTTGCTAACGTTATCATCGCCATATCGATCTCCTATTGGGCGGGCTTCGCCCGGCTCATGCGAGGCCAGACGCTCAGCGTTCGGGAGCGGCTTTTCGTTGAAGCCAGCCGAGCCCTTGGTGCCAACAACAGACGCATAATGTTCACGCACGTGTTGCCGAACTGCATTGCCCCGCTGATTGTCTGGGCATCCGTGGGGGTCGCCGACGCCATCACCATCGAAAGCAGCCTCAGCTTCCTGGGAGCTGGGACGCAGCCGCCGACTCCGAGCTGGGGGTACATGCTCCACAGCGGCCTGGACGCCATCCACGAAGCACCTTGGATATCGACATTCCCCGGCGTCGTGCTGCTCATAACTGTCTTGGGATTCAACCTCCTCGGGGACGGTCTGAGAGACGTCCTCGATCCGCGGATGAAGGGGCTGAGACGATGATGCCTTCGAAGGAGCCAGTCTCTGGCAGGAAAGCGATCCTCGACATCCGAGGCCTGCGGGTGCAGTTCTTCCTCTCCGAGGGAACGGTGACTGCGCTCGATGGCATCGATCTCACCATCTACGAGAAGGAGACTCTGGGCATCGTGGGCGAGACGGGCTGCGGCAAGAGCATGACCGCTTTCTCAATCCTTAGGCTCGTGCCGAGGCCGGGGAAGATCACCGCAGGCTCGATCAAGTTCAAAGGTCACGAACTTCTGGGGCTCACGAACGATCAGATGAGGGGCATCAGGGGGAAGATGATATCGATGATCTTCCAGGACCCTGCCACCTCACTGGACCCGGTTTTCACAATCGGCTCGCAGCTGGGAGAGGTGATCTCCCTCCACCAGGGCATCTACGACCAGGCGAAGCTCAGTGCTAAGGTGCTGCAGATGCTCAACCTGGTGAAGATATCGGACCCGAAGAACGCGATGAAGCAGTACCCCCACGAACTCAGCGGTGGCATGAAGCAGAGAGTGATGATCGCCCTGGCGCTTTCGTGTTCTCCGGCTCTCCTGATAGCGGACGAGCCAACTACCGCACTGGATGTCACGATACAGGCCCAGATCCTGAACCTGTTGAAGGACCTGGCCCGCAAGACTGGTAGCTCGATGATGCTGATAACGCACAATCTCGGAGTCGTCGCAGAGACATGCGACAGGGTCTGCATAATGTACGCGGGGAGGATTGTCGAGGAAGCGGAAACCTTCGAGCTCTTCGCCCGGCCCATGCACCCCTATACGATGGGTCTGCTCACCGCCTTCCCGAAACTTGGGGAGAAGAAGGAGGAACTGGCGGTCATAAGGGGCACCGTTCCGAACCTGATGATACCGTTCCCGGGCTGTGCGTTCGTCGATAGGTGCGACAGGGCAACCGACCTTTGCATGTCAAAGAAGCCGACCAGGGTCGAGGTGTCGCCAGGGCACTTCGTATCCTGTCATCTGTATCGTGCGGGAGGTGAGAAGCCAAATGTCCGTTGACGCGACCCAGGGGTCAACTGAATCACCACTCGTGGAAATCGTCAGGCTGGAGAAGCTCTTCCCGGTCAAGAAAGGCGTGTTCTCGAGGGTCGTCGCACACGTTCACGCCATGGATGGCATAGACCTCTCGATCAAGAAGGGGGAGACGCTCGGTCTGGTGGGAGAGTCCGGGTGCGGGAAGACCACGGTCGGGAGGTCGTTGCTCATGCTCATCCCGCCCACAGGAGGGTACACGTTCTTCGAGACTCCGAAGAGCGTGGTGGATAACTTCAAAGTACTTGCGAGCGTGCGGGACAGCATCAAGTCGGGTAAGATGTCTGCCTCCGATGCTCTGCGCGTGGCGGATGCGCTCAGCACCCTATTCAATTCCGGCGAGTTCGACATCGCGGACGACAAGAAGAAGCACCAGATCATCCAGACTTACCTACATCCGAGAATCGGTATCCAAAGACGCCGACAGAAGCACCTACGCAAAGAAATCGACAAGATCCGAGAATCGGCATCCAGACTTGACAACATGGGCGACCTAGTCAAGCACGAGGACGACATCAGGAAAGTCATCGAATCAGCGATCTTGGAAGTTGCGAAAAAGTACTGCATCAACTACAAAGACAAGTCGAGGCTCAAGGCCTTGAGGGCCCGGATGCAGATCGTCTTCCAGGACCCATACTCCAGCCTAGACCCAAGATTCACGGTCGAGAAGATCGTCGGCGAAGGGTTCAGGATACACGGCCCGCCGAAGTCCATGATCGGTGACCGAACGACGGTGGAACGGGAGAAGATACACCAGATAATAGAGCAGGTGGGGCTGTCAGAGAGTCATTTGACACGGCTGCCGCACGAATTCAGCGGGGGACAGAAGCAGAGGATAGCCCTTGCCCGCGCGCTTGCGCTAGAGCCTGACTTCATCGTCCTTGATGAACCGACTTCATCCCTTGATGTGTCGGTCCAGGCGCAGGCCTTGAACCTCTTGAAGATGCTGCAGAAGAGGTTCGGACTGACATATCTCTTCATTTCTCACGACCTTTCAGTTGTCGAGCACATGAGCGACAGGATAGCCGTGATGTACCTCGGGAAGATCATCGAGCTCGCCCCTGCCGACGAGTTCCTCAGCAACGCTTTGCATCCGTACACGCAGGCGCTGATTGCATCCATCCCTATGCCTGACCCCAAGCTGAGGAAGGACAGGAAGGGGATCGAAGGAGAGGTCCCAAGCCCGATCAACCCGCCCAAGGGCTGCAGGTTCCACCCCAGATGCCCCTACACCAAAGAAGGGTGCAAGAATGACGAGCCACCTCTCGTGGATGTGGGGAACGGCCACCTTGTGGCGTGCCACATGCACAGGGTGCCCAAGCGGCCGGCAGAAATCAAGTCCCCTGACCCTTCCCAGGCGACTTCGTCCTTCGGTCCGAGACGTGTGCAATAGCCAGGACGGGGTGTCTGATGAACATCCTGGGTCCGGAGTACCTCATCACCGACCTCATCCTAGCTCGCATCGAGGCCTCGTAGCAGTGGACCGTGCATCTCGCGCAAGTGGGCTTCGAGTCCTTGAAGGGGCACGCATCGAGTTTCCTCTCGGAATAACTTAGAAGGTCCTTGCAATCCTCGCAGAGATCCCTCCTGCAATGTATGCCCCTGCAGTAAATCGTGACCATGGCCGAGACGGTCCTCTTCTCTCTTGCGATCCTGGAACCCCTCATGGCGTCTCACTCACCCGGAGAGGCGGGTTTTGGAAAAAGCTTGCCGCAGGACCGGAGGTCGTCTCACTTGCCCTTCTTGAACTCCGTATAGCCGCACTTGCCGCAGGAGACCCTGTTGGCATGCTCCGCCATGAACACTCCGGGACCGCACTTCGGACAGTGCTTCCTGCTCCGAGTGAGCTTCCCGCCCTCGACCTGGAAGTAATCCTTCTTTGCGACCCTGATCTGCTTTGGTTTTGGTTGCTTGTCGGCCATTTGAGTTCACCTACGCCTTCTTCTCAGCTGGCTTCTCCGCCTTCTTCTCGGCGTGTTTCTCAGCGTGTTTCTCGGCGGATTTCTCGGCAGGTTTCTCCGCCGGCTTCTCGGCTGGCTTCTCTGCGGACTTCACTGCCCTTGGTGCAGCTACTCGTGCCTTGGTCGCGGCCTTCTTCTCGACCTTGACCCTCTCCTTCAGTTTGTTCCTGACGAGCACGTGCATCCGCTCGAACTTCATGGCGGCCTCCTTCGTCTTGTAGACCTTGGCGTACCCGACCGTCTCCATCTTACCGAACTCGGAGTTCATCCCGTCTACTATTACTCGTTCCTTCGGGGCATTCAGAAGCGCCGATAGCTTGTCCCTGACAGCCTCCCTCTGGGGAGTCCCTTCCTTCGGGTGTACCGCTTTGAAAGTGATCTCCGTCCTGTCCAAAAGCTGGTTCTCTTCCTTGGTAACTATCTCGATCTCCACTGACTCACCTTGCCATTCGCTTTATCGCGGCCACCGCCACTGACCTCGCCTTGTCGTCCACCTCGACGACCACTAGGCCCCTCTGGGGCAGGCCGTATATGATATGTGCTCCCTTCGGCGCGGTCGCAATCGCGACCAGCGCCGCGAGGTCCTCTTCTCCGACGACCTCGATCTTGATCCGCTCCTTCGCGCTGACAGCGGCCTTCACTGCCCGCCACAGTGCGCGCGTGATCTTCCCGGGCGGGTTCTCGACCTTGATCACCCTGCCGCTCATCTTCGAGATGTGCTCCTTGGCCCTGTGGTCCTCGGAGCGCTGGGTCTTGTAGTCGAACACCGCGACATCGGGCTCCATCTTCATCTGAAGGAGAGTGATGGTTACGACATCCCCGACCGTTATTACCCTGGGGCTGCCTTCGATGTACTTCCTCAGTGCCCGTGCGGGCACCATCTTTCCAAGGGGTTTCGCGAGCTCCTCCCTCATGTCCTCCGGGAGCTCAAGGTCTTCTTCTGGGAATGTATCAGCGAACTCTGAGGGCGAACTTGCCGTTGACATGGATACCCATTCTCCTCGCAATCTCGGACTTGGTGTGGTCGAGGATCACGACATATCCCTGCCACTCCTTCGAGGTGTCGCCTCCGCAGAGTGGGCACTTGGCCTCTTCCGTGATGGTGCTGCAGCGCTTGCAGGCTCTTTCGACCTTCATTCCTTCTTCTTCTCCTCGCGCCTCTTGCGGTCCTCTTCTATCCATTCGAGCTTGCCCAGGCCAGGCTGCCGCATCGTCAGGCCGATCTTGCTCTCCCTCGGGCTCCTCTCGTTTATGCTCAGCGAGACTATCCTAGCACGGACGCTGTCACCGAGTCGAAGCTCACGCTTCGTGTCCTTGCCGACGAGCCTCCGACCCTCGACGTCTATGTCTATCCTATCATCCATGATCTGGCTGATGTGAAGCAGGCCGTCCAAGGGGCCGAAACGGACGAATGCCCCGAACTTGAGTATCTCGCAGATGCTGCCCTCGATGACCTCGTGGAGCATGGGCCTGAACATCATCGCGTCGAACTTGACCTTCTGGTAGACGGCTCCGTCGCCGTGTATGATCCTTCCGCCGCCCAGGGTCTCGATGTTCCGGACGAGCACCGTGTAGCTGCCGTCCGCCTCCACCTTGTTCTGGAAGGATTCCTGTGTTAGCCTTATGGAAAGCTTGTCGAAATCCTCCCCTAGAAGGTTCGGCGGTATCCTCACGACATCTTCCTTGGATGAAATCACGTACATCTAGACAGTCCTCTAATGGAATGACTCGCGGGCCTCTCGATGCCCGTGGTCATATATATGGTTTATTGACCTGTGGCCGTCCTTAGATGAAGAGAACGACGAATACCAGCGTCACGGTCGCCAGCAGCTTGACGAGCACATGTATGGAAGGTCCGGCTGTGTCCTTGAGCGGATCTCCGACCGTGTCTCCGACCACCGCAGCCGCGTGCGCAGGGGTCTTCTTGCCCCCATAGTTCCCGGATTCGATGTACTTCTTGGCGTTGTCCCAGGCACCGCCGCCGTTGTTGAACATGTTCGCAACCATGATGCCCGTGATCGTGCCGACCATCAGGAGCGCACCCACGGCCTGAGGGGCGTCGTACCCCGCGGCCTTCATGAGTATGCCAAAACTGACCGGAACGAGGACCGGAAGGATCGCTGGCAGGACCATCGCCTTCAGCGCGCCTTTGGTCGCGATATCCACACACTTGGCGTAGTCGGGCTTGGAGGTGTTCGCCATTATCCCCGGATCGGCCTTGAACTGGCGCCTGACCTCGTTGATCATCGCATAGGCGGCCTTTCCCACGGCTCTGATCGCAAGAGATGCGAACAGGAACACCAGCATCGCCCCGAGGAGCCCACCAACGAAGACCTCTGGCTTAGCCAGGTCCACGTGGAAGGCTTGGCCCAAGTCCCCGCTGAACTTCTTCGTGGCGACGCGCTCGAAATACGCACCGAACAGGAGGAAGGCGGCCAATGCGGCACTGGCCATCGCGTATCCCTTCGTGAGCGCCTTGGTCGTGTTGCCGCAGGCATCGAGTCTGTCGGTCCTTCTCCTTATCTCCTCCGGCTGGTTCGACATCTCGACGATGCCGCCAGCGTTGTCGGTGATCGGGCCGAATGTGTCCGTGGCCAAGATGAATGCGCAGGTCGCCAGCATGCCCATGGTCGCCACGGCCGTGCCGTAGAACCCATAGATCAGCTTGTAGGTCGAGAAGTTGTAGGCGGTCGAGTTGACGATCGACGGGTCCGTCGGGGCCGCCATCTGACCGAGCCCGAAGGCGCCGAGGAGCGCGACGATGATGGCAATCACGGGGAGTGCGGTTGTCTCCATGGCGATTGACAGGCCCGTGATGATGTTCGTTGCTGGACCGGTGGTCGAGGCCTGCGCGATCTCCCGGACTGGTCTCCAGCTCCCCGAAGTGTAGTACTGGGTGATGTAGACGATCACGATGCTGAGGCCGATGCCTATCAGGCCAGCTCCGAAGAAGTAGAGGTACTTGTCACCCAGCATGTATCTTGTGGCGATGTAGAAGAATATCGCAGCGAGCAGGCAGGTCAGGTAGTACCCCATGTTGATTCCTGACATGGGGTCCTTGTCCTCGCGCTTGAGACGGACCGCAAGGACTCCGGCCAGTGACGCGAAGATCCCGAACGACCTCGCCACCAGGGGGAAGAATATCCAGACCAGAGCCTTGGATTCCGACCAGCGGAGATCCGCCGGGACCAGCTGTGTCCAGAACGTGAACAGGGAGAGACCGAGCACCATCGCCCCGATGTTCTCTGCTGCCGTGGATTCGAACAGGTCCGCACCTCTGCCTGCGCAATCCCCGACGTTGTCTCCAACGAGATCAGCAATGACTGCGGGGTTCCGGGGGTCATCCTCGGGAATGCCCGCCTCAACCTTGCCCACGAGGTCTGCGCCGACATCGGCTGCCTTGGTGTAGATACCGCCACCAAGCTGAGCGAAAAGCGCCGCGAAGCTCGCGCCGAACGCGAATCCGATGGCGGCGTACAGCGACTTCGATGTATCGAACCCCATGCTGGTGTGGAATGTGTAGAAGATGCCCGCGACCCCGATCAGGCTGAGCGACACCACGCCCATGCCAGAGACTGCTCCTCCTCTGAAGGACGTCACCAGGGCCTCGTTGAGCGATCGCTTGGCGGCCGCGGCGGTCCGTATGTTCGATCTCACGCTCACGTACATGCCTATGTATCCGGACAGGGCGGATGCCATTGCCCCGACAAGGAAAGAGAGGCCGACCCACGGCTTGGGATCTATCAGCCCCATGATCAGGAACGACAGCAGTATGCTGATCACGATGATCGTGCTATACTGCCGTCTCATGTAGGCTTCGGCTCCTTGCCTGATTGCATTGCCGATCTCCTGCATCTCAGGGCTGCCTTGGTCCTTCCGAAACACGTACCACGTCAGATAGCCTGCAAAAGCCAGCCCGACCGCCCCTGCGATCGGGATTACGAGGGTGATGTCTACCATCCTATTCTCTCCCGTTCAGTTGTTCTCGCAGATTAGGATTCCCGTATAAATGTCTAACGTCGCCCAGACACATCGTTGTGTCGAAGTCGAAGGGATTGTCCGGATGCCGGCGCAGGCTTCGCCCCAGGACGCCTCCAAGGCCCTTCGGACCAAGGGCGATCAGACTTGAAAAAACTCAAGAGGAAATGGTTTCGCCGACGGCGCCTATCTCTCGATGAGCGTCTCGACGTATCGTACGAAGCCCAGCTTCTGGATCTTGTCGGCGATCTGCCCGACCTTCTCCAACCCTTGGACATCCACGAACGCTGCGTAATCGTAATGGCCGAACACCAGGAATCCGTCCGTCACGCCGGCGATCTTCTTGATCTTGTCGGCGTCATCGATCGTCTTCGGCTCTAGCATGACAAGTACCACTGCCTTCACCATGTGGACCACCTCACGCCTCCGGCCAGCCGACGAGCGTCTCTACGATCTCCACTCCCTCGGCCTTGTAGATGTTCATTCCTATCTCCGCGAGCCTCTTGAGGTCGAGGTCCTCCGTCTGCACTGCGATGTCCCATCGCCCGTGCACCATGAAGGCATCCTTCACTCCTGGCTGCTTCTTCGCCAGGTCAACGACCCTCTTTGTCTTCAACAGTTTGCAACAGACCAAGATGCATGACTTGACCATAGCTAGTCCCTTCCGTTGGAGAGCGAAAAGAGGTCGCTGCATAAATAGTCTTCCGACCGGCTGGAAACAAAGGTTTCAGGATAGTGTGAGCAGGTTCTTCTCCACGAAATGATGGGGGTGGTAGCCCTCCTTGGCCCGTCGCAGCCCCGGCTCCCCGACATCCTGCTCCCTGTTGACGAATTCAAAATCCTTCAGGGCACGCTCACAGAATTGCTGATTGATGACCTGGTAGAGACCACGTATCTCAGGGTTCGCTTTTTCGAAGTGCACAACCGCCGTCGTCGGATTCAGCTTTTCGCCGACCGTCAGCGCTTGGACCTTCCCATGGAGCAAGACCACACCTCCCATGAACCCGAGGGTATCGAGATTCGAGACCGCCTCCTTGAGCGCGGCGTCCTCGGCCTCCGAGAACTTGTCGAGCCTGCAATGCTTCAGGTCGCACCAGACCTCCTCTAGCTGAAGGCACTGAAGCTGATGTTCCCTTGTCATCGGTTCGTAAACGAGGTCGAGTTCGGATGTCGCCTTCTTCATCTCCTTCCGCTGGGTGTGATACTTCGGCCCGTCGAGTTCGATCAGGTCTCTCGTGAGGTAGACGTAGTCCCATTCATCCCTCAACGGCACTGGGCTCAGACCGAGCCTGGTCAGGGCGGAGACGGTCGGTTCCACGATCCCGAATATGCCTTTGAACGGGTCTCTGCCCTTGGGGGGAGCCTTGGAGAAAGCGCCGATAACCCCCGCTGGGTCTTCTCCCACAGGGCAGAACATGAGCCTGCCGAACCGTTCGCGGTACCAGGTCATGATCAGATGATCGCGGAACCGGGAGAGGAACGACCGGCCGGCGTACCGGCACCAGATGTAGACCGACCCGAATGTGCGCTCGGATACCTCGGTCGGGTACTTCGAGAACAGGCCCTCGATCTCATCCTTGTCCTCCAGAGTCACTTGCCTGGACTCTGGATACTCAGGAATGTTCCCAAGGGACATCGTCGGACCGCCGGCTCCGAGTAGTCCCTGGAACTACATAATGGTCTTCTCGGACCCCGTCTTGCCGCCCGGTCCAGCGACTTGAAACAAAAGCCTTATCACCTCAAAGACAAATCTGACGGTGTAGGTGAGGACGATGGGCAATCAGGAGGAACCGTTAAAGAAGAAGGAGTTTCAGAAGAGGACCGATGAGGACATCGACTCCTTCCTTTCCAGGAGTGAGTTCTCGAAGACCCAGGGACCTCTCAAGTCGACATCCTCATACCAGCTGACTCCTCCACCGCCACCGCCTCCCTCGCAGACCCCCGAACCACAGAAGAAGTTGACTGTGCAAGAGGAGAAGCACGAGATCACCGACGCTGAGCACGAGGACCAGATACGCATGGCCAGATCGGGGCGCGCCGAGGCGGAAGCGTATCATGACGTGGCCGTCCTGAGGAAGAAGGCGCACGCATTCGGCCACAAAGCCGCGAAGTTCTATCACAAATACCGGGCGAACGAAGCCAAGGCGCAGAAATGCCAGGCCAGGGCCGTCGCATACAGGGAGAAGGCTGGGCTACATCGGGAGAAGGCCAGGGATTTCAGGGACAGGGAGAAAGAATACGAGGCCGAGCTCTCAGGAGCAGCGCAGGGCAAGACGGAACTGAGCCCGGAATCCGTAAGGACGAAGATGGCCACGATGGAGAGGAAATCCGCGAAGCAGGAAGAAGTGGGCAAGCGCAACGAATCGAAGGCCGCCAACCAGACCGCGAAAGCCGCCAAGTTCAGGACCCGGGCAGCCAAGTTCCTCGAGCAGAACAAGCTGTTGGAGAGCGAGGCCCGACGCTACGCGAAGCGTGCTGACAACCTGGAGAAAGCAGGCGTTTGAACCGCCTAGATCTGCCTCGCAGGCCTAGGCCTGTCCACATCGGATGACCAGTGGAGCATCGAGGGCCCATCGCTCAGGAACATCTCATCTGCCTTGTCCTCGCCATTGGCCTTTATGACGACCCTGAGCCTCCCGTCCTGGAGCAGGACCTCGGCCTTGTCCACGGCGTTCCTGTACGTGGCGACGAGCTTCCCGCCTATCGACACCGCCCGCCCCTCCTCGCGAAGCATACCCGCGTCCTTCAGTGCCCTTATCCTTCGATAGCAGGCCGCGATCGGTATCCCGAGGGCATCGCTGAGCTCCGTCGCATTGAGAGGTCCTGACCCGGTCAGCTCGAGGATGTGAGAGGAATACTCGTCGAGCAACAGCCGGAACTCATCAAAAGCATCCATTTCACGACACCTCTCACTCACACCCTTGACAGGCTCTTCCAGTCCTTGTCGAACCCCGAATGTCCTATCCCATCGAGCTGGACCTTCATCTGCTCGAAACCGAGGTTCCTAGCCAGTTTCTGCAGGAA
>Ga0315282_10005605_pt1 | contig 21316 bp, 20 predicted proteins | sample YL17G07_20_MG_FD_203693 | JGI IMG/M metagenome (GOLD analysis project Ga0315282, IMG submission 203693) | Sediment microbial communities from Yellowstone Lake, YNP, Wyoming, USA - YL17G07_20 | ecosystem: Environmental > Aquatic > Freshwater > Lake > Sediment | place: USA: Wyoming | collected... | reverse complement strand
TTAAAAATGTATTCGAAATTATGGATTCACTGGGGAACATTGTAGAATCAAAAAAAGTTATACTTGCCTGTGGGGGAAAGGCTGCACCCTTTACTGGCTCGGACGGTTCAGGGTATGACCTTGCAATAAATCTCGGGCATAAAATAATAAATCCCGTGCCTTCACTGGTTCAACTTAAATTAAATTTTCAGGATTTGCGAGGACTTGCAGGCGTAAGATTTGAAGGAGATGCAGAGATATATGTTGATGGATACCCTGAAGGAAAAGCTCATGGAGAAATATTATTTACAAACTACGGAGTGTCTGGTCCTGCAATCCTGAAATTAAGCAGAATTGCATCTATTGAACTGCAAAGAAAAAGAAGAGTTTCTGTAAAGATAAACTTGCTTCCTAAATTTAACAGTGTGCAAATCAAAGAAATTCTGAAAAAATATATTGACCAGCACTTTAATAGATCTATCTGGAATATATTTATAGGTTTAATAAATAAAAAAGTAATACCAATATTGCTTAAGGATGCAGGACTCGAGAACATTCACAAATCTGCAGGTAAAATGACTCACAGTGACTTATGCTCAATCGTTCAGCATCTAACAGAATGGCAATTTGAAATATCCGGCACGCTCTCATTTAAAGATGCACAGGTTACGGCAGGTGGTGTGGACACAAGAGACGTTGACCCGTCTACCCTTGAATCAAGAATTGTTAAGCGCCTTTATTTTGCAGGCGAGATACTTGATGTGGATGGGGATTCAGGCGGATACAACCTCCAATGGGCAATGAGTTCCGGCTGGGTTGCCGGTAAAAGTGCAGGCAAAAAATAAAGATGGTAGTAGTCCAGATAATAAAAAACACCCGGCAAGTCTTCAATAAACCGGGTGCTTTTAAAATACAAAGTTAAAAGTATCTATTTACCTTTGAGCATTCTGAGATCTTCTAAAATTACTTCAAGATCCTCCTCATGCTCCACCTCGTCTTCGAGAATTTCAATTACGAGATGCTTTGTGATGATGTCTTTGTGATCAAGGAATTCAATGAGCTTTTTGTAAGTGCCTATAGCGCACTGTTCACCTTTTATGTTTTGCAACAGCAGTTTCTCTGTATCTGGATCCACCGGTGCATCGTAACCGCAGTTTGTAAGTTTATACCATTCTTCTGGCTTCAGCACAGGCATTCCACCGAGCTGTATAATTCTTTTGACAAGAATCTCTGCGTGTTCCAGCTCTTCTTTTGCGTGTTGGGCAAGTTCTTTTTCTACTTCACCATGCATTACCCCTTTTACAACGGCTGCTCCAATCCAGTATTGATAGTATGCAAGCCACTCGTCTGAGAGCGCTTTGTTCAGAAGGTTAAGGAGTTCCTCATGATTAAGTTCGACAATTTCTCTTCCTTTTGTTCCCATAATTTACCTCCTTGAGATTATTATATTCTAAAATATTATATTTTAAAATAATATATTTTAAATTTCCTTTATCTTCACCGTGCCCGATCGGGATAATATGCTCTGTGAAAACTCTTCAAGTAAATCTTCGTCAATTTCAGTGGTTATAGTTACTGATTCCTTGAAATCTCTTTTCAGAACAATTCCTTTAAACTTCTCAATAAAGTGCAGGACAAGCTGTATCTCGTTGTAAGGAAGTTCGAGGCAAACCTTCTTCCTTACTGTTTTGATCGTGATTTCTGCTTGTTCTATTGCATATCTTGCAGTTTCCCCGTATGCCTGAATAAGTCCTCCAATGCCGAGCTTTATTCCGCCAAAGTATCTGGTCACAACAATTGCGACATTGGTAATTTTTGCACTTCTTATTGCGTTGTATATTGGCGCTCCAGCTGTTTTTGATGGTTCTCCATCATCCGAAAAAATGGATTCTTCCTTTTTAACATCTACTCTGTAGGCAAATGCATTGTGGTTTGCGTCCCTGTATTTTTCTTTAACTCTTGCAATAAATGCTTTTGCCTCTTCTACGGTTTCAACGGGTGCAATTGTGCCTATAAATATGGATTTTTTAATATTCTGCTTTACAGTAATTTCATTTTTTATAGTTTTGTATTGCATTATAAACTCGTGTATTGTTTAAGTCTTTTTAATGCGTTGATTTTCTCAACGTCCCCAAGTTTTGCTCGGTTCACCGCTGATTTAAGTATTTCTATTGATCTATCATAGGTTTCTTTATCTCCAGGGAAGGGATAGCCATCTTTTCCGCCATGTGCAAATGAAAATAACGCAGGGTCTCTGAATGAAAGTTCACTTTTAAAGATTATGTTTGAAAGCAAGGCGAGTGCTCTTAAAGTTTTTTCGCCAACTCCCTGCACAAGTAAAAGATTTTCAAAATCATTCGGGTTTATTTCTCTTGTTTTTCTGAGAATTTTTCTTAAATATTCCGTTTTAAAATCCCCGGGGTAAAGCGGGTGATGTGAGGGTAAAACAATGCTTTTGAATTCTTTAACAACTGAATTTGTATCTTCCTTCGATATAGATACCATATCCTGCCTTGTTTTTTCTATCTCTCCATCAACAAGGTTAAGAGGATGTTCCGTTTTTTCACTTATTATTCCTTTATGAGGATTACTCGTAAAGCTTTTAAGACCTTCTGATATCCAGTGGTATCTCCGGGCATATCGCTTTTCAACTTTCATCCCCTGCTGCACAATTATCCACTTGCCCTTTTTATCAAACACCATAAAGTGATGATATATGTTATAGCCGTCCTGTAGTGCATTTGCATCAACTTTTGCTACAAGCCTTGAGGATCTCACAAGAGAATTTCCTATTTCTGTATTAATATAACCCCTGTCCCCTGCTTTTTCAATATCTTTGGGAGTTTCAATACCTCTTCTTCCTTTTCCACCCGCAAAAAAAATTCCAATATGTTTTTCTTCATCTTTTAATCCTTCTTTCAATGCGCCTGTTACGGTTGTTGTGAGTCCTGAACTGTGCCAGTCAAAGCCAAGCACGCACCCGAAGGATTGAAACCAGATCGGGTCTGATAGTCTCCTTAATACTTCATCGGTTCCACATTCAATGATAATTGCAAGAGTAATTTCCCTTGCAAGCTTTTTCATTCTGTTGAATAGCCAGTGAGGTGCCCACCCGCCGTGTAATGGCAAATCCATTGAACCAGTTTTCATAATTTTATTATACAGATAAATTTTTTTGTAATATACTTTATTAGAAAAGTTTTTGAATAGGAGAATTTATGGAAAGATGCTCATGGTGTTTAAAGAATGATTTGTATATCAATTATCATGATAAGGAATGGGGAACTCCTGTGCATGATGACAGAAAGCATTTCGAATTCCTTGTCCTTGAATCTGCTCAAGCAGGCTTGAATTGGTATATGGTGCTCCAGAAAAGAGAGAACTACCGAAATGCATATAAAGGCTTTGACCCTGTGAGTGTTGCAAAGTTTACTGAGAAAGATGTCGAGATACTTATGAATAACCCAGGAATTATAAGAAACAGAATAAAAATAGAAGCTTCAATAAACAACGCAAAGAGATTTTTTGAAATCCAGAAAGAGTTTGGAAGTTTCGATAAGTATTTATGGAATTTTGTTGATTTTAAACTTGTTATAGGGGGTTGGAAAAGTTTAGCTGAAATTCCTGCAAAAACGAGTCTTTCAGATAAGATAAGTAAAGATATGAAGAAATGTGGTTTTCGCTTTTTGGGTTCAACAATTTCTACTCTCATCTTCAGGCGGTAGGAGTTGTAAACGATCACCTTGTCACCTGCTTCAGGTATGAGCAGCTTTTAAAAAATTCTTAATTTTCATCCTAAAGTGCCTGGCACTTTAGGATATTTCTGAAGGGTAATTAATGTAAGGAGGAAAATATGGCTGAAAAACACGAAGAGACATTTAAGATTAACGGGGAAGATCTTGTTGCAAAGATTAAGGAACTTCTACGAGAGGGAAATATAAACAAGATTACGATTAAGGACAAAGATGGAAAGATTATTGCAGTTTTTCCTGTAACAGTAGGAGTCGTCGGTTTACTTTTTGTACCGGCTCTCGCTGCAATTGGAGCTATTGCGGCACTTGTGACTGAGTGTTCTATAACTGTTGAGAGAACTTTATAAGATTTAGTTGTTAATTGTAATTGTTTTTGTCGCATTGTCCCATTGCATATTGAAACCTAAATTCGTAGCAACAAACCTTACAGGTAGCATTGTTCTTCCATTGATAATTTCAGGGACAATGTCCGGATTTAAATAATCAATCAGTTTCATAACTCCATTTATGACAGCTATATTTTTCCCAACCCATAGCTCTATCTTTTCGTCTTTAAGTAAAATTGTTATCTTTTTATTTGAGTCTTCCCATATTACTGTTCCGCCGAGTGCTTCAATTATTACTCTCATTGGAACAAGTGTTCTTCCATTTTTTATGATAGGCGAGGCATCGAGAGGTTCTTCCACACCATTTACAGTAAATTTATTCTGTCCTACCTTCAAGACCATGGTCACCTTTCTGTAAATATTTGCGCTTTTTAAAGTTTTATTATCTGCAAAATCAGTTGCTTCAAATAATATCTCGTTTAGTCCGGGGTTTAGATTCAGATCTGTTGAAAAAGAACCATTGTTTTCAATTTTTAATGAATTACCTTTTATCTTGAGCTCTTTTACACCGCTTAGAGAGTCTGATATGCTTCCATTTAGTTTCACTTTTTCATTTTCAGTAATCTCCGGGAAGTTAAGATTTATCTGTGGAGAAGTAAGGTCAACGATAAACTCTATTTTGATTAGATTACTTTCATTTCCTGAGAGGTCAATTGCTTTTGCAAATATTCTATAAGGGCCTTCACTGAGATTTTTAAGTCTAAGCGTATCACCTCCAGAGATTTTATTAAAGCCATTTCCATTTATATCAATATAGATACCAATTTTATCTTCTTGAGTTTTATCATCATTTACTTTAAAAGTAAAGTCAAGATAATTTTTATTTATAAACTTTGGCGGAACACTGTTCACGGAAATCTCAGGAGGAGTTATATCAAAGAAAGTATCGAGAGAGATTATCTGAACCCTGAAATTTGATGTGTCAGCCAGATATATCTTTTTATCTCTCACAAAAATACCCAGTGGGTATAGAAACTTTCCATAGTCATTCTTATAGAATTCAATTCCGTTAAAATTGAAAAAGTCCATTGCAGGACCACCCTTTTGACCGAAAGTTGCAACTGTTTCTCCTTTTTTATTCATAAGAATAATTTTGTGGTTATAGGAATCAAGCACATACAGATATCCCTCGTAATAGAATATGTCCGTTGGAGTAAATGGAGGTTCTCTGTAATCAACTTCAATTGGAACTTCTTTTATGAAATTCCCGGTACTGTCAAATATTTTAACTTCTAAGTTACCTGAATCCGCAATATAAATGTTACCTTCTGTATCTGCTGAGACTCCCCATGGTGAGTTTAGCTCTCCAGTTTCTGTGCCAAGATTTCCAAAACTGAACATCAGTTTTGTGAATTTTTTATCAAATACAAAGATAGAACTCAAAGAGGCATCTGTAACATAAATCTTATCTTTTCCAATGAATATACCAAAAGGTGTTTGCATGCCAAATATTGCACAGGATATGCCATTAACCATGTTGCCAAATTTATCAAAGATATAGACAAAATCGTTATATGGAGCGGTCACATAGATATTATCATTTTCGTCTATCGCAATTTTCCCATTATAGTTAAACAAAGGGCTCGAGGAGAATCTTTGTGTTATATCAATTTCTGTGCTAAATTTGAATAAAGGAGTGCCATCCTGGTCGAATTTATGAATTAGACCAAGATATCCATCGAGTACAATAATCTCTTTTGTGCTTGTAGCAGCAACAGCAACCGGGAATAACAATTTTCCTTCTTTTATGCTTGTTTCACAGAGTGTCCTGACGAGCTTTTTTGTTTCTCTTTCAAATACAGTGATTTTTCCGGTGTAATCGTCGAGAACGAAAATTTCTTCTTCTGTAAGGCTTATCTTAATAGGATGGATGAATTCTCCAGTTCTTGTGCCTCTTGCTCCAAAATATTCCTTAAGATTCTCATATTTATCAAAGATTTGAACTCTTGCATTACCGGAGTCTGCAATATAAAGGTTTCCGGAACTGTCGAGTGTTAATCCATGTGGATAGCTTGTCTTTCCCGGTTCTGTTCCAAAACTTGATATCGTTTGTAGTAACTTTCCGTCTCTTGTAAATTCAGCAACTTTTCCTGATGGATAAAAGCTTGCTATAAAATTAGCTTCTGTAATGTAAATATCCTGTATAAACCCAAATCGAGGATCGTCCAGGTTCATTTTCCTCGACAGGTTTCCTTTAAAATCAAATACGAATATTTCACTGCGAAACACTGCATAAATCTCGTTTTTTACTTCATCGATATCCATTCCATCGACTGAGGGGCATCTGTTAGGGTCCCCGAAAGAACTTTTATAGTTGCCGTCGGCATCTATTATTAAAAATCTGAAATAAGGAAAAAATGTGATTTTGCCAAATTCATCTGGTATTACCTCTGATTTTCCGTAATCACCTATCAGGAGGTTGCCATTTTTTAGGACCTTGATAAAAACAGGGTATTTCACAAAAGGCATGTCAATTCTATCAAACATTTTTTTGCTTACTGTCATCCATTGTGGAATTCCTTGAATTTCTTTGATTTCATTCACGAACTCGCCCTGTTTGTTCAAGACAAGTATTCTCCAGTTCAAAGAATCTGCAATATAGATGTTATCTTTTACGGTCATATCTGATGGTAGATTCACAGCCTCTTTTCTGAAAAATGGACTCCTTATCTCCCAGAGGAAATTTCCTTCTTTTGTTAAAGCCTCTACTCTTGAACCATCCTGATCCGAAATGATTACCAGATCTTTATAAATGGCTATTCCATAAGGGCTGAAAAACTCTCCGTGTCCCACACCGTAACGTCCAATTTGCTTTAGAAACTTTCCGTCTTTGTTGAATTTAAAAATGCAAGCATTTAGTCCACTATCTACAACATATATATTTTCGTTATCATCTGTTGCAACTCCAGTTGGAATGTCCAATCCTTCATAGGAGAACTCTTTTATTTTCGTACCTTGCGAAGAAAGAACGAATACCTTGTTATCTTTCCAGTCCGTTACATAGATCTTTCCATTTTTTAAATTTATCCCCATAGGAGAGTCAACTATATTTTCACCAAGTGTTTTGATAAACCTACCGGTTTCTGTGAATTTTTCTATCCTCTTATTTCCAATATCACAGACATAAATATATTTTTGTTCATCTACAGCAATTCCTGTTGGGGTAGTAAGATTCCCATCCTCTCCCCCTCTTTCTCCAAAAGTAAAAAGAAATTTCCCGTTTGTATCGTATACAACAACTTTATTTGAAGCAGGAATATCTGCATACCCGTCTGTTATATAGACCTTACCATTTTTTACAGCAATACCAGCAGGTTGCATAAATTGAAATGGTTCATTCCCCTTGCCTCCAAACATAAATTTAAAGTTACCATTATTATCGAAAACCTGTACCCTGTAATTGCCAGAATCAAGTAAATATATATTCCCATCTTCATCTATTGCAACTCCTTTCGGAGCAAGGAATTCTCCGGAAGATAAGCCAAAGCCAATTATCTTTGTTTCTTCCGAAGGCAAAGCTTTAACTGGAGAAATAGAAAAAAACATTGCTAATGTTAAAATTGTGGTCAAAATTTTTTTCATCATTTAGCCCCTTAATGTATTAAACGTATTTTTTTGGAAAAAGTTACTTCAATTTATTAGATAAAATTTATTTTATATATGTAAGTCTGCCAAAATAATTTTAGAATCTTTATAAATAAATTATATATATTTTTTAAATTGTATAAACAATAATTGTAGTTAAATTCTTAGATTTAATATATTCTTCATAATCCGATAAATGTTTATAATAGAATGAGGATATTATGAAGATTGTTGCAATAGTTGATGATGAAAAAGACATAGTAGAGCTTGCATCATTTTATATTGAGCGTGAGGGATTCAAGACAAAGAAGTTTAATTCAGGAGACATTTTTATTAATTCCCTTTTGAGAGAACATTTTGATTGTATTATTCTTGATTTGATGCTTCCCGTTGTGGATGGAATTTCAATTTTAAAATTTATAAGGTCAAACGAAAAGACTAAAGACATTCCCGTCATTATACTCACCGCAAAAGGAAGCGAAGGTGATGTTGTGCTTGGGTTAGAAAATGGAGCCAATGATTATGTAGTGAAGCCATTCAGCCCGAGAGTACTTGCAGCAAAGGTCAAGGTTTTTACAAGAGAAAAAGAGGAGAAGTCATTGTTGGAAAAAGGAGTGCTGAAGATAGATTTCTTGAAGTACAGGGCTTTCTGCAAAGATATAAAACTCGCTTTAACACCAATTGAGTTCAAAATTTTGAGGGCTTTGGTAGAGCATGAAGATAAGGTCTTTACAAGAGATGAAATTCTCGCAATTGCATGGGATTATACAGCCTCTCCTTCAGACAGAGCCATTGACGTGCACATAAGGTATTTGAGAGAGAAACTCGGAGAATGTGGTAAGTATATCAAAACAGTAAGAGGGGTGGGGTACAAATTTTCACAGGAAGAATTAGAGTAAGTGTTTTTGTTTCTATTTTGATCTATGTGTTGTCCGCTATCTTATTCTCTGCAGGGCAGATTATAGCAGGATTGGTATTTTTTGCTTTATCTTCAGCGATCCTTATTTTTAATTACATTTTTATAAAATCAGAGCTCCTTAAACTCGAGAATATGGTTAAGACTGCAAAAGAAAAGGATTTTACTCCTAAATATGTATATCCTGGTCTAAGTGAATTTAATAGATTAGGTATCGCCATGAGCGAACTTATCGAAGCTTTAGGTAAATTGAGAGAGATAAGAAAACTCAGGGAACAGGAATTTATAACGATATTGAATGCTATGGATATGCCTGTTTTTATCGTAGATCAGGAAGGAGGGCTCATAGTGCATAATAAAGCCTCTAAATCTTTTATGAGGATTGCTCAGACAGGCACTGCGTTACAATATTATTATGAAATTCTCCGCTATGAGGGACTTATTGCTTTTATAAAAGAAGCAATTGCCTCAGAGTGTCAAAGAGAAGAAAAATTAGAGATAGAAGATTCTGTTTTTGAGGCAATATCTTTCCCATTCGTTTCAAGAAGTGAAAAGTTCACCCTTTTCTTACTTGAGGATGTCACAGCAATAGAAAGAGTTACGAAACTGGAGAGAGAGTTTATTTCGAGCGTTTCTCATGAGTTGCGTACTCCTTTATCTGTTATAAAGGGCGCTCTTGAAATCATTGAAAGCGAAAAATTAATAAAGAAAAATGGTGAGAAGTTTTTAAGTGCTATTAAAGAGAATAGTGAAAGAATGGAAAATCTTGTATCGGACCTTGCAAAATTCAATGAATTAGAAGTATGGAAAAAGCCTTTGGAGCAGGAGATCGATTTCTCATCAACTGTTAAAAGAATTTATGAAACTTTTTCACAATCTGCAAAAGGTAAAAATCTTGATTTCAAATTAAATTGTGAGGAAGGTGTATTCATAAAAGGTGATCTATTTCTAATAGAGGAACTCATTAGAAACCTTGTAAATAATGCCATCAGGTACACCGAGAGCGGCTCAGTGGGGTTAGCTGTTTATGTAAATGTTTTCGCAACTCTCCAGGTTAGAGACACAGGTCCGGGCATTCCAGAAAGGGACATTTCGCACCTTTTTGAACCATTCTTCAGGGTAGAAAATTCAAGGAGCAGGATTGCTGGTGGAAGTGGTCTTGGGCTTGCAATTTCTAAGAGGATTATAGACCTTCACAAAGGTAAAATCTCTGTTGAAAGTAAGATCGACGAAGGAAGCAAATTTACTGTTCAGTTTATTCTGTTAAGAAAAATTAACTGAAATTTAAATTAAAATTAACAGAACTCTAATTAAAAATAAACGCTCTCCATTTAGAATAAGAGTAAGGAGGTAATTATAAAAAAGATTATTTTAGTTAGTTTACTGGTTGTTTTTGTTGGTTTACTGTTTGCTGGTTGCAAATCTTCACAGCCTTCAGAACAGAATGCAACTATTACTATCGATGGATCTACAACTGTTCTGCCTATTGCACAAAAGGCGGCGGAAGTCTATATGGGTGCACACTCAAATGTGAATATTTCAGTTCAGGGCACAGGATCAGGAAATGGAATTGCGGCGCTTATTGATGGAACGACAGATATTGCAGATTCATCGAGAGAAATTACGCAGGATGAAGTTAGCAAAGCAAACGTAAATGGAGTGAATCCTTATCAAACTACTATTGCTCATGATGCAATTTCTATTGTTGTAAATCCCGAAAATTCAGTTAGTGCATTAACTGTTGACCAGGTAAAAGAAATTTTTCTTGGGCAGGTTACCAACTGGAAAGATGTTGGTGGTCCAGATATGCCAATTATTGTCGTTACAAGGGATTCATCGAGTGGAACATACGGATCATTTGTGGAACTTGCACTTGGAAAAGGTGTAAATATCATCGATAAGGCAATTGTGCAAGCCTCAAATCAGACAGTTAAAAATACTGTTGCCACAACAAAAGGCGCTATTGGATATATCGGGCTTGGATATGTTGATTCCTCAATTAAGGTTGTTTCATATGATGGCGTGTTCCCTTCTAAAGAATCAGCAATAAATCGTACTTATAAACTTTCAAGACATCTGTATATGTACACAAATGGACAATCAACGGGTGCTGTAAAAGATTTCATTGATTTTGTTTTAAGTGCTGATGGGCAGAATATAGTTGAAGAAGTTGGTTTTATAAGGATGAAGTAATCCACTGGAAAGGAACATGGGTTTACTCTTTTCTTACTCTTTTGTAATTGCTGTGCTGCCTTTGCAATTTATCACACTCTTTTCAGTAATTTCAAAGGAATAAAGAATTTATGAAAAGAAGAAGAGCTATTATTGAATATCTTTTACCTGTTTTTGCTTACATAGCTTTAATAGCTCTCCTCGGGATAGTTTTTACAGTGTTAGTTGAAGGTTTGCCCTTATTTAAATCATATTCAATTTTTAAATTTTTGACAGGCGATCAGTGGAGGCCTACAAATCAACCACCAATTTTTGGGGCACTGCCACTCATTGTGTCTTCTCTTTTTGTTACTGTGGTCTCAATGCTTATTGCAGTTCCCATAGGAATTGCAACTGCAATTTACCTTTCAAAACTTTCTAACCCGTTTATAAAAGATTTCTTAAAGCCAGTTGTTGAATTGCTTGCAAGCATCCCGTCTGTAGTTTATGGATTTTTCGGGCTAATTTTTCTTGCTCCGCTACTTCAAAAAATTTTTCATCTGTCCGTGGGGCTGAATGGGTTTAATGCAAGTATAATACTTGCATTTATGGCTCTTCCCACAATTGCAAGTCTTGCAGAGGATGCAATTTCTTCCGTACCTGTAGATATTGAACTTGCTTCTTTTGGATTGGGTGCTTCAAAGTTTGAGACAGTATTTTATACAGTTCTCCCTGCCGCTTTACCTGGAATTTTCACTGCTGTTTCTCTTGGTTTTGGGAGGGCAATTGGTGAAACAATGGCAGTACTTATGGTTGCAGGCGGAGCAATCGGAATACCCAGTTCAATTTTTTCACCTATGAGACCCTTAACTGCGACAATTGCTGCAGAAATGGCTGAGTCCCCTGTTGGTAGTCAGCACTATATGGCTTTATTTTCACTTGCCATACTTTTGCTTTTGTTTGTAATCGTTTTCAATTTAATTGCAGAATATTTCAGGAAGAAATTTACTTTTAGGAGAGTTTGAGTTGGATAAATTAAGAAAAGAAAAAATTGCTTTTATAATAATTAGAATTATATCTTTTTCGTCAGTCGTGTTTCTTCTAACTCTTCTTGGATATATATTCTATAAAGGCTTCGGGGTTATAAACTGGCAATTTTTAACAGATATTCCGAGGAATGGGTTCACTGAGGGTGGCATTTTTCCTTCTATAGTTGGCACTGTTTATCTTATTATTGGTACTATGGTTTTTGCAGTGCCTGTAGGTATTCTTGCAGGTATTTATCTTGCAGAATATGCGAAAGAAAACAGGTTCACGAATTTACTCAGAGTATCGATTAATGTGCTTTCAGGTGTTCCTTCAATTGTTTTTGGACTTTTTGGACTTGCAATATTTGTTAAGAGAATGCACCTTGGTGTTTCTATTATTTCAGGATCTCTTACCCTTGGAATTCTTGTTCTTCCAACAATAATCCAGGCAACCATTGAGGCGATTAAGAGTGTGCCCGATACCTTCAGGGAAGCTTCCTATGGAGTAGGTGCGACTAAATGGCAGACCGTTTATCATATATCTTTAAAAACTGCAATATCTGGGATTTTTACAGGTATAATTATAAGCATAGGAAGAGCTGCAGGTGAAGCCGCACCAATTCTATTCACCGCTGCAACTTTTTATACAAGAGGATTACCCGCGAGTATTTTTGATAAAGTGATGGCGCTGCCTTACATTATTTACGGGCTTATTACCGAAGGCACATTTCCTGATAAACAGGTTCCAATTGCCTACGGAGCCAGCGTTGTATTACTTATTATAGTGCTTCTTTTTAGCACTGTAGGGATTATAATAAGATTAAGGTTTAGGAGAAGAAAATTATGGTAGTAAAGGTTGCGGTAAAGGATTTAAAAGTCTGGCTTGGTAAAAATTTTGTTATAAAAGGAATCAACCTTGATATTCCTGAAAATGCTGTAACTGCAGTAATAGGGCCTTCTGGATGTGGAAAATCCACTTTTTTAAGGAGCATAAACAGGATGAATGATCTTATCTTGGGCGCAAACATCGAAGGAGAGATAATGATTGATGATAAAAATATATATGATCTTGATGTAAACGTTTTTGATTTAAGGCGTAAGGTTGGCATGGTTTTTCAAAAACCAAACCCATTCCCAAAATCAATATACGAAAATATTGCATATGGCCTTAAGATCCATGGTACTAAAGAAAGAAATAAAATTGACGAAACTGTGGAAAAATCATTAAGAGATGCAAATTTGTGGGATGAGGTAAAAGATAAACTTTTTGAAAATGCTTTTGCCCTTTCAGGTGGCCAGCAGCAAAGACTTTGCATTGCACGTGCGATCGCCATAAAACCAGAGGTTATACTTATGGATGAACCTGCTTCAGCACTTGATCCCATTGCAACAAACAGTCTTGAAAGGCTCATTGCAGAGCTTCGAAAAAACTATACCATCGTCATAGTCACGCACAATATTCAGCAAGCTGCGAGGGTATCAGAATATACTGCATTTCTTTACTTAGGAGAGCTTGTTGAATTCAACAAAACAGAGAAAATCTTTACGATGCCAAAGGACAAAAAGACAGAAGAGTATATAAGTGGGAGGTTTAGTTAATGGGTAATGCCTTGTTTATTTTGGGAGTGAAGATAGAGATTGATAAATTTTTAAACCAAAAAATAAAACCGTGCTTTCTCACGGATAAGTGGAGGTGGTTATGTTAGAAGATAAGATGGTGAGCATTAAGGAAAAGCTCATAAAAATGGCGAATATCACCGAGGAAATGGTGAAGTTGTCTGTAAAAGCTCTCGCAGAAAAAAAATTGACACACGCAAAAAAAGTAATTGATGAGCTTGAGCCTCAGGTAAACAGCCTTGAGATTGAAATAGATGAACAGACGATTGAAACCCTTGCTTTATACCATCCCGAAGCAAAAGATTTGCGAGTTGTCTCAATGATTATGAAGATGGTAAAAGATCTTGAGCGTGTGGGGGATCTTTCGGTAAATATTGCAGAGTTTGGCCTTCAACTAATACCTCAGCCAGACGTTAAACCGTACATCGACCTTCCAAGAATGGCAGACATTTCTGCAAAGATGCTTGATGATGCAATCACAGCTTTTATTTCTCATGATATAGAACTCAGCAAAGATATTCTTAAAAGAGATGATATAGTTGATGCTCTTAATGACCAGATTATTCGAGAGCTGATTACGTTTATGTTAAGTGATCCCGCTACCATAAATAGAGCTGTACTTATTATGAGAGTTTCAGAAAATATGGAAAGAATTGCAGACCAGGCAACAAACATTGCAGAATATGTAATTTACATTGAGGAAAGTAAAGTTGTCAAACACCATTTCGAAGAGCTCTGAGACTTATAAATCTATTTAAAAATTATTTTTTAATTCCAAAGGGTATAAATCCCATCGAGGCAAGTGTTACATATATATCTATCAATATTTTATTAATATTATCAATAAATAATAATTTTTTGATAGAGATAAGAAATGGTTTTATTTCCTTGAGAAAATAAACTAATTAAACCTAGAAAAATACCTAAAATCAATATCCTCCTTCAACCTCAGTCATTCCATCTTTAATAAAAGCTCTAAATATTCCCTTTGTGTTGTACCCGAAAGAAATATTCCCATTTCTATCAAGTGCGATAATACCAGCTTTTCCATTAGCCTTTGCAAGATCTTCAATTACTTTCTTTACTGACTCGTCAAGACTTATTGAAGGGTAATAAAGCATAATTCTGAAACTCATTACAACCTTCATTATATCTTCACCTATGCCTGTTGACACCGCGCCATAGATATCATTTGCATAGAAACCTGAACCAACAAGTGGAGAATCACCAACGCGACCCCTGTGTTTGTTTTGAGTTCCACCTGTTGAAACAGCCACAGCAATATGCCCTGTGTCATCAAGTGCAACAGCACCAACGGTATCTCCGTATTGCCCTTTCCATATTTGGATGAGTCTTTCAGTAAGAAAATAGTCGAATGGTGCGAACTCAATTCCATATTTTTTCCCAAATTTCTCGGCTCCTTCACCAATTAGAAAATTATGAGGAGATTTTTCCATAACGAGCTTTGCAAGTTCAACGGGATTTTTTACTCTTTTTATCCCGGCAATGGCGCCAATGAAAAGAGTATCTCCCTCCATAATGCCTGCATCCATCTCAACTTCACCTTCCTCATTGAGATAAGAGCCTCTTCCTGCGTCAAAAAGAGGATGATCCTCCAAAATTTTCACTGCATGGACAACTGCATCAATTGCACTACTACTATTTTTAAGAAGTGAGTACCCCTTCATTGCAGACTCTTTTACAACCTCAACACGCACAGGAATTTCTTCTGCTTTCTTTGCATCTCCTGCGCCACCGTGAACAATAATTGCTCTCATTGTTCCTCCTTGCTTATTTTATCTTTAAAGGTATAATCCCCATTACCGCAAGCGTCACTATGATTGAAGCACCAATTACTCCCAAAGAGACAGCAAAAAATGCTTTCCATTTGTTCATTCCAAATATCTCAGCAATCAAAGCCCCTGAATAAGCCCCAGTTCCTGGTAATGGTATTGCAACAAATATAAGAAGTCCCCAAAAACCATATTTATCTACAAGAGGTTTTGCCCTTTTTTGAAGTCCTACTATGTATTTATTGAAAAATATTCCGAAAGGTTTTATTTTTTTTGCTAAAAACAAAATTAAATTCCAGAAGAGGAAAATAAGCGGAGTGATGAGTATATTTGCAATTGTTATTAGTATAAAGGAAAACAAAACTGGCTCTTTGTATAAAAGTACAGCCAGTGGTATTGCACCTCTCAGTTCGACAGCAGGGAAAAATGTAACAATAAAAAGATAAAACCATATCTTGATCTGTGAGCTCTCCTTAGGGATTTGAATAGTCAGCGCTTTTGCTGCTACCGGTAAGAATAGTATGAGAAACACACTAACAATTGTTATCTTAATAATTTTTTTCATCCAGATATTATATATAAGAAATGTAATTTAAATTGTAAAAATCTAAAACTCCTGACAGAGTCTTGTTAAGGAAAAAGGAGTAGGAGAATCTACTCCTCAAGTGTTATTGTAACTTTCCTGAGAATATTGTTCTCAATTTTTCAGTAATTTCCCCACTGTGCTTTATATGCCTCTCCTTTTTTAATATCCAGGTACTCTATGAAACTCTCTTCATTTTCATAATACCCATCGACGATTGCAAAATTAATTGTTATTTTAATTATTTCCACATTTGGTTTTTTCTTCCAGAGCTCAATCGAAGTAGGTTCTCTATCTGCAATTATTTTTTTAAATCTTTCATTTTTTTTTGTCATTCATCAGTCCTAAAATTTTTGCAGTTCCCTCAATCTGCACTATATCTTTGCAGAGCGATACATGATTATTCTTTTCAATGTGCGAGTATTTGCGGGAATATTTCCAGGTAAAGAAGTAAATATCAAACCCTTCGTTAGCAATAAGAATAGTTCTGGCATATACTTTATTATTATCTGTTGTTGCCAACACCATGTATTCGTTTTCTTTATTGTTCAAGAAATCTAATAATTTCTTTTTGGTTTCATTGTAGTCAGTCATAAATTTTTTATTTTCTATTTCGTTCTTACCTTCTTTTTAAAACCTTGTGCTGTACACTTTCCATGGGAAATCACCGCCCGCAAATTCTACTTTTACCTTTCCCCTTAAGATTTCCTCGTCTGCATACGCCTCTATCACCTCACCTATAAAAAGGTTTTTGTCGCCTGTTTCAAATTTTTGAACTACTTTGCATTCCATGTGAGCAACGCATTCCTCAATGATAGGTGCTTTAACTTTCCGTGCAGGTTTTGGTGTTAAACCTGTTTCCTTGAATTTGTCTACTTGGTGCCCTGAATGGTAGCCGCAATAATATATCTTAGCTTCAAGCTCCCTCAAAGGGACATTTACAATGAACTCCTGTGCCTCTTCGATTAATGTACATGAGTAAGCCCCTTTTCTAACAGCACAGGCTATAAGCGGAGGCTCCTTTGATACAGGCATACAGAAACTAACTGCTATGATGTTTGATTTACCATTAATATCTCCGCATGTTACAAGAAAGTGCCTCATTGGCCACATAAACTGCAGATATTCAACTTCAATTTTCATTTACACCTCCCCATTAAGATATTTTTAAAGTATTTCCAATTGGTAAATTTCCTTGATATATTATCTTCCTTCTGTTAGACAGTTTACAAAATATTTCGAAAGTGAAAAATCGAATTTATGAAAACAAAAAAAGTACCGGAAAAAAGGAATAACAATTTGCATAGCCGGGTATAATATTAATAAGTAAGCTGATTCTGCATAAAAATTAATTGAAGGATGAATAGGAAAATGATAAAGGAGGAAAAATGGAGGATAAACAAAATCTTTACATTGGCAAAGAGGTAGATGTTCAAACCAGCAAATTAAAAGATAAGTATTTCTACAAAACAAAGGATTTGGTAACTCATGCAGTCTTAATAGGAATGACCGGGTCTGGTAAAACAGGAATGGCAATTGTTAATCTCGAGGAAGCAATTCTTGACGGCATTCCTATTATCGCTATAGACCCTAAAGGAGATTTAACAAACCTTTTGTTAACCTTCCCTGGTTTGACTGCTGAAGAATTCAAGCCCTGGGTAGACCCAACGCAAGCCGAGCAAAAAGGCTTAAGCGTGGATATGTACGCTGAAAACGTGGCAAACACGTGGAGGAAGGGTTTATCCGACTGGGAAGTCTCACAGGAACAAATCGCACAGCTTAAAAATGCTGCAGATTTTACCATTTTTACGCCCGGGTCCACTTCGGGAGTGCCTGTTAGCGCCCTTCAAAGCTTTAAAAAACCCGAACAAGACTTAGGTGACGAGGAAACTATCGAAAAAATAAAAGGTATTACTTCGGCACTTCTCGGGCTTCTCGGAATTCAGGCAGATCCTGTAAAAAGCAGGGAGCATATTCTCATATCTTCAATACTTCAGGATGCATGGCAAAAAGGCCACGACCTTACAATAGAAGACCTGATTATGCAGGTGCAGAAACCTCCCTTTGAAAAGCTCGGTGTTTTTAGCGTGGACTCATTCTTCCCAAAGCAGGAAAGAATGGACCTGAGCATGCAAGTCAATTCTCTAATTGCATCCCCTGCATTCCAGACTTGGCTTCAAGGAGAACCGCTAAATATTGATAATTTTATTAAAAAAAATGGCAAACCAAGAGTTTCGATTTTCTATATCGCTCATCTTTCAGATTCGGAAAGGATGTTCTTCGTAACTTTGCTTCTTCAGGAACTACTTTCCTGGATGAGGGCTCAACCTGGCACAGACAGCCCGAGGCTAATTTGTTACTTCGACGAAGTATTTGGATATTTTCCTCCTTATCCCAGTAACCCTCCGTCAAAATATTCCCTTCTTATATTAATGAAACAGGCAAGGGCTTTTGGCCTCTCGATGATGCTTGCAACGCAAAACCCAGTCGACATAGATTATAAAGGACTTACCAATGCAGGAACATGGTTCCTTGGAAAGCTTCAGCAGGAAAGAGACAAGGAAAGAGTCCTGTCAGGTCTTGAGGGTACATTGCAAGAATCAGGCAAATCATTGGACAAAAGTTACTTCGACAGCATCCTCAGTTCCCTTAAGCCAAGAACTTTTTTGCTTCACAACGTCCACACAAATCTGCCAAAGGTAATAACATCACGCTGGGCAATGAGCTACCTGAGGGGACCCCTTACAAAAAATCAAATAACACTTCTAATGGCCCCTCAGAAAACATCAATGCAAGTTGAGTCCATTACGATAAAAAGCGAAAGCAAAAAATACTTGCCAGACTTTCCTGAAGGAATTCCAGTGCTTTTCGAAACAAACAGAGGCCTTGGACAATTTTTGCCGTATGTTTACATTGAGTCAGAAGCATTATACAAGCAGGACTCAGCAAATATTTTCTTAGAAAAAACTTTTAGAGCAACCATAAAACCGACATTAGAAAGTGTTTCATTAGAAAACATCGATTTTTTGGAATCTCCCCCACTAACAGACAACAAGCCAGTTGAAGGCGCCACATTTGCAGAAATTCCAGATAAACTTCTTAAAAAAGAATTCTATAAAAGCATTCAGGAGCAGTTCAAGCAACTCATTAAAAGTAAAGAAGAAATTTATTACTTTAGCCCGTATTTCAAACTCTACAGCAACTTAGGAGAAAGCCAAGACGATTTTTTAAACCGCATTAAAGATAGAATAAGCTCGATTTTTGATAGTGATCTTAGCAAAGTTAAAGACAAATTCACAAAAGACAAATTTAGTCTGGAAGGCAAGTTAAAAACTGCAGAAGACAAAAAGGCTCGGGCAGAGACAGAATTGAAAGCACTTACAACCGAAACTGCAATGGATATAGGCTCGGGTATTTTTTCAATTTTGACCGGAAGAAGCGGAAGGAGTAGTTTAAGAAGGGCTGGAAGTAATGCAATCACAAGAAGAGAAAAAGCAAACCTAAGAAAACAACAAGCAGAGATGGAAATAGAGCAGATAAACAATGAACTTTCCAATCTGCAGAGTAAACTGGATGCTTTGCTTAAAGAGAAAGAGGCAGAAATCCTTTCAAAGGCTGCACAAGTTGAGGAAAAGCTACTAAGGCCCAATCCTTCTTCTATAGCAATAAAATATATTGGTATTTTATTTAGATAAAATTAAAGAACGAAAACTTTTACGTCGGGATTTTTAAAACTTACTTTCTGTATCTTTATAGAATCAGTTTTTTCTTTTGAATATTGTACAGAATATTTTGAGAGTGAAAAATCGAATTTTCAGAAATTACAAGGGCGCCAAAAAGGCACCCTTGTATAAGTTTTTAAATCAAGTTTTATGCTTTTGTAACAGTTTCAATTGCTCTATCGTCGAGTACATCCAATCCTTCGTTGAGCTGTTCATCTGTAATCACAAGAGGAACAAGCAGTCTTATTACATTTTTATGAAGACCTGCACCTGCAAGAAGTAGTCCATTTTTAAGTGCTTCTTTGGTTACTTTGCCGCAGGTATCGGGATCAGCTTCCCATTTTTCTCCATCTTTAATGAACTCAATTTTAGTATCTTTTTTAAATTCATTAGTGCAATCTTTCAATTAGACAAATTATTTCGGCTCATAGGTGCAGCCTTGCACTGTGTGTCAGCATGATCGTAAGGCAAGTGTTTGCCGGAGTGTATTGCTTTGGGCCTTACCACTTAGTTTGGAAACAGACGGGGCACTCGCCGTGTATATTCTTCGTACTCCTTACCGAAATGTGCTGCTAGTTCGCGATCTTCAAGGATAGAAAGCAACCATAGTGCAAGTGTAAATAATGCCCAGTTGACGTCGAGTGAGTAGTAGTATACATCGATTAGAAAATAAGAGAAGGCAGCCGGATTGAAGAGACGGGTGACAAAGAATGTGATCCCAATTGCTGACAGAAATTGAGGATGGCGTATAACAGCATAAGGCCCACAAGTGACTAGACGATCATCCAGATGTCGAAACAGAAATGAACGTCGTAGCCCCAATGTTAAAACTGCCCAGATTCCTAAAGCAAGAAAGATTCCTATCGCCAACCAACATAGGATATCAATCCAATTACCTCTTGGCAACCAGCCTGTTGTTGGTAGGCCCGGTGGTACATAGCGTTGATCCGGGGCATATAGTGTCAACCAACCAATGCTAATGAGCAAGATGCCGATGGGACGCACGAATGCCGAGACTACATAATAAGCTGAGCCCCATTGTTTTCCCAGTTGATGCGTGTAGCGAGTGAGCCACAGGCAACATATACCGACCAACCAGATAAGAGGTGCGTAGTTGTACAATGGTGCTAATGCTCGGATGTAAATTGGAAAGATTGGAGGAAACATTGCTTCACCATCTACTATAACCTGCTTCTGGTGATTGCAGTGCTCGGCAGGTCAATGGCATTTTAGTAAACTTGCTCGTTATCGAATTGTTTCGTTTATTTCTCCAAATTGGCATATTTTGCAAAGTCACTCTTTTATGCAAATACACTCCTACACCCCCAAAATTTTTTGTGATTATTTTCATAGCAAATTTTGTCCCTCGTTTTACCTTTTATATATTTTGCAAAATATTTCGAAAGCGAAAAACCGAATTTTCAGAAATTACAGGGCACCGAGTAGGTGCCCTCAAATAAAAGTTTTTAAATCAGGTTTTATGCTTTTGTAACTGTTTCAATAGCTCTATCAAGCACATCCAGTCCTTCATTGAGCTGTTCTTCTGTAATTACAAGCGGAACAAGCAGTCTTATTATATTTTTGTGCAATCCTGCACCTGCAAGCAACAAGCCATTTTTAAGTGATTCCTGAATGACTTTTCCGCAGGTATCAGGGTCTGGCTCCCACTTTTCTCTGTCTTTAATGAACTCAATTGCACACATTGCGCCAATGCCTCTAATTTCTTTTATCACTGGATATTTTTTCTGCATCTCGTCAAAACGCTTTCTTATGATTTTCCCCAGCTGGATTGCCCTGTCAAGCA